>SDBT01006792.1_pt1 | contig 18923 bp, 27 predicted proteins | sample 2277101 | NCBI WGS metagenome assembly SDBT01 (sample SAMN10404973, study PRJNA504765) | marine sediment metagenome | isolation source: marine sediment core GS10_PC15, 103 cmbsf | place: Arctic Ocean: Southern Knipovich Ridge | collected 2010 | reverse complement strand
TAAAGTGGGAACCATCACCGTCAATAATTGGATCATAATCGATGCACTAATATAGGGACCGATACCCAATGCAAAGATCGCAAACTTTCTCAGTGCGCCACCAGCTACCACATCAAGGTAACCAAGGATACTTCCTGCAGCACCCTGCATAAGTTGCACTAACCGTGCTGGATCGATACCAGGAAGAGGAATATGCTGACCAAAGCGAAAAACGGCAAGTACGATAAACGTAAATGCAAGCTTTCTTCGCAGTTCCGGGACGAGAAATATGTTCTTAAAGTTTTGAAGTTGGACTACCACTTTGTTTCTCCTCAATCACATGGGCTTCACCACCGGCTTTCTTGATTGCTTCAGCTGCAGTGCTACTAAATAAATCAGCATGCACAATGAGCTTTTTCGTAAGTAAGCCGTTAGCAAGAATTTTGACTAAACCACTCTTTTTTCGCAACAGCCTTGTTTCCAAAAGTGCTGTACGATCAACTGTTTGCCCCGATTCAAACACCCGTTCTAGATCGATGAGATTAACTGTGTGTACTTCCCGTTTAAATGCGTTATTACCAAATCCACGACGCGGTAAGCGACGGGAAAGTGGCATCTGACCACCTTCAAAACTTGGTTTAATACTTGCACCAGATCGAGAACGTTGCCCCTTATGGCCTCTACCTGAAGTACCACCACGATCGCCCCCACGGCCGATACGTTTACGGTTTTCGGTAACTTTTTCTAAATTATTGAGCGTCAACATCAGATGCTCCAATCAGTTCTTGTACTGTTTTACCACGGACTCGAGCAAGTTGAGGTGCTGAGCGTAATTTCGACAGTGCATTCATTGTTGCTTTAACCACATTTCCTGAATTTTGTGAACCAAGTGATTTTGCCAAAATATCATGGACACCAAGTGCTTCCATCACGGCACGCACGGCACCACCAGCAATAACACCGGTTCCTTTTGAAGCAGAACGAATAATCACCTTACTTGCTCCATATTTACCGTGAACGGTAAATGGAATCGTTGTACGGTACAATGGTACGCGTACTAAATTAGCTCTTGCACGACGTGAGGCTTTAGAAATAGCAGATGATACTTCGCGACTTTTGCCAAGTGCAATACCAACTCTGCCCTTACGATCGCCAACAACGACCAGTGCAGAAAATGAGAATCGTCGTCCACCAGTAATAACTTTAGAAACACGACGAACCTGTAAGACTTTTTCTACGAATTCATCTGCTGCAGCTTTACCAGCTGCACCTCTCTTAGGAGCTGAAGTACGTTGCTTTTTTTCTTTCTCTTGTGCCATAGATTGTCCTAGTTAAACCCTCGTATTATAGTTTAAGACCACTTTCGCGGAGTCCATCCGCAAAGGCAGCTACACGGCCATGATATAAATAAGAACCGCGATCAAAATACACTTCAGTAATTGATTGTTCTTGTGCTAGCTTGCCAAGGGCAAGCCCAAGGGACTTTGCGATTACCTTCTTATCACCCTTTGTATCTTTAAGCGTGGTGGAAGAAGCACTCACCAAAGTCTTACCGGCAGCATCATCAATAATTTGCGCACGGATATGCTTTAAACTACGATACACCGATACACGTAGCATAGTACCTCTACTAGCAAATTTCATGCGTGTGCGAAATGCTCGTTTCGCCGTACGGCGCTGTATATCTTTTATTTGACTCACGATCATGTTCCTCTTATAGCTGACGGTTATTACGCACCAGCACTCTTAGTCTTACCAGCTTTACGTCTGACATGTTCACCCTCACGAATGATACCTGTACCTTTATATGGCTCAGGTGGTCTAAATGCGCGGATTTCATCACACGTTCTGCCGACCAAAAACTTATCAATAGACTTCACGACTAAGTTTTGTCCAGTTCTATCAACAACAACTTCGACACCCTCAGGAATGTCATAATTAATTTTATGACTATACCCAAGCGAAAATACTAATTTTTTACCCGAAAGTTGAGCTTTATATCCAAGCCCTACAATCTTAATACCCATCTCAAAGCCACTTTCTACACCCTTAACTTTATTAGCAAGCAGTGCACGATGAAGGCCCCATACTTCTTTAAGTTTTCTACCAGAAGCTGCAAGAGTTAACATTAACTTGCCATCTTCTTGTTTGAGTATGAGTGTGGATGGCAACTCATGGGTCATGTTCCCCTTTGGACCGGATAAAGTAACAACCTTATCTTTGATCGCAACTTTTGCGGAGGTAATGATGATTGGTTTGCGACCTATTTTTGACATTGACTTATCCTTTTACCAAACGTGACAGAGAACTTCGCCACCAACTTCTAATTTCCGTGCATCTTTATCAGTAATGATGCCACGATTAGTAGAAAGAATTGAGACGCCAAGCCCACCAATAACGCGGGTAATCTTGCCTAATCCTTCATAGCGACGTAATCCCGGCCGACTGATCCGAGTAATTTCATTAATAGCCGGTTGTCCATCAACATACTTAAGTACTACTTTTAATCCTGGCTTATTAGAATCATTTTCAAATTTTTCATAATCCCGAATGAAGCCTTCGTCTTTTAAAACTTTTGCAATACTAAGCTTTTGCTGTGACATTTGCGTGACAACAAAACGCTTTCTGACCATAAGGCCATTACGTATAATCGTTAAAAAATTTCCTATCATATCAATTGACATGAGTATCCTCCGTTGTTCTTACCAACTCGCTTTTTTAATGCCCGGTAACACACCTAATAAGGCATACTTTCTAAAGCACAGTCTGCACAGCATAAAGTCCCGCATAAATCCACGTGGGCGCCCGCATTGACTGCATCGGTTACGTTGCCTCGTTGAAAACTTTGGCTCACGCTTTGATTTCTCTATTAAACACTTTCTTGCCATGCGGGTCCTTTATTTTCGTTGAAATGGCATTTTAAAACTATTAAGCAACGCAAACGCTTCTTTATCATCAGTAGTAGAGGTCTCAATGGTTATATTCAAACCACGAGCCCGATCAACTACGTCATAATCGATCTCAGGAAATATCATCCAGTCTTTTATACCCAGATTATAATTTCCTCGTCCATCAAATTTTGTCGTCACCCCTTGAAAATCACGTACTCGTGGCAATGCCAGGTTAACGAGACGATCCAAGAACTCATACATATTGCGGTTACGCAAGGTAACCTTAATACCAATCGCTTGCCCTTCACGAAGCTTAAAGCCTGCAATAGACTTCTTAGCTTTCGTTTTCACGGCAGCCTGACCAGCAAATTTTTCTACCACCTCTTTGATGCCGTTAAGGATTTTAGAATCACCCACGGCCTCTTTGACACCCATATTGATCACAATTTTTTCAATGCGAGGCACACACATAATATTTTTAATATTAAGTTCTTTTTGCAGTGCCGCGCGAGCGGTCTTATCATAATATTCTTTAAGTCGTGTACTCATGTTAATCCTTGTTTATAGTGCTTCCGCGCAGCGATGACAAACACGCACACTCTTAGCGTCTTCTAAAAATTTAACGCGCACGCGACAGGCTTTCTTACAACTGCCACATACCGGCATAACTTTAGAAACGGGAATAAACCCTTCTTCCTGCATAATGCCACCTTTTTCGTCTTGCGAGCGTGCCTTTTTATGGCGAGTAACGAGCGCAATATCTTTTACCTTGATAAGACGGTCTTTAGGATCAATAGCAATAATGCGACCCTGTTTACCTTTGTCTTTTCCACTGATGACTGCGACGAGATCATTTTTCTTTATTCTACTTAACATTAATATCCTTTAAACCCCTTACAATACTTCTGGTGCAAGTGAAATAATTTTCACATAGCCACCGGCACGAAGTTCACGCCCAATTGGGCCAAATATACGGGTACCTACTGGCATTTTTGATTTATCCACCAACACGGCAGCATTATCATCAAAACGTACATACGTACCATCATCACGACGGACTTCTTTGCGGGTACGTACAATCACCGCATCCATCATCTGTCCCTTTTTCACTGCGCCACCGGGAATAGCCCGCTTAATAGTCACCTTCACCAGGTCACCCAAATACGCAAAGCGTTTTCGGGTACTACCAATAATGTGAATAACTTTTAATCGTTTAGCACCGGAGTTGTCAGCAACACTAAGTACGGATTCTTTTTGTATCATGGTTTCCCTTTAAACCGCTTTTCTGATGACATTACGCAATGTCATATGTTTAGTTTTTGATAACGGCCTACATTCAGCAATAGCAACCCAATCACCTGTTTGTGCAAGACTCTCTTCATCATGCGCTTTATAATTCTTAAAACGCTTAATGGTCTTTCCCAAACGTGGGTGTTTTAAAATACGAGTTACCTTAACGACGATAGTCTTGTCCATCTTACCGGAGATGACTTCACCCTCTAGGATGCGAGTATTTGGTTGAGTAGTTTGCTGTTCATTCATGCTTCACCTTATAATTCTGTTTGTTTCTGTTTTAACAGTGTTAATGCACATGCAATATTTGTGCGTAATTTTTTAAATTCTGCATGATTCTTTATTGGCATAGTTGATGCACTGAGACGCAAATCAAGCAACTCTTTCTTTACTTTCTTCACTTCGTTGATAAGTGCTTCACTATCAAGTTTTGCTAATGCTTCTTTATTCACGTTCATCCTGTTTCGTAATAAACTTTGTCTTTATGGGAAGCTTATGCGCTCCACCTTTTAAAATTTGCTTTGCCGTTGCTTCATCAACGCCACTGATCTCAACAATAATGCGACCACGCTTAACCACTGCAGCCCAAAACTCAGGGGGCCCTTTTCCCTTACCCATACGTGTTTCAGCCGGCTTCTTACTAATCGGCTTTTGAGGAAAGATTCGCAGATGCATAGCACCGACCTTTTTAATCTTTCGCGAAATAGTAACACGCATTGACTCAATCTGGCGTGCTGTAATCCAGGCAGGCTCAGTAGCATATATGCCATAGTCGCCGTGGAGTAAAGTACGTCCACCTTTTGAAAGGCCACGCATTTTTCCGCGTTGTACTTTACGGTATTTAATTTTCTTAGGCATCAACATGCTAGCAGTCCTTCTTTAGTATTCGCCTTTGCAAACCCATACTTTGACGCCAATCATACCATAGGTAGTACGCGCTTCAGTTGCAGCAAATTCTATATTTGATCGCAAGGTATGGAGCGGAGTTGAGCCAAGACGTAACGCCTCAGTTCGAGCAATTTCAGCACCACCAAGTCGGCCACTACAATAAACTTTTATTCCTTTTGCCCCGCCTTTCATGGCAGCAAAACCAGCTTTTTTCATCACTCGCTTTACCCCAGAACGTCGTTCAAGTTGGTCAGCAATACTGCGCGCAATCAGTTGAGCATTAACTTGCGGCAATCGTATCTCTTTTACTGACACTTCAATAGGTTTCTTAAAATGTTTGTACAAATTAAGCTTAAGTGCTTCAATGCCGGCACCCTTTTTACCAATGACGACACCCGGTCTACCGGAAAAGATCGTTATCTTGATTTGCTCACCGGCCTTGTCGATCACAATTTTGGCAACTTCAGACTTTGCAAGCTTACCCATAAGAAAGCGTCGAAGCTCTAAATCTTCGACAACCTGCTCACCATAGCTCTTCTTTGCGAACCAATGAGCATCCCAATCTCCGTAAATGCCTAATCTAAATCCAATTGGATGAACCTTTTGACCCACAAATCACCTCTTCTTATTTTTGCTCACGAGGAGCAAGTATAACTTCTAAATGACACAACCGTTTGCGCTGTACCGATGCACGCCCCATGGCGCCAGGCTTGAAGTAGCGAAACACTGGTCCTTGATCGACACGAATTTCTTTAATCACTAACGTATGTGGTGCAATCTCTTTTTTCTCTTTATGCTGTGCATTAGCAAAGGCAGAGGCAATAGTCTTCTCTAGAGGTTTAACACGGGCAATTCCACATGTCTGTAGGAATGCAAGCGCACGCTCTACTGTATAGCCACGAACCACATCAGCATATGGTCGAAGCTTAGTCGGAGATACCCGAACATATTTACTTTTTGCTTTCACATCCATTGTTTATACCTCTTTTGGCTCAGTCCTTATTTATTAGGAGCTGCACCAGCCTTTCGTTGACCACTATGCAATCTAAAAGTGCGCGTTGGCGCAAATTCACCAAGTGCATGTCCAACCATATTTTCTGTCACAAAAACCGATTGAAATTTACGACCATCATGAACCGCAAAGGTAAGTCCAACAAAATCAGGCGTAATCATACTTGCCCGCTTCCAGGTCTTAATGACTTCCCGCTTAGTGCTTTCCTTTGCTTTCTTAACTTTTGCCAGTAAAGAAGGAGCTATGTATGGTCCTTTTTTAATCGATCGTGCCATCTTTATTGTCCTTTATGTTTGCTCTTACGGCGACGTATAATTGCCGAATTCTTACGCTTACGGGTACGCATACCCTTACAACTTTTACCCCATGGCGTCACTGGGTGTGAACCAGACTTAGAACGACCTTCACCACCACCATGTGGGTGATCAACGGGGTTCATAGCCATACCACGAACGGATGGTCGTCTACCAAGGTGTCGGCTACGACCAGCCTTACCAAGGGTAATATTACGAAAATCAGCGTTCGAAAGTTCACCAACAGTTGCCCAACAATTAAGCGATATACGGCGTATTTCACTTGATGGCATCTTGAGGATGGCATTATCACCTTCTTTTCCCATCAACTGTAAAGCTGTACCAGCGCTACGGGCAAATATGCCACCACGACCAGGATACAATTCTACGTTATGGATAAAGAATCCAACCGGTACATTTCTAAGTGGCATGCAGTTACCAACTTTTGCTTCCGCAGTAGTACTTGTCATAATTTCGCTACCAATACCTAAAGTCTGTGGGCTTAAGATATAGGCTTTAGCGCCATTCTTATATACCACGAGTGCAATAGGCACATTACGGTTTGGATCATACTCAATGGCACGTACCCAACCTGGTACGCCGCGTTCTTTACGCTTAAAATCGATAATCCGATACTTTTTCTTTGCACCACCACCACGACGACGAACGGTAATACGACCATAGGCATTACGACCGGCTTTACGCTTAAGTGGCGCAAGCAATGCACGTTCTGGAGCCTTTTTGGTAAGATCCTTCGTGGACATAAAGTGTTGTGTTCGCGAGCCTGGACTACGCGGTTTTCTTTTTACAATCGCCATAATTATGCTCCCCCGGACTTACTCGTGCTGCCACCAGCACCCATTGTTTCAATTTGATCCGGTAAATCAATCTTGTATCCGTCTTGCAGTGTGACAATTGCTTTCTTAATAGAAGGCATAATCACCTTCTGACGACGGATGGTTCTGGTCTTACCTGGCAAGTTAATCGTACGAACATCACGAACCTTGACGTCCCAGATCTTCTCAACTGCCTGGCGAATCATAATTTTATTTGCCAATTTGTTAACCTTAAAGGTTATTTTACCATGTTTTTGGCGCATTTCTAAGCTTTTTGTCGTGGTAATCGTACCTTTAATAACGTCGTATATACTTAGTGCCATCGTGCTACCATTTCTTTAAAGGAATCGACATCTTTTTTTAAGAACAACCAGTGTGTTACTTTAGTCAAATCATACACATTAGCCTGATCAAAAAAGAGGATGTGTACCTTCGGTATATTTCTAAATGAGGTAATATTTGCCGCATCTGCCCATGGTAGAACTAATGCAATCTTTTTACCCGCAAGGCCAACGCCTTTGAGCATTGAAGCTGCAGCTTTAGTGTTTGGACCTTCCTTGCCCCGATCAAAATCTACGCAGAGTATCGAGCCTTGCTTAGCAATACCAGCAAATAAAGTACTTAATACCCGGCTGCGAAGCTTAGTAGGCACTTTTAAGGTACGTGTACGCTTCTGTGGACCAAAAATGACACCACCCTTACGGAACAGAGGCGAACTAATCGTTCCCGCACGTGCCCGACCGGTACCCTTTTGTTTCCATGGCTTTTTACCAGAAAACGAAACATCACCTCGGCCTTTAACGCTAACAGTTCCCTGTCGCCCGTTCTGTCTAAGGACATGAACAAGCGCTGCAAATGCAGCAGGTGCTACTTCTTTTTTTGTAGAAGCAACTTTGATTGACACATCACCTTGTGATTGTCCGGTAGCATCAAGTATATTAATCTTTGCCATCGTGCTTAACCTTGCTTGAAAATATAGAGCAACGAATTTTTCTTACCGGGCACTGCGCCCTTTACAAAAATATGACCCGTTTCTTTATCAAGACGAACCACTTGTAACCCCTGTACGGTTATCCGCTTATTACCTTGGTGTCCAGGTAATTTCTTACCTTTGATGATTTTACCCTGACTACAAAGGTTACCCAAAGAACCAGGAGTACGGTGAAAGGTTGATCCGTGGGCACCAGGGCCACCGGAAAAATTCCATCGTTTCATCACACCTTGAAAGCCTAAGCCACGGGATGTACCCGCAACATCAACTATCATACCTTCAGTAAGAGATACCTCATCAAAGGTTATAGGCTGCCGTACCGTGAACTTACTTTCAAGTTCAGGTGCAATCTCAACCTCGCGCAATACTTCAAAATACTGCTTCTTCTTGGAGAACCATGTCGGTGAGACAGGTAAACCACGATATCGCTTCTTAATCTTTCCCATCTGCACAGCACTATAACGGTCTTTTTCTTGTGTTTTGACTTGGGTTACTACCCAATGTGAAAACTCAATGACCGTTACAGGAACAACGCGTCGATCTTTATCAAAGATTTGTGTCATGCCGATTTTACTGCCGAGTATATTGTTTAACATTGCATCCTCAATTACCTAATCTCTACGTCAACGCCGGCTGAAATACTTAGCTTCATCAGAGCATCAATTGTTGCTTCTGATGGTGCAACGATGTCCAAGATACGTTTATGTGTCGTCAGTTCAAACTGTTCCCGCGACTTTTTATCAACGTGCGGAGAACGAAGAACGGTAAATATCTTCTGTCTGTTCGGTAAAGGAACAGGCCCGACTATGTTAGAGCCTGTTCTTTTTACCGTCAAAACTATTTGTTTCACCGCTTTATCAAGAAGCTGATGATCATATGATTTAAGTGTTAACCGTATCTTTTGCTTTTTCATGGAAAAACCTACTTGCTCCCTGATTACTCGGTGATTTCACTTACGACACCAGCGCCAATTGTTCTGCCACCTTCACGGACAGCGAACTTTAGCTCTTTTTCCATCGCAATGTTACTCATTAATTCAACATTCACTTCAACGTTATCACCAGGCATAACCATCTCACGTCCCTCAGGAAGGAACATTTGACCAGTCACGTCAGTCGTTCTGAAGTAGAACTGTGGACGATAACCGCTAAAGAATGGGCTGTGTCTTCCACCTTCATCTTTACTTAAGATCACTACTTGTGCCTTAAATTTCTTATGAGGGGTGATACTACCGGGCTTTGCAAGCACCTGTCCACGTCGTACATCTTCTTTCTTGATACCACGAAGTAAGAGTCCAGCGTTATCACCAGCCTGTCCTTCGTTCATTGTCTTGTTAAACATCTCAACACCAGTAACGATTGTTTTAGTTGTTTCACCAAGACCAACGATTTCAACTTCTTCACCAACTTTGATGATTCCTTGCTCAATACGGCCAGTTACCACGGTACCACGACCTGAGATTGAGAATACGTCTTCGATTGGCATAAGAAATGGCTTTTCCATATCACGCTTAGGTGTTGGTATAGCAGTATCAATAGCATCCATGAGCTTCATGATAGCGCCTTCACCAATTTCACTGGTGTCACCTTCAAGTGCCTTTAACGCCGAACCACGGATGATAGGAATATCATCACCAGGGAAATCGTACTTGGTAAGAAGTTCACGAACTTCTTCTTCAACAAGCTCAACAAGCTCTAGGTCATCAACCATATCAACCTTATTCAGGAAAACTACGATTGCTGGCACACCAACTTGACGTGCAAGAAGTATATGCTCTCGTGTTTGAGGCATAGGACCGTCAGCAGCTGATACTACAAGAATAGCACCATCCATCTGTGCGGCACCGGTGATCATGTTCTTCACATAATCAGCGTGACCAGGACAATCAACGTGTGCATAGTGACGTTTTTCAGTCTCATACTCAACGTGTGAGGCTGAAATCGTAATACCACGTTCTCTTTCTTCTGGCGCCTTATCAATCTGGTCAAACGGAACATGTACTGCACCACCTTTAGCGGCAAGAACTTTAGTAATTGCTGCTGTTAGTGTGGTTTTTCCATGATCAACGTGACCGATTGTACCAACATTAATATGAGGCTTCTTTCTCTCGTAAACACCTTTTGCCATTATGATCCTTCCTCTTCAAACATTACCTAAAATAAAACTTACTTTCGAGCTGCCACTGTCTCTTGGACACTCTTTGGCACCTCTCGATAGAGTTCAAACTCCATCGAATAATTTGCACGACCTTTCGTCATTGAACGTAATTCGGTCGCATAGCCAAACATCTCCGCAAGCGGAACTTCAGCTGAAATTACCTGTATTCCTTTACGCGGCTCCATACCTAAAATACGGCCACGACGGGAATTAAGATCACCCATTACATCTCCCATATGATTCTCAGGGGTTACTACTTCAACCTTCATAATTGGTTCTAGCAGTACGGGATTTGCTCGGGACATACCATCTTTGAAAGCCATTGATGCAGCAATCTTAAAGGCAAGTTCAGAGGAGTCAACATCGTGAAATGAACCGTCATAGACAGTAGATTTGATATCAACTACTGGATAGCCTGCAATAACTCCTGCCGTTTCAGCCTCGCCAATACCCTTTGCTATACCAGGGATATATTCACGAGGGATGGTACCACCAACAACCTTATTTTCAAAGGAACAACCGGCACCACGTTCTTGTGGCTCCATTTCAAGCAATACGTGACCATATTGACCACGACCACCTGACTGACGGATAAATTTTCCTTCGGTCTTGATTGATTGCTGAATAGTTTCTTTATATGCAACTTCTGTTCGACCAACCGAACAATCAACTTTTTGCTCACGGCGAAGACGATCAACAATGATATCAAGGTGAAGTTCACCCATACCGGAAATAACCGTCTGACCCGTTTCTTCATCAAAGGTAAAGCGAAATGAAGGATCTTCTTGCATCATCTTACGAAGTGCAAGGGTCATCTTCTCATAGCCACCCTTTTCCTTAGGTTCGATAGCAACTGACATAACCGGCTCAGGAAAGCTAATCGACTCAAGTAAAATTGGATTCTTTTCATCACTAAGTGTATTACCAGTGGTCGTATCTTTGAGACCAACAACGGCAACAATATCACCAGCTTGAACTTCCTTAACCTCTTCACGCTTATTAGCATGCATCTTGAGAAGTCGCGTTACCCGCTCTTTTTTACCGTTAGATATATTCTTCACATAAGACCCAGAAGGCAATGTACCTGAATAGACACGGATAAAGCTCAGCGTACCAACAAATGGATCAGTCATGATCTTAAATGCAAGCGCGCTAAATGGTGCATTTGGATCAGCCTTACGAAATCCTTCATCACCAGTATCTGGGTGGGTACCCTTAATGGCAGGAATATCTATTGGAGAAGGTAAATAATCTAATACCGCATCAAGGAGAAGCTGTACACCCTTGTTCTTAAAGGCAGAGCCACAAAAGACAGGTGTTACTTCTTGCTCACAAACACCCTTACGGATGGCTGTTTTAATTTCTTCAATACTGCATTCTTTACCTTCAAGGTACTTTTCAGCGAGTGCATCATCAAAATCACATGCACGTTCAAGAATAGCATTATACATTTCATCAACTTTTGCTTGGTACTCGGCAGGCACATCTTGCCATTCAACCACCGAGCCACGCTCACCGGAATCGAATGTAGCCATCTTCTTGGTCAATACATCGATAATACCGTGAAAGTTTTCAGCCTCTCCTACTGGAATTTGCATAGGAAGAGGATTTCCATTAAGTTTTGCATCAATTTCGCCTACTACCCCAAGGTAGTCAGCACCCACTCGATCAAGCTTATTAACAAAAGCAATACGGGGTACCTTATAACGATCAGCCTGTCGCCATACCGTTTCAGACTGCGGCTCAACACCACCAACACCACAGAAGACAGCAACACAGCCATCAAGTACGCGCAGTGATCGTTCAACTTCGATAGTGAAATCTACGTGACCAGGGGTATCAATAATATTTACGTGATGATCTTTCCAGAAGCAGGTCGTTGCAGCGGAGGTAATAGTAATACCTCGCTCTTGTTCTTGCTCCATCCAATCCATGATGGCTTCACCTTCATGAACCTCACCAATTTTATGGGAGACACCGGTGTAATAGAGAATACGCTCTGTTACGGTAGTTTTACCGGCATCAATATGGGCCATAATGCCTATATTTCTATATTTCTTTAGATACTCAGTGCTCATACTAGCTTAATCCTTTTAATTACCATGCGTAATGCGAGAAGGCACGGTTTGCCTCAGCCATACGGTGGACATCAGTCTTCTTCTTTATGGCATTACCACGGTTTTCTACTGCCTCAAGCAGCTCAGCTGCGAGGCGTCGACCCATTGTTTTATCTTTTCGCTTTGAAGCGGACTCTATAAGCCAACGAAATGAGAGTGCAAGTGCACGATCAGGGCGGACTTCAGTAGGAATCTGATAGACACCACCACCGACACGACGAGACTTCACTTCAACAAACGGCTTTATTTGGTCCATTGCCTTTTCAAAAAGCGCATAACCTTGTTTTCCATCACCATTAGACTTCTTCACGAGGACATCCATGGCCTCATAAACGATAGTTCGGGCGAGATTCTTCTTCCCACGCTTCAAGATAGTATTGATAAATCGCTGTATTAATGGAGATCCAAAGCGTAAATCCACACCAATCTCTCGCTTAAAGGTTGCAACTGTCTTACGTCTTGGCATTAGCTGACCTTCTTACGTTTGGCACCATACAATGAACGTGATTGATTCCGGGCCTCAACACCAGAGGTATCGAGTGCGCCACGGACGATGTGATACTTCACACCGGGTAAATCTTTTACTTTTCCCCCACGGACAAGCACTACTGAGTGCTCCTGGAGGTTATGGCCTTCACCGGGAATATAGGCAGTTATTTCTTTCCCCGTCGTCAATTTAACACGAGCAACTTTACGAAGCGCTGAGTTAGGCTTCTTAGGGGTAACGGTATATACACGTACACACACACCTCGTCGCTGTGGACAGCTGTTCAGTGCAGGCGAATCTGACTTCGCACGTTCGCTTTTACGCTTCTGACGGACTAATTGGTTAGTTGTTGGCATGTCTATATAATCCCAATTTTAACGACTACTATAGCCCTAGGGCTTCTTCGATTAACAAATTTTCCTAATTACCTAAAGACTTTTAGCGTGATTTAGACGAGAAAAGCAGCTTTTCGTACGTAGATAGGTGAAAATAATAATACCGTTTTTTACACTTTTTTCAAGTAAAAATTACGGTATTTGCACAGTTTCTGTTGAAATTATACCGAAAACAAAGGATATCTCTCTCTATACTAATAGAAATAGTGCAGTTTGCAATCGAATATAAGAAAAATATCGTTATTTTCAGGCGTAATAGTCCTTGCAGGGAATAGGCAATGAGTTATACTTAAATCACTTCATTACGAAGCATACATTAATCAAAAAATCATTCTAGTCACCAAAACTGTTAAATCACGATAAGGAGCATACCATATGGATTTCTCGCTCGGATACAAGCTATTCTCATACTGCAGTAAAGTATTACCCTTTATCTATGCCCTCGTAGGATTTACTGCCCTTATCGTCATGCACGAATTTGGGCATTTCCTCTTCTGCAAGCTCTTTAACATCCATACCCCTACCTTTTCAATTGGTATGGGGCCAAAAATCATAGAACGTAAGATTGGTGACACAAACTTTCGTATTTCTGCCCTGCCACTCGGCGGCTACGTCGAAATTGCCGGTATGCAAGAAGTAGGTCAGGGTGACCAAGAACACGCCCAGGCAAAAGATGACACCAGTTTTTCGACAAAACCTTATTGGCAGAAGCTCATCGTTATTCTTGGTGGGGTAAGTTTTAATATGATTTTTGCCTATCTGGCGCTCATCTCTTTGTTCATTATAGGTGTACCAAGGTATAAGGTCGGTATTAAAACCGTGATGGATAACTTACCAGCGGAGCGTAGTGGCTTAAAGCCCGGGGATCAGATCCGCAAGATTGGTAAATGGGATATCGATGAAAAGCCAGAAAACTTCCAAAAGGCTATAGATGCCATAGCAAGCCTCAAAGATGAAAAGATTACCTTTCTCGTCAAGCGAGGTAGTTATGAGCGAAAGATTACCATAAAGGTACCTGCGAAAGCGATCCCTGGCAAAGGAAAGCTCGGTATTGCCTTTGATCTCATAGCAACTGATAAGGTTGACAGGTTCCCTATAGGTGAAGCGATTCAAAAAGGTATTGCCCGTACCCACGACTTTACCTATCGCACGATCATGGGTATAAAAAACTTATTTACTACCCGAAGCATCAAGAACGCCAGTGGTCCACTGGGTATCCTCTCACATAGTGCTCAGCAGGCGAAACAGGGATTTGCAGCATTCTTATTCTTCCTCGCAATCATCAGCATTAGTCTTGCGGTATTTAACTTACTTCCTATTCCAGCCCTTGATGGTGGCCAGTTATGGTTTATCACTATTGAGACGATAATGGGACGTGAGATACCCATAGGAATCAAGAATGCTATCTTCATAGGTTCGTGGGTACTCTTGCTTTCGCTGATTCTCTACGTCACCTACAACGATATCAAAATGTTACTTGGATGGAGTTAAGCGGGATTTAGATACAATCCCATTGATCAGGATGCTGAATATAGTGTTCAATCACTTGTCTGTTAAAACGGTGACCAGTGCGCCTAGCTTTGAGCGTACCAGCAAGTTTTTTGCCGAGCAGGGTAAGATCACCAATTAAGTCTAAGAGCTTATGACGCACAAATTCATCGTCAAAACGTCGCTCATTAAGATAGCCATCTTCACCTATCACTACCGTATTATCTAAGCTTGCGCCCTGTGCAAGGCCTTCCTTGCGCATCTGGGGAAGCTGGGAAAGAAAACCAAAAGTACGTGCAGGCGCAATTTCTTCGACAAAGAATGTAGGACCAATCTGCCCCTTTACGTTTCCTGCACCAACAAGGTGATGGTCAAAATCCGCAGAATAATCTACATAGAGATTTGTATCTATAACAGAACCATCCATCTGCGCTGGTTGGATCTCTATACGCCGATTATCTTCTTTATCTTCGAATATTAAAGTCTTTTTGGGGGTAAGAAACTCGGCATCTTCCGAAAGTTCTTCAAGGCCAGTTTCAAGAATTTTTTGGGCAAAAGGATGTGCACTACCATCTAAGATAGGCACTTCCGGGGAATCAACTTCAATAATGACGTTATCAATACCCAGGCCACCAATAGCTGCCATAACATGCTCAATCGTGCTCACCTGCCATTGACCATTCGCAAGCACGGTAGCATACATTGCCTCCTCGGGCACCACTCTACCAATATGCAATGGGCTATCAGGAAACTTAACATGACGAACAATTATCCCTGTACCAGCAATTGCTGGTTTTAAGGTAATAGAACTTTTTTGACCTGTATGAACGCCAATACCCTCAAAGGTAAGCGTTTGTTTAATAGTAAGCTGAGGTCTTTTCAACATTAGAGAACCTTCACAATACCATACAAAAATTATCAACCATCAAATGATAGCGCAGTGAACACCACTTTGCATAGGATTTGAAGAAAAAAAACATAAATGTGATTGAGTTAGACGCTATCATGGCAACACCATGATAAACCTGACATCCCTTCTAGGACTGCCATTATTATTTTTCTTGTACTTGAGCAGCATGAGGATGTTTATCCCCAGCATAGAGTTTAAGTTTGGTAATAATCTGGCGACTGAGGCGATTTTTAGGAAGCATACCTCTCACTGCCTTGCGAATCAATTCAGTAGGATCCTTCTTAAAGAGCTCTCGTGCACTTTGAGACTTTTGACCTCTCATCCATCCCGAATAACGGACATACATCTTATCTTTCCACTTATCACCGGTTAATTTGATCTTCTCGCAGTTAATTACCACGATATAATCACCAGCATCATCATGGCGAGTATACTGCGGTTTATCTTTACCACGCAGTCTATCCGCAATTTCAGTGGAGAGACGACCGAGTATCCTGCCATCGGCATTAATTACATGCCATTGGGGGTTTCGTTCTTCTTTTTTAAGTACAAAGCTTCTGTTCATGTCCATAGTATTTTCTTCCTAATCATGATGCGATAAATCTTGATTGACTCCAATTGTAAAGGAAAAACGCCACCTGGTCAAATTCTAAAAGGAGCTTTATGAGCCTTTTATGGCCTTCAAAAACGCAAGAAACAGTGGATGGGGAGTAAGTGGCGTTGAGAGGAATTCTGGGTGAAACTGGGTACCGAGCATAAAACGATGGCCCTTTAGCTCGGCAATTTCCACAAGATTCTTCTCTTTATACATACCTGAGAAGACATAGCCCTTTTCTTCAAGAGGCTTCTTATAGGCATTATTAAACTCATAGCGATGGCGATGACGCTCTTTTACCTCTTTCATCCCATATGCTGCCTGTGCAACTGTACCGGGCACCAAACTACATAAGAATACACCCAGGCGCATAGAGGCGCCCTTGTGGTTTACCCCCTCCTGCTCTTCTAAGAGGGAGATAACGGGATCTTTAAGTTGTTTTTCAATCTCGGTACTACCAGCACCCTTGAGGCCAAGCAGAGACCGGGCGCTTTCAATGAGCATGACCTGTAAGCCTAAGCAAAGGCCAAAAAACGGCACATTTTGCTCACGGGCCCATTGTACAGCCTTAATTTTTCCTTCAATACCCCGCTTATCAAAGCCACCGGGGATGACGACCCCATCAGCCGTCTTAAGCAGACCCCATGCCTTAGAGGAAGCATCTTCAAGCTTATCCGCTTCAATAATGACAATTTCAACTTCTTGATCAGTGGCATAGCCAGCAGACTTTATAGCCTCAACAACACTAATATACGGCTCAGACGAACCAACATACTTTGCTATGAGGGCGATCGTTACCTTCGGTTTTTCACTATCAAATGTATCAATTAAAGCCTCCCAGGAAGAGAGATCCGGTGTTTTAGGCTTCTTGACCCCAAACCAGCTCTGTATCTTCTCCGCAACACGTTGCTCCTGAAAATCAAGAAATAATCGAAAGGTGGGGGTACGGGTAGGCACGGTAAAGATGAACTCTTCTTCAACACCGCACATAGTTGCTACTTTTTTAATGGTCTTTGGCCCAATATCACGCTCAAGGCGCAAGAATATGCAGTCTGGCACCAGCCCTGCCCGTTTAAGGAGCATAACACTATGCTGGGTAGGTTTCGTCTTGACTTCATTTGCCCAGGCAAGGTATGGCACATAGCTTAAATGACAATGGAGCATGCGTGCAGAACCAAGTTCCATGCGAAGTTGGCGAAGGGCTTCTAAGAAGATTTCGCCTTCCATATCACCGACCGTGCCACCTATTTCAACTAATACATAGGATGCTTTGGCATTGAGTGCAAAGGTAAGGGCTCTTTTTTTAATCTCTTCGACGACATGGGGAATTAATTGAATACATTTACCGAGATACCGGCCTTCTCTCTCACCTTCAAGTACAGTTTGAAAGATCTGACCTGAAGAAACCGAAGACTCTTTTGTCAGGTGCATCCCAAGCGTTCGCTCATAATGGCCCAAATCAAGATCTGTTTCGGCACCATCATCGGTAACAAACACTTCGCCATGAACCAGTGGTGACATGGTACCCGGATCAACATTTAAGTAGGGGTCCCACTTTACTACTGAAACACTCGCTCCGGCATGTTTTAACAAAGCACCAATTGAGGAGATTAATACCCCCTTGCCAATAGATGAGCATACCCCGCCACTAATCACGATAAATTTGGCATCACTCTTGAGGAATGTTTCCCGAAGGGTATCTAAATCAGTTGGACCCGCGTCTTTTGGTTTCATTTCTTACTTTTCTTCATCAATGCTTCTATGTCAGCTACCTCCTTAGGCAAGGCGGCACTTAAGCATACACAACCATCATTGGTAATCATATAATCATCTTCTATACGGACACCCAGGCTCTCATCGGTAATATAAATACCCGGTTCGATGGTAAATACATCACCTTCTTTAAGGGGCAAGCGTACATTACCCGTATCATGCACATCAAGGCCCATAAAGTGCCCAATGCCATGCATAAAGTATTTCCCATAGCCTTTCTCTTCCAGATACTTCACTGCTAAATGATGAAGTGATTGTTCTTGTTTGTCTGGATTACTGAGATACATACCCGGCCCAGCTTTTGAAGCAATATATGCTTGGGTTGAGAGTACCATGTTATAAATTTCACGTTGCCGTTTAGTAAAGGTACCTGATACGGGATAGGTACGGGTAAGGTCAGCTGCGTAGTATTGATATTCTGCTCCAATATCAACGACAAGAAGGTCACCATCTTTAAGTTGTGCATTACGATCTAGATAATGGAGTATAGTGGTGTTCTTCCCCGTAGCAACGATACTTGGAAATGAAGTCGTCGCACCGCTGCGAGTAAACACGCCCTCGATCGTAGCCTGGAGTTCATTTTCAAATACATCAGGCTTTATAGACTGCATAACCGTTTCATGGGCATTGATAGTAATATCGACTGCCTTTTGGATATGGGCACGTTCTTGCGTATCTTTTTCCCGGCGCATTTCATGTACCAGTGGTGAGATATCTTTACTCTTCTCGTTAAGGGCAGGCAAGCGGGTAGCAATATTTTTGTAACAATTAAGGGCGGTATAATAGCGGGGACTAGAAACATCAAGAAGGGAGTATAC
>SDBT01006791.1_pt1 | contig 18923 bp, 11 predicted proteins | sample 2277101 | NCBI WGS metagenome assembly SDBT01 (sample SAMN10404973, study PRJNA504765) | marine sediment metagenome | isolation source: marine sediment core GS10_PC15, 103 cmbsf | place: Arctic Ocean: Southern Knipovich Ridge | collected 2010 | reverse complement strand
GAACGATAGAATGAGTTTCATCTTGTAAATCCGGAGGAGTAAACAAACGGATAAAGGATAACTATATCCTAAAAGTAAAATTTATTGTTTTTTTCCTTGCTTTTTTACATAACAGGATGACACTGGAGGGAGGAGCCCTGGACTGCGGTATGGTTTATTTTCTTTTAAGCGACAGGATAAATGAGAATTGAGGCATCTCTTAATTAAATTTACCAGATTCTGTGGCAGGTATCATAGAAGAGGATCTCTAAAGATGAAAAAGAAGGATTCATCTTTGACCAACATTATTTGACGATTCGTCTTTTTCCCCTTCAGCCATTTCTTTCTTGAATCCTTTAATACTAGATCCAACCGCTTTAAATAGATCCGGAATTCTCTTTGCACCAAATAAAAATATAATGATCAGCGCAAGGATAACGATTTCTGTTAGTCCAAAACTACCCACTTGTACCTCCAATGTCTTTTTTCAATAATTAATACAAATTACACAATAAAAATTCTAAAATAAATTTAATTGTGAATGGATATTTTTTAAACGCATGGCAATGCGTCTCTACATTTATCCGGTTGGTGATCAATCGGCGCGATAAATCGCGCCGCTACCCTCAACGCTCTTCTCTTTTCGCTCCTCTCTCCTCTCTCTTCACTCTTCTCTACTCTCCACCCTTTACGCTCTACGCTCTACGATTTTGTCTTTTTTCTTATATCTTTCATCTAAAAATTGGCAGCGGCGACAAAAATTATTATATTGATCTACAAATACGCTAACTTCTAACGGGACAAGTGAGTATCATCATGAAAAGGCGTAAATTTATAAAATCAAGTCTCGGCAGTTTACTTCTCAATTCGCCCTTGTACACATTTTGCGCCAAAATTGAAAAGCCAGAGGCTTCAAGAATCGTCATCGCCAGCGATCAACAACTTCAGTTAAACAATTCTTCTCTTGATACTGACCGGCTGATTAAATCCCTGGATAACGGTCTGCAGGCCTGTTTTAAGACGGATTCCATAATGGATGCCTGGAGAAATCTGGCCAGACCCGGTGAGGTTATCGGCCTTAAAGTCAATTGCCTTTCCGGACGGAGGGGCGGCACCCATCCCGAACTGGTGAGAGCGATTACGGAACGATTGATGGAGATTGACATCAAAGCCGGAGACATCATCATCTGGGATAGATTAAATGAAGATTTGGAGGATGGCGGATTTGATATTTCCTATCGCGGCAATGGGATTAAATGTTTTGGAAATGATGCCGTCGGTTTTACTTCTGATGTTGAGATATTTGGTTCTGCTGCCAGCCTGGTAACAAAAACACTAACCCAACATTGTGATGCCATAATTAATCTACCTGTTTTAAAGGACCACGGAATTTCCGGGGTAACCATGTCGCTAAAAAATATGTTCGGGGCCATTCATAATCCGAATAAATACCATTTAAATGTAGGGGATCCATATATTCCTGACGTTTATTTGTTACCTTCAATCCGAAACAAGATCCGCTTTACCATCTGTGATGCGATTCAAGCCCAGTACGAAGGCGGCCCCTCCTACATGCCCCAATGGAGGTGGCCTTTTAACGGATTGCTTTTCGGAACAGATCCGGTCGCCCTGGATTACACCGGCTGGCAAATCATAGAAGAAGAAAGGCTGAAGAAAGGCATTAAGTCTCTCAAGGCAGATAATCGTGAACCGACATATATATCGACCGCCGCTGATGCAAAACACCGGCTGGGAACGAATGATCCGGAAGCAATGGATATTGTCCATATTTAATTTCACGCAAACGTAGTGAAGAGTGAAAAGTTGATAGCGTCTTAGAAGAGAGAGGAGAGAAGGGAGAAGAGAGGAAAGATCGTGAAGCGTAGCGGCGCGATTTATCGCGCCGATGGATCAACAGCCACGATAAATGCAGAGACGCATGGCCATGCGTCTAAAAAATATTCAATATTCTCCAAAGGAGTCCTTTGGACAACACGGAATATTCAATGTTCAATTTATTTGTAGGAGCGACCTAATAGTAGCGGTGGGTGCAACCCACCGGTAAGATAAAAAAGATAATTAAAATGATCGATAAAGTAAATAACAGTAATCCCGAACCGGAATCCTTCTCACGAAGGGAATTTCTGCGACTCTCGTCCATGGGATGTGCGGGATTGTACACCCTCCTGCCTGTTCATTCAATGGCAGAAGATATTAATGATTTTCCTGAGGATATCCGCAAGTACGTAAAAGAAGCACAATTTTACGAAAAGCTTCCCCACAAAAAGATCCGCTGTACCTTATGCCCGCGCGAATGTGTGATCGATGACCGGGAACGTGGTTATTGCGGGGTGCGTGAGAACAGAGAAGGCACCTATTATTCGCTGGTCTACGCCCGGCCCTGTACCTATCACGTCGATCCGATCGAAAAAAAACCCCTTTTTCATTTTCATCCCGGAAGTACTGCCTTTTCCATCGCCACTGCAGGATGCAATTTGAATTGCAAGTTTTGCCAGAACTGGGAAATCTCGCAGGTGCGACCGGAACAGATTCGCAGTATTCATTTGCCCCCGGATAAAACGGCAAGATTAGCAAAAAAAAATGATTGCCTGTCAATCGCTTATACCTATAGTGAACCGACGATCTTTTTTGAGTATATGGAAGACACAGCGATCGCCGGTAAGGACTATAATGTCCGGAGTGTAGTCATTACAGCTGGCTATATATCGGAAAAACCATTGATACAGCTATGCCAGAATGTGGACGCCATTAAGGTGGATCTGAAAGCTTTTTCTGAAAAATTTTACAAAGATATTGTAAATGGTGAATTAAAACCCGTTCTGGATAGCCTCCTAACGATGCGTAAACATAATATGTGGACAGAAATCGTCTATCTTGTGGTTCCAACACTCAACGATGATGAAAAAGAGCTTACAGATTTATGTAAGTGGGTAAAAGAATATCTGGGACCTGATGTTCCCTTACATTTTACGCGGTTCCACCCTTATTATCTTCTGAAAAATCTGCCATCAACACCGGTCAAAACCCTGGACCGGGCCTGGAAAATTGCCAGATCCGAGGGTCTGAATTATGTTTATATCGGCAATGTACCGGGACATCAGGCGGAGAACACTTATTGTCCAAAGTGCAATAAAATTGTTATTGCCAGAAGGGGCTATTTTATTGGGGATATAAAAATAACTAAAGGCCGGTGCCTTTATTGTCAACATGAAATTGCAGGCAGATGGGATCTTTAAAAATCAACAAAGGAGTAAAATCAATGGTCAGAATAGGTGTTATTCTTACCATCATTATTCTGGGGAGTGCCATCATGACTTTTTTTGGTGAAAACATCAGCGGACAGGAAGAAAAAGTCCGTGAGCCCGGTGTTGCAGGTGCGTTTTATCCCGGTGATCCCAATACCCTCTCCCAAATGATCAATGATTTACTGGAGCAAGCCGAACCTCCGGTTATTAATGGTAATATCATAGGTCTCATATCACCCCATGCCGGTTATGTTTATTCCGGTCATGTCGCCGCTCACGGTTTTAAGCTCTTAAGGGAAAGAGAGATTGACCGGGTAATCGTTATTTCTCCCTCGCACATTATCTCCTTTAAGGGATCTGCGATTTATGATGGTACGGCTTACCGAACCCCATTAGGTAAAATAAACGTCGATACAGATTTCTGTCAAATGCTGGCCGAAAAAGATCCCTCAATCTTTCTTTCTTCCGAAGGCCACGAAACACGCCGGCAGGGACGATTGGAGCATGCTCTGGAGGTACAGTTACCCTTCCTGCAACATGTTCTTGATAAATTTAAACTGGTTCCCATTATTATGGGCGAGCAGGATTATGAATCCTGCCGGGCTTTGGGGATCGCTTTATCGGAAACAATAAAAGATGCAAAAACACTAATTGTGGCAAGTTCGGATCTGTCTCACTTCCACACCTACGATGAAGCCGTAAAGATGGATGGAAAGGTAATATCCGCCGTTGAAGAATGGGATTATCTCAATTTGTCCCGCAATCTTAGCCGAAGGGTATGTGAAGCCTGTGGTGGAGGACCAATTATAGCGACGATGATTGCTGCAGAACGATTAGGCGCAAACCAGGTAAAAGTCATCAAATATGCTAATTCCGGGGATGTTCCTGCTGGTGAGAAAAACAGCGTAGTCGGTTACATGTCTGCAGTATTTTACCAGGATAAAAATCCTGATTCCGGAGAAGATTTTGACTTTAGTCTGACAAAAGATGAACAACATCATCTGATGCATATTGCCATAAGTTCGGTCGAAACAGCCGTTCGTGAAGGAAAAATCTATGAATGTTCCGCCGGGGAGTTCGAGTCCCTGAAAAGAGATCGCGGTGCTTTTGTCACTTTAAACGAAGGAGGACGGCTGCGCGGTTGTATCGGCTACACCTCAGCTGTGCAACCTCTATACAAGACAGTTCAATCAGCGGCAATTAATGCGGCTTTGAAGGACCCCCGTTTTCCAACCGTACATGAGAGTGAGTTATCCAAACTTACCTATGAGATATCGGTTCTCTCTCCTTTTCATCAAATCGAAAATATCGACCAAATCGAGGTCGGGAAACATGGCTTATTGGTTAAAAAAGGACCATCCGAGGGTTTGCTGCTTCCCCAGGTAGCCACAGACAACGTTTGGGATAGACTGACCTTTATCCGTCAAACCTGTCGAAAAGCTGGCCTGCCTGAGAATGCCTGGAAAGATGAGGCGACTGACATTTTTGTTTTTTCTGCCTTTGTCTTTGGTGAAGAATAGTCTTACCCTTGAGGAAACAACATATTTTCCTGCATTCAGCATTCTGCTCTCTGCTTTCTTTATTCTGATAAACCAATTAGTGGAATTCGTGGATAATTTTTTGCTGATAAATTTTTCTCATAACCTATAGACAGGAGTGTAATGATGATATTTGATTTTGATATGATCAAAGAAGTATATACCGGATTTAAAAACAAACAATCCAGAGCACGTGAACTTACAGGCCGGCCACTCACTCTGACTGAAAAAATTCTTTTCAGCCATCTCGATGGTGAAATTAATTCTGCACCGGTAAGACAGGAATCCTATACTTACTTAAACCCGGATCGGGTGGCGATGCAGGATGCAACCGCACAGATGGCTCTGCTCCAGTTTATGTCTTCGGGCAGAAAAAAAGTTGCCGTACCCTCCACTGTACATTGTGATCATCTGATCCAGGCAGAAGTCGGAGCAAAAAGTGATTTACTCCGGGCAGAAGATGAGAATAAGGAAGTGTATGATTTTCTGGCAACGGCGTCCCAGAAATACGGTCTTGGATTCTGGAAGCCGGGTGCCGGTATCATTCATCAGGTTGTACTGGAAAACTATGCTTTTCCCGGTGGTCTTATGATCGGTACAGACTCACATACGCCAAATGCCGGTGGTTTGGGAATGTTGGCGATAGGAGTCGGTGGTGCGGATGCCGTAGATGTAATGGCTGGTCTTCCCTGGGAGCTCAAGTGGCCCGGCGTCATTGGGGTCAAATTAACCGGCAAGATGTCGGGATGGACATCAGCAAAAGACGTTATTTTGAAATTAGCCGGCATCTTAACCGTAAAGGGCGGAACGGGCAGAATCGTTGAATATTTTGGGCCGGGAACCAGATCAATCAGTTGTACGGGCAAGGGTACCATCTGCAATATGGGCGCAGAAATTGGAGCCACAACCTCGGTATTTCCCTTTGACGACCGTATGGCCACCTATCTGGCGGCAACCGGCCGGGAAGATCTGGCAAAATTGTGTAATGATTATCTCTCTGAATTAACCGCGGATCCGGAAGTTTCGGTTGAACCGGAGAACCACTATGATCAGATTATTGAGATAGATCTGAGCACATTAGAACCCCATGTTAATGGTCCCTTTACACCTGACCGTGCCTGGCCAATTTCAGAATTGGCTGATGCTGCAAAAGAAAACGGTTATCCCGACGAGGTAAAAGTTGGTCTGATCGGCAGCTGCACCAATTCATCCTACGAGGATATCGAAAGATCGGCCAGCATCGCCCGTTTTGCTGTGAGAAATGGTATCAAGGCAAAAGCTGAATTTGTGATTACACCCGGATCAGAGCAAATCCGGGCAACGATTGAACGGGACGGCCAGCTGGAGGATTTCTCCAGGATCGGCGGTCTGGTTTTAGCCAATGCCTGCGGTCCCTGCATTGGTCAATGGAAACGTCACGGCATGGAACAAGGGGAAAAAAATACAATTGTGACCTCCTATAATCGCAATTTTGCCAAACGGAATGATGGTAACGCAGCCACACATTCATTTGTGGCCGCTGCGGAAATCGTCACAGCCCTGGCTATTGCCGGTCGCCTCTCCTTTAATCCCTTAACAGATACACTGGAAAATGAGAAGGGTGAGCAGGTTAAGCTGGAGGCCCCTGTGGGCGATGAATTACCGAAAAATGGTTTTGATCCCGGCGATAGTGGTTATGTCGTGCCGGCCGATGATGGTTCCTCTGTGGAGGTTACGATTGATCCGGAAAGCAAGCGCTTGCAATTTCTGGAACCATTCTCAGCCTGGGACGGAAAAGATTATACCGATATGATTGTTCTGACGAAAGCGGAAGGTAAATGCACAACGGATCATATCTCACCGGCGGGACCCTGGCTGCGTTTCCGCGGACATCTCGACAATCTTTCCGACAATTTATTTATCGGGGTTGTTAATATCTTCGGGCATGAACCCGGTACAGGAAAAAATGAGATCAGTGGAGAGGTGAATAAATTATCAGCCAACGCCAGGGCTTATAAAAAAGCCGATATTGGATGGGTGGTTATTGGTGACGAGAATTATGGGGAAGGGTCCAGTCGTGAGCATGCAGCGATGGAACCGAGGTTTCTGGGTGGAAAAGCTATTATAGCCAAGAGTTTTGCCCGCATTCATGAAACTAATTTAAAAAAACAGGGTATGCTGGCTCTGACTTTCAAAAATCCCTCAGACTATAACCTGATCCGGGAGGACGACAGGCTATATATTAGCGGGTTAGAGGAATTTGCCCCGGATGTACCATTAAAACTCGGAATAAAGCATGCGGATGGCTCGGAAGATTCCTGCGAATTGAATCACACCTTTAATCAAGCACAGATTGAGTGGTTTAAGGCAGGCTCGGCGCTGAATTTGATTGCTGACCGATAGCATAGCAGGAGTTGTAGTCCAATTCTGTTATATTATCGTAGTTGTGGTTCATTCTTTCGAAATTGGACTACAACTAATCACAACCGCTAAAACAGTATCGAGAGACATGCAATTCTACAAAGATCAATACTACCATTTGTATAATCGCTCCATAAACAAAGAATTACTATTTTATTCAGAGGAGAATTATGTATTTTTTCTTAAAAAGTTTGACAAAATATTAAAATATGCGGATATATTAGCATTTTGCTTGATGCCAACGCATTTCCACTTTTTGATTAAAATAAAAACCGAAGATCAAATCCCTCTAAGAAGAGCAATCGGAGACATTCTTGGAGGATATTCAAGAACAATAAACAAAGAAAGGAATCGAACCGGAAGCCTTTTCCAGCAACATACCAAAGCCAAACTTTTAACATCGGAGAAACATCTAATTGCTTTGTTACACTACATTCATCAAAATCCGCTGCATTCAAGAATAGTAATTAATATCAAAGATTGGAAATTTTCCAGTTACATAGATTATGTTGAGGACAAAGAGCGATATTTTCCATTAAATAAACAATTATTGCAGAAATTTAAGAATATTGATGAGTTTGTTGATGATTCAAATTACATTGTAGAAGAGTTGTAGTCCATCTCAAAGATGGACTACAACTTCCTATCTACTTAATCAACACCATCTTCCCGGTAAATCGCCGGCCTTTTTCAGTAAGCAGCTGATACATATATACCCCGGATGGCATTCTTTGATTAACCTGATTGGCACCATTCCAGATTATATAATGCTTCCCGGCATTGAGATTACCCTTAAAAATTGTAACAATTTCCTGGCCAAGAAGATTATATACTTTTAGAGTAATATCACTTTGCTCGGGCAATGTCAAAGGTATCGTAGTCGTCGGGTTGAAGGGATTTGGATAATTTTGTCCAAGTGTATATTCAGCCGGCAGTATGGATTGAATTTTTTCTTCAACCACATCCGCTTCCCCAACCACCAATTCAAAATCAGAAATCTGCGGTGTGGAGTTAAACTCATACACATCGTTTTTTCTGAGATTTTGATAGCGTTGATGAGTTCTGTCTACCAGGTAGACCTCATAAGCCTCAGGAATCGTTTCCAATCCGATCAGGGAAAACTTTGAGGCTTCGTTTACAGAGGCATAGACCTTAAAATCCCAGGTTTCCATACCATCGATTTCCGGGCGGATATCATTGGCAAAGATACCATAGTCGGCATCCCATTCGGAGCGATCAAAGTAGATATTAGCCAGATTAGCTATACCTCTTGGTTTTCTATACTCATAGCGATCGAGACCATTTTCAGCATCGGCGGCAACACCGATTTTAGCTGAGGCATCGATGGTTTCACCGGACGACAGTTCCAGGGTCACCTCCCAGGAAAGGTCACTCTGAGCAGATACTTTTCCAGAACCATCAATAAAAGGCACCAAAAGTGTTGTTCGAGCCGGATTGTTATTATAAAGATAAAATCCCTGGACAGGATCAAGTTTGTCACTCAAATCAAAACTGTGCGTTGATGAATTATAACTAAATATGGGACTAGCAGCCGTTATATTATTTACAAATTTTACTGCCGACCAGCTGATTGAATGACCAAAGGGACAGGTAATAATATTCCATCCCTGATGAATGCTGATTTCCGCCTGGGCTAGTTCATTCAGGGGCGCATTGGGTATCGATTGATTAATATTTATGCTGCCATTGTGGATAATCCAAAACCCTTTACCTGTTACAAATCTAAAAATCCCGGAGCCATCATAGGAAAATAAATACACATCGGGGGTACCGCTTTTTCCATTGTCCCAATAGGCCATCCAGTTTTCTTTTGCCCCATCACCAAGGATATCTCTAAAAGCAATATCTGCGTTTCCGGGAAGACCCATCATTCTGTAATCAGAGACGCTGAATTCGTCTTTTCGTTCATGCGATGGAAATGGAACAGTAACATTATTTATTTCAATTTTATCGGTGTATGTTGTAAAAGACCACACGTTTGACCAATCACTGTTCGTTCCACTAACAATGATTCGTACTCGCCAGTAATATTGCTGGTTGTGATTAAGCCCATTGGCAAAAAGATACCGTTCAGGATTATCGGATCGGGAAAAAACGATATTACTGAAGCTCAGGTCGGTGGCAATTTCAACCACATAGCTACCGGCGGCAGCAGAATTCCAGACAAGTGGCGCCGGTATTGGTACACCGGTCTGCCCGTCTACAGGTCCGGCAAGCGTGGGAGGATCGGGTAGGCCAGTCAGTGGTTCAGTCGTAAAACTCCAAACATTTGACCAGGGTCCCCAGCCGGCTTCATTTTTAGCTTTTACCCGCCAGTAATAGAGAGTATTATAGCTCCCTCCTCCTGTTGTATAATTGGTAAATGCATTATTACTATCCTGCGCCATCATCAATGTACTGAAATCGCTTGATTCAGATACCTGAAACCAGTATTTCAGAGCTCCGCCAACAGCATTCCAGGAAAGTATTGGTGGAATTGATATGTTAGTTGCTTTATTTACCGGACTACTAAGATTTGGCGCAGGTGGTGGAAGTGTAACCGTTGAAGAACCGGTAGTAAATTTCCATGTACCAGACCACTCTCCCCAATCCGATCCATTACCCGCCTGTACCCGCCAGTAGTAGGTTGTAATGTTCAAAGCATTAGTAATAGTAAAAACCGTGTTGGTAATAGTATCTTCGTTAACCAGTATATTGCTAAAACCAATATCAGTGGCGACCTGCAAATGGTAGTTAGTGGCACCGGGTGCCTCATTCCAGGCCAGACCGGGTGGCAGTGAGATGTCGGTGGACTGATCCTGCGGCGCATTCAGGATTACTTTTGGCGGTAAAGCTGTGGGTTCAAATTCTGTAAACAGCATTACCTGGTTGACGGGTTTGGTATCATATCTGTTGACAATACCACTAGGCCAATAAATTGTGATGGAATCGACCACCGTTTCCTGACGCAGGCCGAACAGAAGGGTTTGGCTACTCTGCCCCAGAAATCCTGACTGCCCCTCAACAGATCTGCGCTGAATAAGCTCACTGTTATCTTCCTTGGTCAGTTCGGTCTTGACGACAACAGTAGCACCGATCGCAGACGTATTTGAAACAGTCCCTACCAACCTTATCTTCAACCAATTTGAGACATCAAGATTATTCCGGTAGAGAGCATTCACGCCACCGTCATTGGCGACGACAAGATCGGCATCCCCATCGTTATCATAATCGGCCCAGGCAGCCCCACGAGAGTCCCTCTCAATATCCTGGACAAGAGGTCCTAAAGACTGTTGTTCAAAACCGCCATCTGCCTTATTCCTGAAAAACATATTTTCCTGCTCACCGAAATTGGTAACATAGAGGTCCAGCCAACCGTCATTGTCATAATCGGCCCAGGCACTGCCCCTCGAAGAAGAAAGGGGTACATCAGGAACCTGCGAGGACTCGATGGCAATAAAATCACCTTTGCCGTCATTTTTATATAAACGATTTGGTTGGCCGAAGCGGTTGGTTACATAAAGATCCAGCCAGCCATCATTATTATAATCTCCCCAGCTGCCGCCGGATGATTCTGCTTTATCTTCAACCACAGGACCCAGGGTTATCCTGGTAAATCCTCCGCTACGGTTATTAAGATATAGGAAGTTCTTCTCACCACCCGTAGCTGCATTAGCGACAAACAGATCAAGAAAGCCATCATTATTGAAATCGGCCGCTGCACAACCACGGGAATCTCCTCCATCAGATACAATATCCAGACCAGTGATTTTTGCAAATGATCCGTCTCCTTGGTTCATGAAGAGAAAATTATTTTCCCCACCACTATTTGCAACAAAGAGGTCTAACCAGCCGTCATTGTCAAAATCAACCCAAACCGCACCGACTGAATTACCGGTTTCATTTTTTATCACCACATCTAAGTCTCTGGTAAAATTACCTGCGCCATCGTTTTTATATAGGAAATTTTCCTGGCCTAAATTGGCAACAAACAGATCGATATGACCGTCATTGTTATAATCGCCCCAAACCGCAGCACGGGAGTCACCATTATCGAGTCCTACGGGACCGCTTGTGAGCTTATTGAATTTTCCATCACCATTATTGATATAAACATCATTTCGGGAAGTTGTTCCTGATTCAGTGATAATCAAATCCTCATTACCGTCATTATCAATATCCGCCCAGGAAATGCCGCGTGAATCAGTCGATTCCCCAATCAGACCGCTGGTCGTTATACGGGTAAATTCCTTCTGGTTGCTGAACCAGACCGGCTCCAGGCTCAGGTCGTTATTTCCATCCCAAATAGTCAGACGATACCCATCAAACAATTCCCAAACATCATCATCCGTCCCGGCGCCATTCGGCATGGCATATTTATACTCCAGAGTATCATTTCTCATAAAATCGACAGGATTTATAACAGAAAATGTACCCATGTAGGTTAAGTCCACATCTTCCTGACCTTCCAATAACCAATCACCATCAACACCCCAGTTATTAAAGGGGCCACGTACAGCAACCGTTTGTGTGGAAGGATCAAAACCATCTTCATACTTCATTTTCACCGTGAACCTCATTGTTACTGCGGTCGTCGGTTCTAATGTGCTGAACACACCATGATAAGTCCCGGCATAAAGACGCTCTTCCATGTCGAAAGCAAGATCATTGATTTCATAGGAATTCAATCCCGTGTCATAGTTTAACCAGGTAGTACCATCGTCTTTGGAAACCCAAAGGTTGGACAAACCGACAAAGATATGATCCTTTCTGTTTATTTCGATCGGATGGTTGGTCGTACCTAGTACGCCTGCCCCCACCTGGGCCCAGGTGGAATTATCCGTTGTTTTGAATACGCCCTGTCCGGTGACGGTTGCAAAGACATCATCTTTGCTATTAATTGCAATATCAAAGATCTCATAGGTACTCAAGTCTGATCCTACAGGGGACCAGGTGACACCGTCATTAGTTGACCGGTAAACACCATTACTCCTGGTACCGATATAAATGTGCTGCAAGTTATTAAAGACAATACAGGTTATCGTTTTACCATTCATTCCATTGGTTATATTTTCCCAGGTTTCACCTTCATTGATCGACTTAAAAATGCTGCTATCAGTACTATTTACACCCAAAAACACCGCACCATCCTCGCGGACAGCCACGGCGTCGATAAAAACATAGGCGCCCGGTTTACCATATACACGCATCCAGTCATCCCCATCAGTCATGGAACGGTGCAACCCTCCCCCACCTGAACCGGAAAATATTGCTCCGGAAGGATGAACGGCTAATCCCCTTATAAATGAGCTTTGTAACTCGGACATACCATTGCCCAACGGCTCCCAACTCATCCCCATATCGCGTGAGCGGTAGAGGCCATTATAATAATCACCGGCAAATACGGTGCCGGTAGCTGGATTAACAGCCATTTTCCAGATTCGTGTGCCGGCAAGACCTTCATTCCTGGGTTCCCAACTTGCACCATCATTCCCGGAGTGATAAATACCGCCACCATAATACCATATACAACCGGCATAGACATCATCTGTGAGGGGATCCACATGTACGGTTTGAACATTAAGAGGTGCAAATCCCAGATCCGCTACTTTCCACGTACCTCCACCATCCAAAGAATAACGCAATCCCGATTGCCAGGTCCCAGCGAACAAAACACCACCCGAATTTACTGCCAAAGATCTGATAGATCTGTTGGTCAGACCGATATTGCTCCAGCTGCTTCCACCATCGATTGAAACATAAACACCGTTGTTCGATCCAACTCCGGCATAGATACCGCCATCTAAATCTTCGGCGAGGCCTGAAACTGACGCTACAGGAATACCATTATTCGATTGATCCAACTGATCCCAGGATTCTCCACTACTGGCAGAACGGAACAATCCACCGGTTTGGGTTCCGGCATAAAGCACATTTTCACTTGTGACAAATAGGATATTTACATTCAGGTCGCTTAAACCGGAATTAACGGCTACCCACTTATCGCCATAATCACCGGTTCTGAAAATACCCTCCCCTGTCGCGGCAAATATGTACCCAACGGTACTGTAACCCATACTTCTAACCGATGAGTTAGGCAGACCATTCTTTTTTAATTCGTAGGTTTCCCAGGCATCGGTTGTACGATACATAGAAGAAGAATAGCTTCCGGCAAATATCATAGAATCTGATACGGCGAGAAGCGAATAAACTGCACTACCCATCACAGTCGGTTGCCAGGAGACCCCCTTGTTTGTGGATTTAAATACGCCACCATATTGTGTCCCGGCGTAAACCGTTCCGTTCGGCGAATTTGTAATCGCATATACACTACCCCCGAATGGTCCGTTTGCAGGTTCCCAGATATCCTGTGTCATGCCATCCATACTCATCATGCTTATCATCAATATAACGAATAGTACTGTTTGGTATTTTCTAAATAGTGTTGATCTTTTAATCGTCTGTTTCATCGTTTCCTCATATTTCTATTAGCATAGGAATCTAAATCAGTTTGATGGTCTTGTTGGTGGCGTTGGGAAACCGGCATCCATCGTTATAGGATCCTCCGCATCATCACTCCCACTACCGGATAGGATAACCGCAGCGGCACCGCCTAAGAGAACCGCACCACCACCGATCCACAACCACGCGCTGCTTCCCCCTTCTTTATCCTCTGCCGCTAAGACCTTTTTATAGGCCTCTGTATACTCTAAGTCAGCTTCGATTTCCTCATCTTCTTTGATGACAATCGTTTTTTCCCAGGAATTATAATTGTCTTTAACCAGACGTATCGTCACTGTTAAACCTTCTTTCGCATTACTTTTAAAGGGCGTCTTTCCTGCCTGCCTGTCATTAATAAATATCGTTGCCCCATCCGGATCGGAGTTTATCTCCAGGAAAACAATTTTTTCTTCCTTTTTAACCTCAGACACCGCAGGCTGGCCAACAATTGCCGCTATCTGGTTGGCAATGACCTGCATCAGATTAAGCAGTCCATCAATCTCACCCTTAAAATCGCGAAAAAAGGATTTTTCAATCTGGGCCGTTTCTACATCGATCAGGGAGAGATCAATTGTGTAGGTTTTTCCCAACTTCCCAATGGTACCGGATATCATTTTCTGCACATTTAACATACGCCCCATTTCAACAGCGCACTCTGTCGTCGTACAACCTGCTTGCTGGAATCCCTGCTCGTCGAGAACTTCATCCATCTGCCCTCTTTCAAGAACGATAAAGGCATTGGTTTTCACCAGCATGGACCGTAGACGGTTGCCCAGAGTGGTCGTTTCCTGCTTGGATAATCCACCGGTATTGGTAAAATCCAGGATAGCGATGCGCAGTTTATCCTGTTTCTGGGCCCAACTGCTGCCTATCAGGATAATACTGATCATTATCGAAAATATAGTCTTTAACCTGCTGTTCATATATTCCTCACACTTTTTTGATATCTTGTAATTTAACGAATTGATTTTTTATGTTTGACGTAACAGTATTTTTAGTTCGCCTGATTTTTTTATCAAAATTAAGTCCCTCAGGCCTGTATTCAGAGCGAAGTATAGTAAAATTATCGTCGAATAGTATTGAATCTTGATAAATAAATACAATATGGGAGGGAATTGAAATTTATATGTATTTTGGGGTTCTTTTGATTTCGCCTGATCTATTCATACCGCAGCCCTCGGCTGCAATCAAATATTTTTTAATATCTCTCGCAGAGACGCAGAGTCGCAGAGAAATAATTATTTATAATCTTTGAAAATAAAAATTTAATTTCGCATCATTGACATTAACCAATTAAAAATTTATCTATGGATCGCTGTGCCTCTGCGGCTCTGCGAGAAAAATCTTTGCGATCTCTGCGTTAAATGAGTATATAGTTTGTAAAAATTTTGCTAATCTCCCAGGGCGATCCGCCAGGCGGAAATAACAAAGTTTTTGGCAGCAATAGCCTACCATTCAGAACAAATTAGATTATTAACCTCATAGAGGTTATATTTTTGTAGAAAAAATCATCCCCCAAAAACATCTAATCCTCGTAGAGGATTTATAATTGCGGTTAAACATTAATCAAAAATAGAGACTATCTTGAGAAGAAAGAGTGTCAGTGTAAAGGTCGGCCATGTACCCATGGGTAGCGAGCATCCTATTGTCATTCAATCTATGACCAATACGGATACCGCTGATGTAGCCGGCACTGTTAACCAGATCCGTTCGCTGGTCCGGGCAGGATCTGAACTGGTCCGCGTAACCGTCAACAATGATGAAGCGGCCCGGGCACTTCCGGCTATTACAGAAACATTAGACAAAGAAAATATTGCTGTTCCTGTCATCGGGGATTTTCACTATAACGGTCATTTGCTTTTAACCCGCTATCCGGAATGTGCACAGGCATTGGCAAAATATAGAATCAATCCTGGCAATGTAGGAACAAAAACCAGGGATAAGAATTTCACAACCATCGTGGAACAGGCGATCCGCTTTGACAAACCCGTCCGGATTGGTGTGAACTGGGGATCTCTTGACAAACAACTGCTTACCGACATGATGGACGAGAATTCCAAAAAGACCAATCCATTAACAACAAAAGAGGTAACCATTCGGGCAATGATGGAGAGCGCCCTCCGTTCAGCACGCTTATCAGAAGAGATAGGTCTGGACCATAATAAAATAATCATAAGTGCCAAGGTCTCCGGGGTTCAGGATCTGATCCAGGTCTACCGGCTGATTGCCGCTGAATGCGATTATCCCCTCCACCTGGGCTTAACGGAGGCAGGTATGGGGAATAAAGGTGTCATAGCCAGCACGGCCGGTCTCTCTATTTTATTGCAGGAAGGTATCGGTGACACCATCCGTATTTCGCTGACACCAAAACCCGGTGGCGATCGCTCAGAAGAGGTTCGCGTGGCCCAGCAGGTGCTGCAAAGTCTTGAATTACGCAGTTTTACCCCCCAGGTTACGGCCTGTCCTGGTTGCGGAAGAACGACAAGCACCGTTTTTCAGCATCTCGCAGAAGATATCAATGGCTATATACGCGAACAGATGCCCCTCTGGCGCATGCAGTATCCGGGCGTGGAAGAGTTAAAAGTGGCTGTAATGGGCTGCGTGGTCAATGGCCCCGGCGAATCCAAACATGCCAATATCGGTATATCCCTTCCGGGGACCGGTGAGGCGCCCAAAGCCCCGGTATACATCGATGGAAAGCATGTGGCGACCCTGAAGGGTGAGAGAATTGCAGAGGAATTTCAGCAGCTATTGGATGATTATGTCGAAAAAAAATTTAGTTCGAATTTAGGATTCGTGACGGGCTCAGGAACTGGGAATTAGGAATTTGGAATTGGGCATTGATTTGACATTGGGATTTGGGAAGCAGGACATGATACTCGATACTCGATTCTGGATACTGGATATAGATGTGGGATGTGTGTTGGGACTGGGAATTGGGAATTAGGAATTTGGAAATTGTTTAGGATTTAGAAATTAGGACTTTAGCGAAGTTTTCAATTGTTTCTCTATCTCCGTAACGATTTTTTTGATAACTTCATTTTTTGTACCTTCAATCCTGCAGCCGGCGGCGCGGATATGACCGCCGCCATCAAACGCTTTGGCTATCCTGTTTACATCAACTTCTTCTTTTGAACGCAAACTTATTTTATGCAGGCGTGGTCTGATTTCCCGGATGAATACACCAACCTTTCCCCGGTGGATACCGATACTGAAATTAGCTAACTCCTCAATTTCTCCCTGGTGATTTTGGCTCATCACCGCACGATTCAAATAAATGATATTAACGCTGCCATCCAGATAATTCTCCATATTTGCCAGACCCTTACCAATGGTCTTTACAGATTCAAAGGAATGCTCAAAAAATATTCGGCTGGTTATCCAGGCAGGATTCACGCCAAGTTCAATCATCTTCCCACAGATATGATGATCTCTGGCGGTCGTATTGGAGAATGAAAACCGTCCTGTGTCGTATACAATACCGGTATATATGGCTTTGGCCATGGGTAAATCAGTCTTAATATCCGCTGCTTCAATCAGCGCATAAACCAGTTGGGTCGCAGAGGATGCTTTTTCGTCTACTAAATTTAGTTGAGCAAAATCATCTTCAGTTGGATGATGATCAATTCTTATGATACTGGATCGGTCGGGTAACATTTTGGTTACTTTCCCCAGACGATTAAGACCCGGCACATCGAGGATAATCGCCGCTTCGATGGGAAAATGCAGGGAACTGTCATAGGTATAGATATTCTCAAAATTTTTCAGGTAACTGAACCGGGAGTCAATTTGTGCATCATGAAGGACCATATAGTATTTTTTGCCAAGTTTTTCCAGGAGCATTCCCATAGAAATAACAGAAGCAATCGCATCTCCGTCAGCGTTCAGATGGGCAGAGACCAGGTACTGATTTCTCTTTTTTAGAAAAGCCAGTATTTTTTCAGTGGTTTGTCGATATGGTGAATGACTGTCCAAATTATCCCCTGTGAAAAAGGCTTAAATATAGGAAAGGTTTCGCGAAATGTAAAATTTTAAAGACAATATTGTGAAAATTTGCTATTTTTATACTGATCCTGAGTGCCTATAATCTTTCTATTGTTGGTAGCCAGATGTCTGATGAGAACTTGTATACCAACCAGAAGAAAGCGCCTCTTTTATAATGGAAATGTTGCTAAACGAGATCAGGAATTTTTCTGCAGGGTTTCCTCATGATGATGCGAGAGGATTTTTATTTTACGCGGGAAACTAAATAATTTTCGATCATCTTCCAGGAATAAATCACGAAAAGTGCACAGCAGGCACCAAGAATTCCCCCGGCAATGATATCCAATGGATAATGCACCCCGATTGAGACTCTTGATAGGGCTACAAGAAACGCAGCGGTATAATACACCCAGCGGTATTTAGGATAGAAATAGTTCAATAAAGTCGCCGCGGCAAAAAAATTTGCGGCATGGGCAGAGGGGAATGAAAAAGACCTTTTAATTCCAACGAGCATATGTACATCCGGGAGTGCAACACAGGGTCTGGGACGTTCAATGAGCGGTTTTAAAACGTGGGCGGAAATCTGATCGCTCAGGAATATTACGGGTATTATGAGGAGAACCATGGTCCGCCCTTTTTTCCCTCCCTTCCATAAAAGACCTATGATAAGGATGCCCCAAACAGGAAACCAGTGATTACGCTCAGTGATAAACGGCATAAGCCAGTTAAAAAGGGGATTCTGCAGATCTACATTTATAAAATAGAATAATGCGACATCCCATTCTACTAAGAATTCCATGGGAAAGATTACTGATTATATCAGGAAGATGCAATATCCTTCAATATTCAATATTCTCCAAGGGAGTCCTTTGGACGACACGGAATATTCAATAATTAAGTTTTCCATATTAACAAAACTGTTTCCATTTCAATAGACCAGGATAAATTTTTCCCGCAAAGACGCAACACTCTTTAGTTCACGAATTGTACGAATTTAGTCCCTTCTCGTCATCCTGAGCGGAGTCGAAGGAAAGAGAAGGGGTTTGGAGTTTTTTCATCTGACAATTTAAACCGGACACTCATGATAGAAATTATAAAAATTAAATGAAAAAAATTCGTGAAATTCGTATTCTAATTAGTGTCCATCCGTATAGATTTAAGTTTTTAATAAACAATCAATTACGAGAAAGAAAAACATTGATTTATTGCCCCCTAAGTTCTATATTATATTGCGGTAAACAAAATAAAAATAGAA
>SDBT01006790.1_pt1 | contig 18924 bp, 28 predicted proteins | sample 2277101 | NCBI WGS metagenome assembly SDBT01 (sample SAMN10404973, study PRJNA504765) | marine sediment metagenome | isolation source: marine sediment core GS10_PC15, 103 cmbsf | place: Arctic Ocean: Southern Knipovich Ridge | collected 2010 | reverse complement strand
TTATATTTTCTCTAGCATTGAGCAATTCAACCAAAGTGTCACTATCAAATTCAGGTGCTGATAGAATATTGAAAATTTGCTCTTCCAAAACAGTGATGTCTGCGTCTATTTCAGTAACCGTTTTGTAATCTTTATTTGCTACTGCTAAATAAGCATTGGTCAATGACATTGCATTCATGGCATTGTTCAATGTTCGGTTATTGGTGTCCTTTTTGGTATTGGCTTTCGTGACCAAGCTCAATATTTTATTAGTTACATAACCAAAATTAAAGAATTCTCTTGCAATTTCATATTTTGCTTCAGCACTTGCTATTGACGCATTGATAGTATCAAATACATTTCCAATAGCGGATGCCAAATCCTCTGCAGAACTTGTAAAAGCAATTACACCGTCTTGGAAATCAGCTATCATATTGCTAACTTTTTCAATATCCTGAGTCAATTTCTCAGGGAATTTTAAAGCACTAGCAATTTTATCACTTATCTCAGTCACTTTATTTTTGGCAGAAGCATATACACCTAGCAAAGCAGGAGTAGCTTCAAAATTCTCTTCAATGCTTATAATGGCAGCATTAATCACTTTCCTATTGTCAGCTGCTATATTGGAAACATTGGTGATAGATGTGGTTGGAGCACCAGTAGCATTAGATACTTCAAAATCAATATTAAGTTTGCCAATACCAATTTCTGTAATTGTCTCTTCAAGTGAATAACTTGTTACTACTAAATTTTGGATCACGCCATAAAGAGGATGAACTAAAGTTCCAGGCCCTTCAGTTTCCAATGCTTTGATGAAAGTATCACGTTTGGATATATATTGAACATCATGGATACTCTGATTTGGAACAGAGCCATCAATTTCATCGCTACGCAATGGAGAAATTAAGCCAGTTACGTTATAACTTCTTTGATCTTCACCGAGATCCTCTACAAGCTGTGAGCCGGTGTTGACAAATTTCTTTACTGCAGTTTTTCTAGCGCCTGACATTTGTGATGCCATATAAATGAACTGAATCTCACGCCATTTAGCTTCACCTACAAATCCATAGCCTCTTATAGTCATCTTTGGCCTGCTAACGCAAATCCAGTCTTGAAATTATATGGACCATAAGATTCAGTTGATACCCTTTCCACATAATTATTAGGATCATTAACATCAATAATTACCCCAACCTGACCTTGCATTTCTGCCAAAATAGATCCAAAGAAATTAGTCACGCCACCCCACATATTACTAGCGACTTCCTTAATTCTCAAAAACCACATTATTATTCTGAATGTACTTTCCTTCAAATATTGAACAATTGAATCCCAATTGTACCAAATTAAACCAATAACTGCAACAACTGCAAATGCAACAGCTATCCATTTAAGTATAGCAAGGGCAGTAGCACTTAAAACAAATTTCACAGCACCCATTACAGCTTTGAAAATACTAAGACTTCCGATTAAACCTCCAGTATAATAATTCAATGCAGCCATAGCAGCAGCCATTATTACAAGATGAACAATGAATCCTCCAAAAAATGCTAGTATAGGGCCAAGAATTGAAAAGAACGTTATCAGAGTAAGTATACTGCCAGTTATGAATGGATGATTTCTAGCCATACTAGTTAATGTATCTCTAATCGCACCAAGAAAAATGATTATGGAATTCAACCAAGATTTAACACCAATAAATTCTTCAACAATATCACCAATAATAGACCAAGTCATGTTCATTTCATCAGCAATATTAGACCAAAGACCTGGAACAGTTCCAGATTGGATTATCATCGCCCTATGAGCAACACCTCCAACTTTATTCATTTGCTCAAGAACATGAAGAGCAAGTTTACTAGAAATTTTGCCTTCAGCAATTGCTTCAGTAACCTGTCCAATGGAAACTGGTCCTTGTCCCGCGCTAGACAGAAGTTCAGCTATAGATGCAGCCATTGGAATGCCTCTTGCACCCAATTGATGAATGGCACGCATTTGTAATTTGGGCATAGCTTGAATTTTAGTATATATTCTTGATAACCCCATCACATCGCCACCAGATATCGAAGCAATATCACCCAAAAGTGTCATAGTTGGGATAAGATCTTCAGTGGCTACTTTAGAAGCAATTAATTGTTTAGTGGCGTCTCCAAGCCCTTGAATTTGAAATGGAGTTTTGACTGCAAAATAAAGAAGATCTTGCATAACTTTATTGCCTTCTTGAGCACCACCAACAATACCTCCTAATACCAGACGCAATGATTCCATTTGGCCAGATACAATAACAGCTTTAGTTCCAGCAGCACCTACTGCCAATGTGCCCAAAGACATCCAACGACCAAGTTTCTTGACATTATCGCCTAGACCAGTAAAAGCACCAGCTGCTACTCTAACACTAATGGCTAAAAATTTAATTTTACGTGTTAAAAGATCAGTTTTCCTGCTAATTTTAGTAGCAACTCTCGAAAACTTATCTTTAGCAACAATGCTATATGATATAATTCTAGGCACGTCGCATGGACCTTGCTTCTGCGTTTCTCTTATCGCATATTTTCACAACGTTATCTCTAACTTCTATGAATTCATCAAGTGGCAAATTCATAAGTTCGGAATAACTAAGACCTTCAATTGCACTCACCATCGTAACTGCTTCTTTTATCATTTGCTCATGAGTGATTTCAGAGAAGATCTCACGATAAAATTTGCGACGTATTCACCAATTATGTTTTCAAGAACATCAATATCCAAACGATCAGCAATCACAGTAGTGAAGAATTCAGCATCATCAACTTTGCCTGTTTTGTCACAAACAAGAGATCTACCAGTCTCAATAAAATCAGGGTAATCCGTTTCATTAGAGTGAGCAATTAGAAACAAAATTTCAGCCCCTGAAATATCTACTTCTTCAGGCTTATCATCAGGTGCATTTTGATCAGTTGGCAATGCCCTAAAAAATGCTTGCTTTAGCTTAGTTGTCTTCTTTCTCTGATTTGGCTTTGGTGCATAGAATGTAATTGAATTACCTTCTACAGAATCACCACCATGTGAATATTCAACTGGTTCATCCAGAGAAAAATCAAAAGTTCGCATTGGGGGTATTTTCCCTTATACAGCAGGGGCAGATTTGAAATCAACTGGAATAGTAGCATCTGAGCCAAGTCCAATTTCATAATCTGCAGTTAATGCTGCACGAGCAAATGTTCGTGTCAGCGTTCCTTCAGGTGTTACACCAATAATCTGAACAACATTATTGTTTCGATTTGTTTTCCAAGATCGAACCAAAGTAATATTTTCAGGAGTAGAGGGCAATTCAGCTTTGACCATGGAGAAATTAGTTTCCAAATCATTAGCAAAAATAGGTTCAGTTGCACCTCCTCCAATAGATGCAGCCTTCATACTTTGCTCCCCAAGCCCCTCTGTGAAAGCAATAGTATTAGGAATCGTTGCAACTGGTTCATTATTCACGATAAATGTGGCGTCGCTAAGTTGGATCATGATTATGACTCCGTAGTGCTGAACGCGATCTGAATCGTACCTATGATAGTGCGAGTCTGCGTTACGATTGGTGTGAGCATAGTAACCGTTACCTTGCCAAGTGATAGATCAAGTACAACAGTCCGATTTGTCTTAAAGAAGGTAAGCGCCTCTTCTCCAGCTTGAAGCAAAACAAAATCAGAACCAGACAAATCACCATACAATTGATCAAGATATGCTTCAAACATAGGTTGGTTTACCATATCTCGACCACGTATAACAACACCTTCTGTAAGTCTAGACTGCGCAAAGCGACTCTTCAGATTGTTGAAGAAGTATTCGCGAACCTGAGACATCGTGTCTACATAGTTAAGATACTTCCAACTGAGATCTTCATTAGCCGATGCGTCTTCTTCATACGTAGTAGGAACTTCACCCACAAGGTTCCCAGTCCCACTAGCATTGCGCCCAACTATTGCAGCTCCGCTATCATGCAACGTTTCAATCTCAATATCAGTAAATCCCCTATCAACCAATCCAATCGGAAGCTGTGGAATCGTTGTATTGAAATATGGCAATGACGCCAAAGCAGGGCCGCCAAATTGATCACGCGAAGAGGTTGTTGTTAGATACTGTGACAATGAAGCGTCAGCCGTCAATCGCAACGCACGAACTGCAGCGAATGCTGAAGCTATATTCCACATAGCCTCTTGACCAGTTGGGCCATAGTAATCACTAGCATCACTTGCAGGCACTAGAAGATCACCCAAAATCACAAGTGATTTACTATTTTGTCCATCAGCAAGTGTGTTCACATTGCTAAACGTATCAGCTATCCCTGTGAAGTTGACGCCATCAAGAATCCGATTATTGGTATTGAACCTAGTATCCAACCAAGCACCAACTAGAACATCAAAAGCAGTGAACGGAGCCACTACACCTTGATATCTACGTGTACCAATTGCATCAGTAATGATATCAGTATCTGCCAATGCAGCAGAATCGGTAGCACCGGGTGTATCAACAGTAATTGCCACAGTCAGACCAGCAAGCAATCCTGCTGTAGCTCCATTCAGAATCGCACCAATAGGAACTGTATTGCCAACAGTACCCTTAGCATCGCAAGTAAGCGAAAGAACACCGCCGGTTGCATCAGCAGCCGTAAACGTAGTATTCAAATTTGCATTAATGGATGCTAGAACCAAAGCAGGAACGGCAGCAGCAGCAGTCCCACTAGGAATTGCCGTTTGTGTTTTATGGTACTTATCTGAACCAACAATCATGTCAATCGTACCAGCTTCACTAGACGTACCAGTAAACGTAACACTGTAAACTGTAGCAGTCGTACCTTCACCAACTGGAATTACATCCAATTGGACTTGTGGAGCAATTCGCTTAAACATTCGTACCATATCTGCAAGCGGGCTAGTACGTCCAAACAATGCATTCTCTTGTCCAGCGTTTCCAACGTCTTCAACCAAAGTGCCTTCTGCGGTAGGCGTTCCGATCATCGCACCAAGCATCAATACTTTCTGCGGAGCATTATCGACTTGTTGGCTAGCACCAGTAAGTGTCAAGCTCACAGAAGGCTGTAGTATTTGATTCCCCATTATTCTTCATCCTTATTAGTCACAAGCTTGACTTTCTTATCTTTCACAATCTCACAGCAATTATCAAACACAGAATCTCGCAAACGTCTGCGCCAAAAGTTTTCAATCGGCTTGCCGTTCATATCTTGTACTTCAATGATAGTACCAGCTTTATGCCGACCCATAGTTACGTTAATCTTGATTTTCATTTTATAGCTCCACTTCGTCAAGGTCAATTAAATCATTGGCGTTTTCTTCACCAGTACCCAAGTTATTATCATAAGTGACATCAATATCTCTAGCTGCGACGTCAGGATCATAACCAACAGTATCAGTGAAAGATAAATCAGTTGAAGCTTCAAAATTGAATTCATGAACATATACTGCACCATCATACTGATGCGTATTATGATCTACAAAAATAAGAGGCTCACTATATTCTGCTGCTAAATTAGTGCTGAATTTATAAAAGCCAATTGATTTTGTTATTGCAACTAGCAGCGTATTCATTTCATCACGTATTTCACGACCCGCAATTTCATCTTTAGTATTAGCAATAACATATATCGTAACATTCTCAATAAGTTGCTGTCTATAAAAATTTGATCTAGTCATATTGCTAGTCAAATCTGTATTTGTACCGCGATCTTTAGAAGCAGTTACTGAACCCAAAACTACGAACATCCAAGCTTTCGCCAATGACTGCGCTGTATAAGCTGCAATTGCTCGATCAATACTTGCAGCGGCACTGATTCTTGTTCGCATCTTAATTTGACCACTTGCTACAGTCCCGGCGATAGCGCCACTCGTAGCAACGGTAAACGAAAGCCCATCAATAGATGCCACAGCAAATAGTCCATTGTAAGACTGATCTTGACGTGAGCCACCTATCAATTTAGCACCAGTAACTCCAGAAGTTACACCTGCATCTGCCATTGTGAATTTAATGGTTTTGCGGTTTACAACCTGAATCATGGTAAACGTGCCATTGTAATTAGCATCACTAGCATCAGAAATAGTAATTATCGGAGCAATAGCCTTAGTTAGATCGTGGTCAACTGCAGTTACAAGAGTGCCTATTGTCAGTACCCTGCTAAGTGTGCTAATAGAAATAGGTGAAACTACATCAGTAATTGAAACAGGATCACCAACCTCTAGGTCATGCACATCTTCCACAGTAATAGTAGATACACCAGCTGCATTAGTTAGATTGGTGATCGTACCAATATCTGATAATATATCAGTATGGAATGGAATCCTGAGCGTTAATCGCTCTGCTATTTCACTAGCGGTCAAGTTGCATCAGCCTATGGTTATGAAATGTTTCAAAACTTACATCCTCAAAAAAAAGAGTATTTAAAATTGAGGGTCTAGGGTCTATGTCCCCAATTCCAAATTCTATGCGTGCATATTCAGGTGATGGCCTTCCTGCAACACCATAACCAATAAGCAATGAATTTGTACCTCTAGTTTTCCAACTAAGCGCCCTTCTTAATGTACCAGTCAGATCTGCATGAGTTTCAAAAGGAGCACTTGCTCTATGTGCAACCCGTCTGCCTCTTCGGTTTCGCACTATATACGTTCTACCAGTCTTATTATTTTTGTTTTTGATATCAGCAGATATTTTCTTCTTGAGCTTTACTCCCATAAAGCGAAATGTATCCATGATTGCTCTACGACCGTTGTCAGGCATTTCATGGAGTTTTCGCAAAGTATGTTTGGTAGGACCACCGATTTCAACTCCAACAATCATGCCTTGGCCGCCTCATTCAAACCACGTTCTGTGGCAAGGAGCCGCATATATTCTCCTCTTTCATCATAGGGCTCCACAGTGAGGATTTTGAATCGTCTTCCATCTTCATCTTGGATGAATGTCTCAGCAGTAACGCCAGAATTGAATCGGATGAATAATTCATGAGTAGCATTGATATCACGACCTACGTCATCCATAATAACTTTACCACGAGTAGATAGAATAGCAGCCCAAGCTTCTGTACCATCAAAATCTTCACCAAAATCTATAGAGTCAAATTCAGGGCTAGTAATTGAACGATCATGGATCATAATTCGATGTCTCATGTCACCGATTCTTGCACCACGATGAGTTATTCTTGTTTTCTTCATTAGAATGATGGAATTTTAACTGCGTTATAAAAGGTGATACCACGTTTTGGATCTGAAGTTAAAGAGTCATCTCCACGGTTCTCGTACAAGTCAGAAATGTGTCGCAATAATGCAGTCATGATAATATCAGATCGGTGATCTACTTTCGATGTGAATGAAATCCGAATTAGATCTGATACTGTATCACCATCTGTTGGCCAATCTTGTCCATCAGATAATTTCAGGATTGGATATAACTTTTGTCTATTCAGCTCATAAACACTAGGGTTAACAACAACAGCCGCACCATCAACTACATAGGACATTTCGTCGACATCAGCAATAGGCGTCTTTCGAATTTCAAAACAAGTCTGAAAGAAATCTGCAAACGCATACCAAGTATTGATACGAATCTCTCGTCCACAATGCCTTTCTGCAAACACAGTAGCCCCATCAATGATTTTTGTGATTACTGTATCATCGGAGCTAACTGTAATCTTCATGTATTCTTTAGCATCTGAAAGACTTACAGGTGAAGCACCAAACTTGTTTATTTCATATCTAAGCAATGTTACTTATCCTTAGACCATGGACTTGATTTAGGCTTTGGTTCATCTACTTTAGCATCAACTTCTACGTTTGCTTCAGTTTTAACAAGTATGGCATAACCTTTCAGAACCATTCGCTCTGCCAAGGCTTCTTCAACTTCCATAACTTTGCCCTTGGTAGTTTTAACAGCTGGTCTAGCCGGTTCATTGATATAACCAATCGCACCGTTTTTCAAGCACTTGACCTTGACCATGTTTTCTCCAAACCAAAGTAAGGCTGCCACGCGACCTACCCCCAAAAAGGTTTCTGCGTGGCAGCCTACTCCGATCAGTTATTATGCAATCGCGTTCTGTGAAGTCACAGGAGCGGTTGCTGGATTTCCAAGCAAAACAGATGCCCCAATAACACCAGTAGTATTCGCAGATACTTCAGTTACGATCACTTTGACGAAACGTTTCTTGCCACGATAACCAAATCGCAACTGCGCGTCTTCATCACCAATGGCAACCACAACACCAAACGGCGTAGTAGCGCTAGCACCAATTACGTCATCAGTATCAACCAACGCATAACCGCTACCGGTAACATCTGATTCATGCAACGCAGCCGTGAACGCACCATCCATCGTAGCGGAACCAGTAGTCACAATAACAGTTACAGACTCGTAACCTTTTGTATCGACAACCCCTCCCGTAGTGGTGGTCGCAGTAATTGCAGCAGGCGACACACTCTGAACCAGTTTAACTTCAGAATTAAGATCATATTCAGCCATTTTTAATGACTCCTTTATATCAAGTAGTGATAAGAATCTTGATGGCTTCGGGAACGACCACTCGGCCAGTATTCCATCGATGAAGTGTGAACTCAACAACCGCTTCCTTCTTGCGGGTGTAATCATCCCGAATCACTTCAGTAGCAGTCCGATCAACAATCAGATAACCAACACTAAAATCACCATATGCCATCGGCCTAACATCACCACCCTCATCCACCACAGACGGTGCAAGAATATACGGTGAGCCAGCAATTTCAGCCGGAGCCGGGCCATTCAAAGCAGGGCTCCAAAGGTAACCAGTGTTAGTGCTTCGTTCGATGCGAATTTGCGCAAGCGTTTTACGATTGAATACAAACGTGCCCTGATATCCAACCTTCAACTCACCCTGGAGCCGCATAAGATCATCACCAGAAACAACATCTGTGGTAGAAGAGTTAATGGTACTAATCCGGCTATCGTTCATGAAACCACTAGGCACCTTGCTACCAGATCCAAGAACAAACCCATTCCCCTCAGCAAGCGCAAATGCACGTGAAGATGCATCAAGAATTTCCGTATTCATATCGAATGCAGAATCCATAAGCATATCACGTGTAATGGGGACTGTATGGGTAAGCCTATAAGCAGTCAGAGTCTCAGAACCATATGCCTGAACACTATTGGCACCCTCTTCTGATTCACCTTCATACAAAGCAGTTGGGATTCCAGTCTCAATCGGAACCACAAGACTTTTATTTGAAATTGGACGCACACGCGCAATAGAGCGAATAGCATCAATCTCAGTAATTTTCTTTACAATCCGACTTTCCATCTCACTGGTAACAAGAACCCCACCCTCAGTTGCCTTATCAGTGCGCAACTCAGCTTTGGTCTCAGGATTCATTCTTTCTGCACCTTCTAGAACGAAGGATTCAAAAGCCTTATACTCAGGAGTGTCCTTTGGATCAATATCAACATTTTGCTTAATGCTTTTCGCCAAAGCAATTTCAAATGCATCAACTTGCTCTCGCATCTTACCAGCTTCAACACTCTTCTGCTCAAGCTCTTCCTTAAATGCTTTGAGTGAAGCTGCATGTGCCCTATTTTGCTCTGTGGCAACCGTCAGCTCTTGATTCTTTTCCTCGTAAGCATCAAGAACTGCTTCAATACGTTCACGCTTTTCTTCCTTAAACGTATTGTCCTCAACTGACTTTCTCAAGGCTTCAACTGCGTGCCCCACTTCTTCAATAGTAACGTCTTTACCCATTACAATATTCCTTATGCATTGATATGATTTGTGGTTGCCTGAATCTTCTCAATCAAAGTTCCCAAAGCACCACTATCTGAATCAGGCACGGTTGCCTGACCCTTGCTTCTAGCAATCAATGCACGTATGGCACCATTGCTGAAAATTCCTGTATCTGTGAGCGCTGATTTATATTCAGCATTGCTCCAGTCTTTAACGTCATCTAGTCCGTAAAACATCTTTGTTTCAAAAGGAGATGGCTGCTTCATCTTGCTGAAATAACGCTCCATGATAATCTGAGCAGACTTATCTTCACTATCCTTAATCACTTCAGCTGCAATTCTTAATCCAGCTGGGATAACGATTAGCTTTCCTTCTATTACGTCCGCTATCAGTTGCCCGCCAACAAAAGCATTAGCCCCGTTGCCATCACAATATTTCAATTCCATTACACGTGCACGAGCAGCTTCAGAATCCCATTCTGTATCGTTAGCTGCAACAGGGAGATCAGCAAAATGAGTAGATTTGACTTCTGTGATTTGCGCGCGTTGATTTTTGGGTTCATCGACAATGGATGCTTCAATGATATCAGCTTCCATAATAATACGTTCACCGTCTTCAATCTTATCTTGCTTTACAATATGGCCAACACTGAAATCAACCAACACACCTTGGCGTGCTAGTGAATATGCCTCAATACCACGTTGCTTTTCTAGATTGATGTGACCTTCAGCAAATAGACCAACATTGTCTTCTTTTGCCGTTTCAATAGGGAAGCCACCAATAATTTCCCAATGCTGATCTTTGAGCCTGATCGGCCGATTCCTACGTGCCTTGTGTTCTTGAAGCGATTTTGTATATGCACCTCTTAGAATACGATCAGGTATGCCGAAAATACCAGAATGATTATCCGCCTTCCAAGTAGCTACATGGCCAATTACAATTCCAATTGGAATACCACCTACTTCAACTTGTTTGGTTTCAACGATTTCCCCGCTTAGGGTTGATCGCTCAATATTCATAAGGTTGGTCTCCAAGTTTAATTTCTATTATACGAATATTTTTAAAATCACGCTCGTGAATTTTCTATATCCCTTACATGCAATCACTTCAAATTTTCTATTAGTTCCAGACCACGCACTAGTTCATCTGCTACCAATGGGGTAACGCGTCGCAATTTGAACATAAGGTTACGCTGTGCCGCAGACCAACCATCCTCATTTGGGAAATTGTCTTTAAGCCATTTGCTGAATCTCTTATTGCTCATGTGATTAGTACCAGGCGGTCCTCCTGGGAATACATGCCTTTCTTTTTTGGCTCTACGCAATTTCCGTATTGCCAATTTAGCTTGAGCAATTATAATAGGCCGTTTGATAGGATCAGTTACTGCGGAAGGTATTCGTTCAAACATTTTGTTCAGGATAATAAACACACGTTGGATTTTACGCGCAGAATCTTTCTTGCTGAAAAACAAGAATTTAATCTCACGACGTAATTCAGTATCTATAATTCCAGATAGCTGCAACACTGCAAGTAATTTCTTAAATGCATTACCGGGAGTATTTCGTCTCATTATAATGAATCTTAATTGGCCAAATAGTTCAGGATCTTCAAAGAATTTAAGCCAACGTTCAAAATCAATAACAGGAACAGATGGGACTTTGGTTATTTTTATTTTGGATACACTTTCTGCTATATCATCAGTCTCAACAGCTTTCTTTACTCTGGCCAATAATTTCTCGCGTTCTGCCAAGCGCTTCTTAAGTGCCTTTTCTACCTTCAGTTCCTTCTGTAGCTTATCCTTAGCAGTCTTCAGCCTAATCCTGAATCTATTTAGCCTATTAGTTTCAACTCCAATAGTAGTAATAATACCAACATCACCAGGAGCAATTTTTAGTCGCTTTCGCTTACTTGCCAAGCGGTCCCGAGTTTGTTTGATTTTGCGTCTTAGCAAATTTATACTAACATTGAATTTGCCTATGGATTTGCCCGCAAGGAATATAAGAGCATCATCAAATGGAGTGGCTGCAACGGCAGTGCCAATAAGTTTAACTTTACCTTGTGCAGCAACTGCTATTTGGACTTTCTTCCTGATCTTACTAGCAATTAGCTTTGTGACTTTCCCTTTCTTTTTGGGAACTGTTGGTTTAGCTGCGTCATCCCGAAGCATCGTATCCAAATCTTTGTCAGGTATTCTAGCCCCACGCAAATCTTTTTTGCTAAGATCATAAAATGTTTCACATCTACAGTTCACAACATTATTCGCAGTAGCACCTAAACTTTGATCTGTTGGATACATTAGGGATTCACCGTTAACAGTGAATGGGTCACTAAGAAATTGCAACTGGCCTTCAGCATCTGCATGATGAGGACGAACGGCATCATCAAGCAAAGTATCCCAACGTTTAGCAGGACGTGCTTGGGTTTTGGCTTCTGTACCCATCATTCCTGTGAGATAACCAACTTCTAAAAACTTGGAAAACTCCGCCGTCCATTGGGTCTCACTAATTGAAATACGGTTCAATCTACTTTTTAGTAATCTAGCAAATACATTACGTCGCAACGTGCCATTTCTTATATCAGCGTTGGCTTTTATAATTATTGAACTTATGCTTTTGAATTGCTCTTCACTTGTTCCGATAATTGTTTTAGATGCATTGAATACTCTGTTATCAATATAAGACGCAAGATCCAATTTGAAAAGAGCTTCTTGCAATTCATCCATAACTACTTTATTTTTGCGACGATAATTACTGGCAAAACTTTTGGTTACCAAGGCATAGTGAGTTTCCAATGCCGTAGCTACTTCTGGTAAATATGATCGAGTGCTGAAAGTTAGGTCGGTGGATTTAGCTGCCATATCTGAAAAGATATGGCGCATACTACGAAATAGCTTTCGTTCAAGTCTTAACTTTCTGTTGAGGTCTACAGACATTACTCATCGTCTGTATTAAATGGATCATCGTCGTCAGTCAGAATATCATCACCAACTGGTATCATATTAGATGGCTTGTAAATAATATCCCCACCAGGATAGTCCTCTCGACCAATCATATTGCGAATCTCATTATCAGTCTCAACGCCAAGTTCATTACGCATCTTAACTTGCTCATTCCGTCTTCGTACAAGCGCAGGTACCTTTTCTTCATCAAAACTTATGTGTGAATGCTCAGGAATATCAAATCTTGGGAAAAGACTATTTTGAATCCCACCATAAATAACTTTGCTCAATGGGATAACTGCGTCATCATAAAGCGCTTCAAGTGCACTTTGGTAATTGCTCATAGTAGACGCATCAAGAGTCAATAGAGGCAATGGATAATCATAAGTAAGCGCAAGAACATTAGCAGACAATTGCTGAGCACCAGACCAATCCATATCAACATTTGTTTGAGATAGTTGTTCTACTGTGAGATCGCCACCTGCTGTAACCAAATTAGAACCAGCATTCTCTGCACCACCAAATTGCTCATTGATTCGGTCTTTTACTTTCTGGAAATCCTCATCGTCCAATTCAGCATCGAAATGGAATAGAAGCGAAAGCTTACCACCTTTCTCAAGAATGGATAGATTATGCTTGGTCCCAAGTATTTGCTGTCTAGCAGTATCACTAGCAGTTAGGAGTTTGCTCCTACCTCTATACATGCTATTGTTTTTAGTATTATAGTTACGAATCTGATCTAGCTTACGTATACCTTCAACAGATACAAACATTTCATCTACACGTGAATACGTTCCTGTGAAGTGCTGATCAGTTATGTTGAATGCTGTCACAAAACCACTATCAAAAACATGGTCTACATTTTTGGGGTTCATCGGATAAAGTTGCTTAGGTGCAGAATTCACTAAGCCCAATGAAATGAAAAACGTTTCCCCTGCAACAAGATAATTAATGCCAAGATTTAGGAAGAAAAGCGTTTGGCTGAAATCAGGTGATGGATTGCGAAGTAGATCAAGTAATTTGTGTTCAGTTATCTTTTTGTTATCTATTACAAGTATAGGAGTCAGACTAGCAAATTTCTCAGCAATCTTATTGATTGGAATTGAGACTGCAGTACTCTTTTCATAAAGCCTAAAAGCAGATGCAGGGGTTGCTCCTCTATCCAAAGACCCAAAAATCAGGAATTCAGTTAAATCATCTCTACCAATCACACCTTTCGTTTCAATATCGGTTTGCACTTCGATTACGTGCTTCTCTTTATTACTCGCGCGAGAGAACCAGTTACGCCAAGCCATACCCTACCCCACGTGGACCTTACCACTTATATCTGTTAATTTTTTAAGCACAAGTGATGTCGCATCCACTTGGTCTTTAAATTTGCCAACTGGGAATTTTCTTAGTTCTGCAATATATTCTTCAGTCCAATCTCCAAGTATGCATTCAACGTTGCTGGCTGCTATCTGGATGGCCAGTGGCTCGGCACGCATTTCCTTATCACCTTTAGGAGATTCTGAATATGCTCTATAGCCAACAAGTTCCTTTACGCTATTTTCAGCAGATTCTTTTCCGCCAGAACCGCCTTCTTGCTCAATCCAAATTCTTACTTTCTTGCCATCCAATCTAGCAGTTTGTTTCATTATCTTATTTCGTTTAGATGCACTCCATTGCCCTTTCCTAGAATCGAGAATGCAAAATCGCCCGTTCTTTAAAATAGCAGCTTTGACTCCCGCTGTGCGAGCGCCAGCACCTTCAGTTCCTGCTTTATCCCAAGATCTGATTACTCGTTTTATTGGTGAACTTGGACGTGCTCTAATATCAATAAGATCGACATCAAGCATAGTACCCTTACGAGGCACAGGGTCTTGGTTATACTGGCCTGCATATGCGTATGGACCTAAATTCTTTGCGAGTCTTCTTCGTTCTATTTCCCCAATGTGATCGGGCCACATCAGCTCACCATCTTCCACTCTGGGATCTTCAAAACCAGTAACCTCAATGATGCATTTGCGCTTAGGATCAAATTCCATCGGCAAACATAAATGGACCCAATCTCCAGTCTCAAGAAGATGGCCCGTAAGATCCACTTCATGCACTCTTTGCATGATAACAACTCTGCGCCCAGTACGTGGATCATTTAAGCGAGATGACATAGACTCATCCCACCATTCTATAGCTGCTTTGCGCTTAGCATCAGATTCCCCCTCAATTACATTATGAGGATCATCTGCAAAAATATAATCTCCACCTTCACCAGTATTCATACCACCAACTGAAGTTGCTAGACGATAACCAGTATATTGGTTCTGATATTTGGTTTTGTTATTCTCATCTTGCTCAAAGGTTATCTCCCACTTGTTTTGATACCAAGAAGATTTGACAAGACGTCGCATCTTCATGCTATCGCGTGTGGATAGAGATTGAGCATAACTAGAGAATAGATATTTTGCGATTGGGATAGTAGTCCAAACCCATGCAGGGAAAAATACAGCACAAGTTAAACTCTTCATACAACGTGGAGAAACGTTGATCAGAAGTTGCTGTATCTCGCTATCTCTAACTGCAGTTAGGTGATCGCAAATAGCATCAATATGCCAATTAGGCCTGTATTTATACGCAGGCTCTACTACGGGCCAAGCTTGCTCTATAAAATGACTGAAGCTGCGCTCACACGCAGCTTTATGCAAGCCTTCTCTGTCTTTTAAATAATCAAGAGAAGCGGTCATTCCTCATTGATTTCCTTGTCCAATTCCATAAGCTGATTCAATTGTTCATCAGTTAGCTTATTGAAATCAAGTTGCTTAAATGGCTTGTTCCCCGCATTGCCATGATCAATTTGGACTTTGTCACCATATTGACTAGGCTTCATTTTGCTAACATACCATTTACGTGAAGCAATACGATCGCTTACCATCTTAATGTATTTCTTCACATCTTTACTAGGGGATTTGTTCAGAGAAGCACGCAAAGGGTTATCAATAGCGTCAATAATTGCCACTTCATTAGTCAATGCATCAGAACCATCTGCAATATCAACTACGTCATTAGCCATAATATCATATTGAAGTGGTTTGGCAAATTGCCGCATAGCAGTAATAAAATTATCAGGTGAATCATTGCTTCCTCTATCCCATGCTCTTGCCCACTTTTCAGGCATCGGCACTTCAAGGCAAGCTTGCCGATCTGTGAGGCCGATCTGAATATATTCAAGAAACAGTCTGGCTAATTGAGGATGAAACTGTCCTGAAATTGCTGGAGAATTTTGATTATAATCTGACAAGTCTCCGTCATCACCTAGAAACCATTCAACGTCAATGTAACTATAATCATGCTTTGTTTTAATAGGCATAACTACCCGTATCCAATAATGCGCTTTTGCGCAAACTTAATGAAAGTAACACCTTTTATTATAGCGTAACTCCCGGGCACGCCTAGCAATTTTTCTACGCTAACAATACAGAACCAATCGCTTCGATTAGTTCTATAAGCAACTACGGGCTCTCTATTCAATTTCCTGGCATCCGCTTGAGCTTTGATCCACCATTTGTCAAATGTACCTGTCGTAATATTTTGAACTCGTTTTATTTCATACGCAAATGGATGATCTTCAGGTATGATATCAATACCACCTACTCTTCTTTGCTCCAAATTTCGTTTCGCCAATTTCTGGGTAAGACCATGTCGAAATAACCATAGAGCAAATTCTCGCTCACCTTGTGCACCTTTAGCTTGGGGACTGACCATTGTTCCTCCTTTGATGTATATTATAGCGTAACAGCTATTTCCAAATCTATTGTTTAAGCACAAAAAACGGGGCACCCGAAGGTACCCCGTTAGTCCGCCATTCTATTTTTATTTTATTTTAGTGCATACGATATTGCCTCCTCTATAGCAGTTAGAAAATAATAAAAACCAATTCCTGAAAAAGTTGATATTATGATAATCTTCACCCACCCCACCTCATATCATATTCTTCCTGCATCAAATCGCGATATTCACGTTCTTCAGGATCCATATCCTGACGTGATTGGATACAATTATTGCAGACAGATTTGGAATTGTCCTTTGGAAGTTTCTGACCACAGAGAACACAGTCAAAACAACCATCTTCATCAGGGCAACCGCCATCGTCACCCAACGGCGGCGGACCATGCCCACAGCAAGGATAGTCTTCACAACGACTCATTTTGTCCTCTTGAAATAAAAGTGATCTCTTTCAATCAACGCAATAGTGCCAAATAGCACGACCAGAACTGCAGTTCCAAAGTACGGGTGATCCATAAGTTTCCGAAAACGCTTCATTGTTCCTTCTCCATTCGTTTTTTGTCAGCAAAACCCTTCAATGCCTCGGCAAGCTCGTCAGCGGCGTCTGGGTCAATATGCAGCCTAACGTATACTGAGAAATTTTCAGAACTAAACGTGACTGACTCTTTGTCAACGATAATCCTAACTCCATCTCTCACAGTAAGGGTGAGATTTGTTTCCAGCTCACTCATTCGGGTACTCCTTCAAAACGTTTTCAGTACATTCATCAGCAAATCTCATTTTAGCGTCTGCTATGCTCATCAGTCTTTCGGCATGCATAGCGTTTTTGACTTGATCTATATCGCCAGCAGCAAGAACAGCATAAACCAAAGCTTGCCTATCATCTTGCTCTGCTCGCTCAAGGAACTGTGATCGCTGTAGCAGGATTGCTTTTTCTTTAGTCATCTTGCCCCTTTCAAACACGACTTTTCAATGAGACCAATCACGACTTGATGGCTATTACGCAAGTCTTTGATGTGTGCATCTTTTGCTTCGATGAGATCGACTGGTGAACTTGTAGTACTTGGACGGATGCCCCATTGCCACATTTCATCCATAAACTCTTGGATCTCTTCTCTCAATATCACCTATACGTTTATCCCAAACACACCACGTGCCATCAGCACTTTGAAAGTAGAACCCTCTAGGACGCCATCCATTCCGACCACTGGGCATCCCGATCTTGACGTAGCAGTCTGTGCAAGTGAACAGATTGTTGCTTGGGTTGAACGTGCCTTCTTCCTGTGTAATGTAATCATCAACAGAGTCAAGAAGATGACCAATAGAAGCTTCAACGTATTCTGCTATTCCATGCGGTCGCTTCTTACAGACGGCGCATCTAATTTTGTGATCGTTCATATCGGCTCAACTCCTTCCCAAGTTCCTCGGCTTTGCGAGAAGTGAAATACATAAAAGTTCCGCAGTTTATCATGGTTTCCCTAGCAGCTCTAAAATAAAATTGTGTATAATCAGCTGCCCGTAATGCACCTTCGATTCTCTGAAGAGCATCTTTGGCTGCTTGATTGTTGCAATCACATACCCATGGGCCGTTTATTTCAAAACCACAAATCGAAGTATGTTCTGATAGCATGCTACGAACAATTTCAATGTCACTCATTGCCAAGTCCCTTCACAGCGGCGCGCAATCGGATCATCTTTTCTGCAAATATTCCGTTGGTAGTTTCATCAAAATAAGAACTGGTTACTTCGCGTGCGGCTGCTTCGAGTTCTTGCTGTGGGTTCTTCTTGGGGGTTGCTTCTATACTAATTTTCATCTTAGTATTTATAGGTACCAAAGGCATCATGCCTGATTTATTTGATAGGTAATGAAGTGCTTGACCCATATCATTAGCTTCAAATGTAGACCAAAAAACATCATTTATTGTGACTTCGTAAAGCATTTTATATCCTCCAAGTTCCGAGTCTGGAATCAGACCCGTCTTCGCCTTTCAAGTAGACAGTCCAGCCGAATGATAGCCAGCGTTCTCTATCAATATTGGGCTGATCTTTCTTGCTGTGATGCTTGGTTAGTAGAATGAAGCTCTTAATTTTCACTCCACTACTGAGTATACAATACGAATCGCCAGCTGTGCCCGGGAAACATGAATCGTGGCAAAGCATATCCATAGGGAATGGACGCGAGCCTATAACTAGGAAGGTTGTTCTGTACATTTTAGCTATCCTTCCGTGAATAGTATTTTTCACCTATGATCATAACAACGTACACTGGCCACAGAGCCAGAACATTCCAAACCGGACCAACGTTGTCATACTTAAAAGCCAGGAGAACAATTATGCCACCGATGGCTATGTATAGAAGAAGGAAAGTCATCATTTTTAAATATCCTTTACGAAACAAACAGTGCATTTGCCTTCTATTTTTTCTTCAGGCAATCTCCAAGCACGCCCACAGGCACAAGAGCCACTAACGTTTCCGTTCTCGACTTCTGTGATGCGGGCCGCTTCTCCATCTTCCTTATCGCAAGCA
>SDBT01006789.1_pt1 | contig 18924 bp, 16 predicted proteins | sample 2277101 | NCBI WGS metagenome assembly SDBT01 (sample SAMN10404973, study PRJNA504765) | marine sediment metagenome | isolation source: marine sediment core GS10_PC15, 103 cmbsf | place: Arctic Ocean: Southern Knipovich Ridge | collected 2010 | reverse complement strand
GTGGTAAATATAAAGAGGCTGAAAAACTCAAAACAGGAGATTCTTTGATGCCAGCTTATTTAAATATTAATAGAATCAGGAGCCACTATAATTATTTATCAGTATTGCAGCCATCAACGAATTGCTACGAATTTGTACATAGACTTGCAGATGAATATAATGAACTGTTTGGCAGAAGTAATCAATTAAAAGATAAATATATCTTACACCATAAGGATTTTAACAAGTTTAATAATTCGCCGGATAATATAGAAAGAATGTGTCCTAAAGAACATTACAGTATTCATGCAGAGAAAAACAAAAATTTATGGAAAGACAAAGGAGATGAATTTCGAGAAAAACATAGTCAGAGTTTAAAGAGGTATTATAAAAATCATCCAGAGGCTAGAGAAGAAATTTCTGTGAGATCTAAACAATTATGGCAAGACCCAGAATATAGAGCAAAGTATTCTGTAGATCATTTTAGTAAAATGTCAAAGAAATTATGGGAAAAACCTGGCATAAGAGAATTCCATAGAGAAAAAATTGTACAACAACGTAAGGATCCAGAGTTTAGAAGAAAAAACATTGAGGGAGTGCGAGCAAGTAATAATCGTCGCTTAAAAGAGAATCCTAATATAATGAAGGAGTTGGCTCAAAAAGCGAGTGTTTCTTTAAGAAATAATTGGCAGGATCCTTTGTATAAAGAAAAAGTAATCAGGAGTAAGATTTTGGGGTATGTTGATTCTCTCTTAAATAAGTATTCAAAAGTGACTCCTGAAATTTATCAACGAGACAGGTATAATAATTGCATTCCAAGAGTTGAGAATGCTTTGAAATACTTTGATGACTTTTCGCAAATTATTCAAGAAGCAAAAACCTATAACCATAAAGTTGTTGCAATAAAACTTTTAAAGACTAAACAAAATGTTTATGATCTAACCTGCGATCCTTGGCATAACTTTTTATTATCAGCTGGGGTGTTTGTTCATAACTCGATAGATGGCGACAGAGCATCGGCCATGAGATATTCAGAGGCGAAACTGTCTATTGTGGGGGAGGAGATGCTTTCGGACATTGAGAGAAATACTGTGGATTTTCGGGATAATTATGATGCTACTCGTAAGGAACCAGTGGTTTTACCTGCACCAGTGCCTCAGCTTTTGTTAAATGGTTCACTAGGTATCGCAGTGGGGATGGCCACTAATATTCCACCTCATAATTTAGGAGAGGTAATTGATGCCACTGTTTATTTAATAGATCATAAAAATGCCACTACCGAGGATTTATTTGAGTTTGTTAAAGGGCCAGATTTTCCTACTGGCGGTACGGTTTATGGTAAAAAAGATATTATTACAGCTTACTCTCAGGGTAAGGGTCCAATGGTGGTTAGGGGTAAAACAGAAACTATTGAGAAAAAGAATGGTCTTTTTCAGATTATTATTTCTGAGATTCCTTATCAGGTACAAAAATCAACTTTAGTTCAACAGTTTGCTAAGTTAGTAGAAACTAAAAGAATAGAAGGCATTAAAGATATCAGAGATGAATCAGATAGAGAAGGTATGCGCATTGCTATTGATTTGAAAAAAGAGGCTTTTCCTAAAAAGATCCTTAATGCTTTGTTTAAATACTCTGACCTTCAGAGAACTTTTCACTTGAATTTATTAGCCTTAGCTGATGGTATCCAACCCAAAGTGATGTCTTTAGTAGATGTCCTAACCTATTATTTAGCTCATAAAAAAGATGTAGTTGTCCGTAGGACAAAATATGATCTTAAAAGAGCCAAAGAAAAAGCCCATATTTTAGAAGGGTTAATGATAGCCCTTAAAAAGATTGATTTAGTGATTGCTACTATTAAAAAATCTGCTGATAAAAATGAAGCCAAAAAGAATCTAAAAATTAAATTTAAACTATCAGAAGCTCAAGCTGTAGCTATTTTAGAGATGCGCCTTTCTAGTTTAGCTAAATTAGAAAGGGATAAGATAGAAAACGAGTTAAAAGAGTTAGAGGAGTTGGTTAAGAGATTGATGGCTCTTTTAAAGAGCGAGGTTAAGATTAAAGCATTAATGAAAAAAGAATTAATTGAAATAGGTGAGAAGTATAGAGATAATCGTAAAACTAAAGTAGTGGCTGGTAAAATTGATGAAATAGGTGATGAGGATTTAATACCAAAAGAAGAGGCTATTATTACTTTAACCCAGGGAGGATATATTAAAAGAATGAAACCTGATACTTATAAAATACAGAAAAGAGGTGGTACAGGCATGATTGGCATTGATATTAATGAAGAGGATGCCGTCGAGCACTTTTTAGCCGCCAATACCTTAGATAAGATTCTGTTTTTTACTAATTCTGGTAAGATTTTTCAATCTTTAGTATGGGAGATTCCAGAAATGAAGCGGGTAGCTAAAGGTAGAGGGTTATTAAACTTTTTAGAATTATCACAAACAGATAAGGTCTTAAGTTTAATTTCTTATACTAAAGAAGATGAGGGTGTGGAGAAGTATTTAGTAATGGTTACTAAAAATGGTATAATAAAGAAGACAGAACTTTCTGCCTTTAAGAATGTTAGGCGTAATGGTTTAATTGCTATTAGGCTTCAGGATGGAGATGAGCTGAGGAGCGCTCGCATTATTGATAAAGGTTCTGATATATTTATCATCAGTAAATTAGGTAAATCAATTAGGTTTAAAGAAAGTGATATTAGACCAATGGGCAGAACTGCTTCAGGAGTAAAAGGTATTAAGTTAGGAGCCAGTGATGAGGTTATTGGGATGGATATAGCTAGTAAGGCAGAACAGGATAAACATTTGTTGGTTATTATGAAAAATGGCTATGGTAAACGAACCAAAATAAAAGATTACCGTGTCCAGAAAAGAGGGGGAACAGGTATTAAAACCGCTCGAGTGACTGAGAAAACTGGCCATATTGTTTACTCTAAAATAGTTGGTAAAGATGAGAATGATTTAATTGTTATCTCACATAAGGGACAAGTCATTAGAAGTGCTTTATCTTCTATCTCTATTATTGGCCGAGCTTCTTCTGGAGTAAGGGTGATGCGTATTAAAGCAGGAGATGAAGTGGCTAACGCCATTTGTTTGTAAGTACTGGATCAAAAAGCGTTCGGGTAGTTCTCTTGCATCGGACGTGGTTGACCACTCCAGCGAGCGACCACCACTCCGCTTACAGGCTGGTCAACTTTTTCCTTTGTTATTAAACAGAGGAAAAAGACCATGCTTGACCGCCTCCGAGAGGCCGATGCAAGAGAATTCCCTCCCGCTTTTATATGTTAAATTTAATTTAGACACATGCCAGAGTTTGTTGATCCAAACAAGGTTTTAGACCAATTAGAATTAAGAGCTGATATGGTAGCAGCTGATTTTGGCTGTGGCTCTGGTGGCTGGGCTATACCCTTAGCCCGTAAGTTAGAAGATGGCAAGGTTATCGCGGTTGATGTACAAGAGTCTGTCCTTTCTGCCCTGGTATCTAAAGAGCATTTACAAGGGCTTGATAATATAGAAAATATTTTAGCTGATGTTGAGCGAGAGATTAAAGGGATTGTCGCAGAGTCTTGCGATTTAGTGTTGGTTACTGATTTGTTATTTCAATCTGAAGATCAAGAAGCGATTTTAATTGAAGCGTACAGAGTGTTAAAAAAAGGCGGGCAGGTGTTAGTGGTTGAATGGACCAAAGAGTCTCCCTTAGGCCCACAGCAAAACAAGCCGTCTGAATATGAGGTAAAACAAATTGCCGAGAAATTTGGCTTTAAATTAGTTAAAAACCTTAAAGCAGGAGATTATCATTTTGCTTTAGTATTTAAAAAGGAGCAGTAGTCGGCTGTTTCTTTTTTGTTAATTTTTTATAATTTATTTATGCGTTTTAAAAATATTTTTGTAGTTATCTCAGTTATTTTTATTGCCTCTTTTATTTTTGGGCTTTTAATTTTACCTGATTTAGTGGTTGCTCAAGAAGATGGAGATATAAAATGTGTTAACAGTCCTTCAGGTGAGGAATCGCCATTTTCTTTATATCGTTATTTTGGTAAATGGATTTTTTTCAAGCCCTGTTTACCAAATGACGTTTGCAACAATGACAGGAATGCTTGTGTAGATTCTAATGTAGATGCTATAGAAACAGGCGACGGAGAAGAGGAGAACGCTTGTGAAAGTAACCCTGACCCCGACATTACTTGCGAGTGGACAAATTGGAATGAAGACAAACCAAATGAACCAGAGGATTGGGGGTGTGTTTGTACAACTTTAATTTCTTGTAAGTCAAATACTGAGTTTTGTTATGCTGGATTAGAGTGTTGCTCAGGGACATGCGCCGGTTCGAGATGTTGTATTCCTAACACTAGAGCATGTGATACTAATAGTGATTGTTGTAGTTATACAAGGGGAGGAACTATGGGTTGTAGGGAAAAAAGCGATGGCAGTAAAGTATGTGGGTCTCTTGGTATATCATCTTCAGACCCATCATCATTATCATGGACTGATGTTGAAATAGGGGCACGTGATTTAAGTAATAATCCATTATCTGGGATTAAGATTGATATATATTATGGTAGCACTAAGGAGTTTTCTTGCATAACCGAAATTGATGGCGCTTGTTTAGAAACAGTTCGTCTTGTTTCTGATCGTGACTATATTGCTCTTATTTTAGACACTGACGAATACAAATATGAGTGTAATAGCGGATTATGTTCGCGCCTTTTTACGCCAACAGGTGATTCTTTTTTGTTTGAAATTAAAGATATTGACATTTTGATTGGCCCAGTGCCAGCGCAATGTTCTCTTTGCGGTGGTAGGAGTTGTAATAGGGAAGCATGTTTAGCATTAGGGGACTGTCTTTTTACCAATCATCTTGGACGGCCATATTGTAAAAATAAGGTATTGGTTAACTTTATAGTTCGTGATAGATATCTTAATGAGTTGGTAGTTGGCGTGGAGGTTTTAGCAAGTGGGTATAGCCGTGCAGGTTGCATCACTGATAATCAAGGCAGTTGTAGTGTAGAACTCGCAGTTGATAGTCCTTATTATTATATCGCCTCTATAATAGATGAGAGATACAACGGTTCATATCCTTACGAAAAAAAACTTGGTATATTAGGGCAAGAACCTATTGAAGTGCTATTAACACCCACCTATCAACTTTGTCGTGATTTAGACCCTGGTAATAGTTTTCATATTAAAGGGGATGTAGTAGATAAAACAGGGTTTTCCACTGATTACTGTATACAAAATGAGCTTTATCAATATCAATGCGACAAGTATGATTCAGCCATAGAAAGAAGTTCTTACACCTGCGCTCTTGGTTGTGAAGATGGTGTTTGTATACGATCCCAAGAAGAGGAAGGTCAGGCAAAAGTAGTTTTTAATGTTATTACTGAAACTGGAGCATTAGTACATGGCGTTAAAGTATCCGCTGGAAGCGACAGGAGTTCTTGTATTACAGATCGTACTGGCTCTTGTTTCGTGTGGGTTTATGCGCCTGGTAATTATACGGCTAGTAGTAACGATGTATTTTATTTATGTCTTACTTCTAATGGACTTGCTTGCACTAAAGATTTTTCTGTTGTGCCGGGTGATAATCAGGTTTATTTGGTTTTGAAACAAATACCTTTAACAATGGATATTTGTTATGATACAGATGGCGGTACAGATTATGAAGAACAGGGAGTTGCTAAGGATAATACAACGGGAAGTAGTCTTTGGGTAGAAGTTGATAGCTGTAAAAGAGATGGTCGTACTTTGATTGAAACATTTTGTAATAGTAGTAAACAAGCTAGAACCGAAGAGTACCTTTGTCCTGACGAATGTAAAGACGGTGCTTGTATAGATGCTTCAGAATCAGTTACACCGGTTGACAGCCCAGAATGCCGCGCTTGCCATGTTGCTGTTTCAGATAAGTATGGGGTTGGCAAGGACATATGCGATGATATAGAAGATGATTGTAGTAAGGATTGTACTGAAGATTATGATGCTGGCGTAAGAGAGTGCGGTGGTTATAACTTATGTCTTAATCCATACATTGAAGATTTTAATCAATGCAATGATGATTGCAATGATGATGAAAATGAATGTGCGGTTCCCTATAAAGAGGATCGAGATGCCGAAAGGGCTGTATGTGATGAAACTATTTGCCAAGACGAGGCACCCATAGGCAGAGAGCAAACATTTACCCTTACGCTTTATCCTGGGCTTGGGCAGAATTTAATTTCTTTTCCATTGGAATTAACAAATCCGGAAATAGAGGCAGTTTTAGCACCTATTATAGGGAAATTTTCTATAATAAGTGACAATGCAAAGAATTCTTATATTCCAGATATGCCTGAGATTTTTATTAACACCTTGGGAACGACATTAGAAGGAGGCAAAGCCTATAATATATTAATTACTAGTGATAGTAGTGTGACGCTACCAATAAGAGGTATTCCTTTTGATTTATCAGTAAGCGATTGGGTAAATTCTCTTAACTTAATAGATGAATGGTATATGGTTTGATATCCATGTTTGCAAACAATCCTTGTGGAAGATATTGATTTTGGCGTAGATTCTTTTTTTATTAGGCGTCGTAAGCCGGGCGAATCAGGTGATGAAGCAAAAGAGTATTATTATTCAAATGATAGACCGGATGATTTTATGACACTTGAGCCAGGAAGAGGGTATTGGATTTGGGTTGGAGAATTAGGTGGATGGGATCAGTGTTCTGATTGCGGTAAGGGGTGGTGGGGTGCAGAGATTTGTTTTGAGAGTACTTGTTTAGGATTAGGAAATTGTCAATATGAATTTAACGGTGTACTTGGTGGCACCTGTACAGAAAAACAAGTTGGTTGCGTTTGCACGGATGAAATTAATTTAGTTTGCGGACAAGATGGCAATACTTATAATAACCCTTGCCGAGCTGATTGTGCTAGAATTTCAGTGGATTATTATGGAGAGTGTAGGGTGCCAGAACAGCCGGCAGTTTGTGGCAACGATATAAAAGAGGTGCTAAAAACACAAAGTTTAAGATTCTTTCGTGTTTATCATCAGAATCAAAACACTCCGAAAGCGTTTGAGCTTGGTTGCACTCTAACTTACCATACCCTTGCTAACTATTCTGGCGCTATTGTAGGGCTTACTAATGAGATTGTTACCTCTGGAACCATTACTTGTCCAGAGACTATTAACTCTTTGTCTTTAAGAGAAGCTGTTTCTCAATTTAGTAGTCCTTTAATTAAACAGATAGTTCAAAATGAAGATGAGTTTGATTATTCTACTGATTTTATTTCTATTAATTCTCAGGATGTTTATTATGAACAGTATGGAAGCAACGCGCAGAACGATGAGAGAAAATTCTATTTTTTCAAGGTTGAAGATGATTTTGTGTTTGTGGTATATGTTTGTAAGCCTTGTGGGATGAAAAATCTTGACCATAATAATCAGAGTAGAGAATTTGTTGAAAATGTGATTTTGAGTATCATATGTATAGATCCACAAACAGAAGAAGTTGTAATCACCCCTGACGAGGGGGGAGGTGTTGAGGTAATCATTGACGATAATGTAGTGAGTTTGGAGGTGCCACCAGGGGCAGTAAATGATAGGGTGATAATATCAATTAATCCTATTCCAGTTGGTAGTCCAGTTATAAGTAGTCCAGTGATTGCCCTAACAACATCAGATATTAGCGTAGTTGGGGATTACGTTTATGACTATACAGCTACTTTAGAATCTACCGGAGAGCCAGTTTCAAACTTTAACCAATTAGTAATTATTACCATACCTTATAGTGATGAGCATGTTATTGGTTTGGACGAGAATGCTTTGCGAGTTGCCCGTTACGATGATAGTTCAGGCATTTGGGAGTTTTTAGCTACTACCCATTATCCCGACCAAAATGTTATTGTTGCTCAAACAGATCATTTTTCTAAGTTTACTGCAACGATTACAGCAGGTGTAGTGTCTCCAGGAGGTAGTGCTGGTGTTGCAGGTGTTTTAGAAACACTTGATATTGATATGCCGGCAAATTTAGGAAAATTAAGCGAGGTGTGCTGTTCTGGTAGTAGTAACTGGGAAGATGCAAGTGGTCACTCACCGACAAATCAAGGTTGTGATACATTAGCGCCATCAAATTTAATTTGTAATGCTTCTTGCGGTAATAGTCTTTGTTTAATTCAAGAAGTGAATGGCGAAAGAAGAGTAGCTAGTGGTCAAGCTAGTGTCTGCGTATTAGCAGAAGACGAGCACGTGACTATGCTCTGTCCATTTGGACCAAGTAGTATTGAGGAAGTTGTTGATAGTATTTCTAAATGGGTATTTTACTTAGCAATAATGATTGCCCCCTTAATGATTGTTATTGGTGCCCTTATGTTTGTTACTTCAGCTGGTGATCCAAATAGAGCCACCAAAGGTAAACAGATTATTATTTGGGCAGCTATTGGCCTAGCCTTAGTATCCTCTAGTAAAGTTATTTATGGAATTATTAGAGATATCATTGGTGTAAGATAAGATATGTTTCATCCTAACAAAATTGTTAAATATCTGGTTTTAAGCGATTTAGCTTTTTGGACTGGCTGGGGTTTGTTAACTCCTGTTTTTGCTATATTTATTATTGGCAATATTAAAGGAGGCAATGCTTTTGTAGTGGGGATGGCTTCGGCAGCCTTTTGGATTACTCGTTCAATTTTTAGGGTGCCGATTGGCGCTTTAATAGATTCTTGTACTTCAGAAAAAGATGACTATTTTGTTTTGGTAGCTGGACTTTTTATTGCCTCCTTAGTGCCTTTTGGCTATATTTTTGCCAGTTTACCTTGGCATGTTTACTTATTGCAAGCCATATATGGTTTGGGGCTAGCTATGGCTTACTCTGGCTGGACAGGTATTTTTACCCGGAACATTGACCACGGTCATGAATCAACTGAATGGGGACTTAATGCCACTGCCATTGGTTTGGGCACTGGTTTAGCTGGTGCTTTAGGTGGCTGGGCGGTGACTAATTATAGTTTTGAAGTAGTGTTTATCGCTGTGGGCACCTTAAGCTTTATTGGCACAGTTATTTTATTTGGCTTAAAAGGAAGTTTGAAAGGTTCGCCTATTGTGGGGACTAGTTTTTCTGCTAAAGAAAAACATACCAATGGTCATCATTAACCAACTGCAGTATGTTTCTTACTAAAAAAGTTTCTAGTTTTATGGCGCTTTTATTGATCTTTTTTTGTTCTTTGATTGTTGGTTCTGTTGTTATCTGGAAATCTACTAAACTAGCCGAGCTACAAAAACCATTACCATTTATTATTACTAATTATTAATTTTATGCCCGAAGAAAAACAAAACAAAATAAAATTTACTTGGATCTTACTAGGAGTAGGGGCGATTTTAGTTATGTGGCTTTTATCCTCTTGGCTTTTTTAGTTTACAGTTAATCTCAAATAATGTAAGCTAGGATATATGATTAGAGAATTTTTATTTGTTTTTATTATCCTCATTGTAGTTGCGTTTGCAGCTTTTTTTATTACAGATAATCAGGAGGGTAGCCCTTCCCTTAGTTCAATCCAGCCCTTAGCTCAAGTGTCTAAGGTTCTCCCTACTATGCAGGAGGACAACTCTTCTATAATTAACACCACCACTACACTTTATGCAGTAGGGGATATTATGCTGGGCAGAGGCGTGGAGTATATGGTTGATAAATATGGAGAGGGTGATTTTAAGTTTCCTTTTTTAAAAATAGCCAATGAACTACAACAAGCAGATATTCTATTTGGCAATCTAGAAGGTCCTATTTCTGAAAATGGTGAGCGAGTGGGCAGTATTTATTCTTTTCAGTTTAAACCAGAGGTAGCCAACGTACTAACTTGGACTGGTTTTGATGTTTTATCTTTAGCCAATAATCATATGCTTGATTATCAAGCCGTAGCCTTGCAAGACACTATGCAGTTTTTGAAAGAGCAGGGTATTATGTATGTCGGAGCTGGTACTAGTAGCGAGGAGGCATTTAACATTAAGATAAAACAAGTTAATGGAGTAAAGATTGGTTTTTTAGCCTATCAAAACTTAGGGCCAGTAGCTTGGCAAGCAGGCACTAATAAAATAGGTATGGCTTGGATTAACAAAGGTAGTTTTTTAAATATACAAAAGTATATTCAAGAAATTAGGGAGCAAGTAGATATTTTAGTAGTTTCCTTGCATGCTGGGGCAGAGTACCAAGAAGAGCCAAATAGTTTTCAAACAGGTTTTGCTAAAGTGGTTATTGATGCAGGAGCAGACCTAGTCTTGGGTCACCACCCTCATGTTGCCCAACCAGTAGAGCGGTATAAACATGGTTGGATTGCCTATTCCCTAGGTAACTTTATCTTTGACCAAGGGTTTTCAGAAGAAACTATGCAAGGCCTTTTGCTCAAAGTATTCATCAACAACCAAACCAAAGCAATTAAAAAAGTCATCCCAACCACAGTTAAGATGAACCAGTTTTTCCAACCGAAACTTGACAACAAATAGGTTTTTGTGGTAGTGTGACAGCGTCGTTCTTTTATTTATACCCTGCGGAAAACGGGGCAAATATTTATCAACAGGCGTGGAGAGCGCCAAGGAGGAAGTAATGGCAAGAGGAATAGGTGTGTCAGAACTTATGAGAGCGTGTAAACTGGAACTGGGTAATAAAACAATGTGTGAAAAAGGCACACGCGATTCTCGTGATTATTTGGATGTATTACAAGGCTTTAACGATTGTACTAGGCCCATAGTTGTTGAGCAACCAATTTTCCTTACGCTGGTAGAGCAGTTTCAAGCTTTTTGGGAATACAATATTTGGCTTAAGGAATATGCAAAAGATTATGTTATCTCAGAAGCAGAGCTTCAAGATCAGTGGGTAAAATTACTTCTATTGCCGCCAGACGCTTTGTTGTTCTATTGTCATTATGGAGATAGAGTAAAGGGCGATGTGGTCAAGACTACTGAACTAGCTTGGCGTTATTTCTGTTATTGTGAGAAAAATCAAATTAGCAAAGACGAAAGAATCGTTTTTAAGGCAGATTATATAGGTTTAGCAGATGGCGAGCCAGAGAGAGCAAGTGGTTTTTACACTATGCTTCTTCCGCCAGAAGATAAATTAGCTATTGGCATGAAGTTTAGAGAAATTAATGTTGCTACTGCAAGAAATTATCTTGATGGTGACTGGGGCATGGCTTATGAAGGCCTCCAATTTCTTGGAATTAGTCACAGACATTATTTAAGATTAATGCGTAGAGGACAGGTGCCAATAACTAGTATTCATTTGGCTGGCTTATTTGTAGACCCAAAGGCAGAAGGCTGTAGAGAGTTTAGTCCTTGCCTACATCTTTTTGATTCTGGTTCATTAGAACTTAAATATCAAAATAACAAATCCCCCGTTTTTGATAATGGCGGAGTAGGCTCCTTGCGACAGTGTTGATTAAACATCATCCCCCGCATTCCAAGTTGGAGTGCGGGGCTTTTAAATAAAAAATCAGTTCTTATAGAACTGATTTTTTATTGCGATAAAGTTACTCAATTATTATGATGCCTTTGATTGCTCTGCGATTTGTTTGAAGATGTTAGGTTGCTCGTTGGCTAATTGGGCTAGGATTTTTCTATCAATCTCAATTTTATTCTTTTTTAAGCCGTATATTAGCTTACTATATGAAAGACCATGAGTTTTAGCGGCTACGCTTATTTGGATTTGCCATAGTCTACGCATATCCCTTTTTTTTACTTTTCTATCTCGGTAGGCATAAACCCAAGCTTTTTGTAAGGCTTGTTTAGCTAATCTATATTTTGATTTTCTGCCCCACTTAAAACCCTTAGTATGTTTTAATACATTTTTTCTCCTTTTATTTGCAGTTGTTCCTCTTTTTACTCTTGCCATAATTTTTGTATTATTTAGCCATTCTCTTAATTCTTTTCGCTAATGGCGCAGATAAAGCAACCATTCCTCGTCTTTGACGAATTTGTTTTCCTGTCTTTTTACTGCGGTAATGGTCTTGGCCAGTTGGCCTACGCATTACTTTTCCATTTTTAGTGATTTTAAATCTCTTTATTAGAGCTTTGCGTGTTTTCATCTTTTTGTCCGCTAGTTTGCGGTTCCTTATTATAGCTCCCCTATGCAATAATTCTTTCTATTCAACTTTGAAATTCTGGCTGTAAACTGTTCATAGCTCGTCGATGATGCTACTGCATCACCTCCTTGCTCTTCACAGTTTTCGCTCATAATTTCTTTGTTTCATATACGAAAGATTATTGCGTAGGTGAACTTTTAGAAATAATCATAGTGAACCCTCGGGGTTCTCTTTTTAATTCTCTTTCAATTTTAATAACATTATCTTTTTCTAGTATAGTGATAAATTCTTTTACTTTTTCTATGGCGTGATTACCTAGGGCTTTTTGTCTGCCCCTTAATCTCATTTCAATTCTTACCTTACTGCCTTGGCTAAAGAATTTGTTAGCTGCTTTGGCTCTGGTTTCCATATCATGAGGGGATATTCCAAAGGTAAGCCTAATACTTTTCATTTCACCCCCTTTATTTTTCGTTTGTTTTTTTTCTTTTTTGCTTTCCTGATAAGCATACTTACCATATTCCATTATTTTGCAAATAGGTGGGTCCACTTTTTCAGTCACTTGAATTAAATCAAGCCCTACTGCTTGGGCTTTTTTTAAGGCGTCAGACAAACTTAAAACGCCTAATTGTTCTCCATTTTCATCAACTAATCTTACTTCTTTGGCCCGTATTCTATTGTTGCTAATAATGTATTTACTCAACTATTTTTATATATTATTTTTTATAAAAATCCATTTGTTAATTTTTCAAAATTTTTTCAATAAAAGAAGAATTTCTGGGATTAGTTTTTACTATGCCTGAATAAGGTATGGAAAAGAATTTTTTTATAAATTCATTCCGTTGTTTTAATATTTCCGGAGAGTATTTTCCATTGCGAGGTGTAAGTTTTATATAATTTTTTAAAACTAATTCTGATCGTTTCCGCTTAGTGTCAATCTTTATATATTGATGTATCTGAGCTAATAAATTAAATGCTTGACGGTTGCATATTCTGTAGACATAGGATGGTGAATGTTTTTCGTGGTAAGCTTTTTTTCTAGATATTTGCCCTGCACCAATTATTTTTTTAACCCATTCGAGTAATTTTAAATCTGTGTTGCCTATACTAACCGATAATCTACGTTGATGTCCTTTGGTAATTTTGTCTAATGAGATTGATCCTTCTCCATCAATAAGTCCTGCAAGATAGGATGCATCTTTAACAACTAACTTTTTTAACTTTCCATAACTTGTTTTCACTATTTTAACCTTTAACATAGTGGAGATGGCGAGTATTGAGCTCGCGTCCGAAAACAGTCACAAAATACTTCTACAAGTTTAGCTTGTTTTTATTGTGAGGTTAAAAACTATAAAACGAGCAAAAATGTTTAAAACCTTAGCTCATTAAGTTTTTAACAATTGCCTAAGAGCGAGGCAAGAGCGTATCCTGAAATTTGGCACCTTGGTCTGCTTATCAGGAATAGGCAGTAAGATGTGTTTACGCTAATGCGTAAGCAGGTTGTCTAAATAAGTTTGCACTTAAATTAGGTTTTTAGGAGTTTAATGAGCGCCTAAAAGCTCAACTTGCACATTCCATAACTATGGCTTCCGTCTAAACAATCATCCCCGTAAGCCTGGCTTGGCTGGCAGAACTTTTAAAATCCGCCTTTCATTGTCCGCCTTATTTCCCTATCTGTTTCTCTTTTCTTGATTATATCTCTTTTATCTACTTTTTTCTTGTTACGAACAATGGCAAATTCAACTTTGATTTTACCTTTGTTAGTATACACTAAAATAGGCTTCATAGTCAAGCCTTTTTGCTTAGCTTTGCCAATTATTTTGTTTAATTCATTCCTAGTTAAAAGTAGTTTCCTAGACCGAGTAGGGCTATATTCCCTCCTTATATTCTTAGGTTGGTAAGGAGGCACACTGGCTCCCAAGAGGAATAGCTCTTCTCCTTTAAATACTACAAAAGCACCTCGCAAATCAATTCTTCCGAGTTTTATAGATTTCACCTCTTGCCCAGTTAAAACAATGCCAGCTTTAAATTTCTCCAGCACCTCATAATCAAACAATGCCTTTTTGTTTTCGCTAATTATGTTCATATTTTTGTGCTTATTATTCCCTACACTTTCATTCTACCAGAAAATATGATAAATTAAAGGTAGGATGTTAACAAAGAAAGGATGTGATGTTGTATGTTGAATTTTAAAGAGAAGATAAGTGTGGTGACTGGTGTAAGAGTTGATAATTTTTCAGATATGTCTTGGGGAGATTTTGATCGAGTTACAGCGCCAGGCTGGAATCTTTTGGGAAGATATGGACAGCCGTTGATTAGTCCATGTTTAGAACCTCTTTCTTCAAGAGATATTCGATACATAAGAGCAAGAGCGAAAAAGATTCTGAGTAGGTTTTAGCGAGGTGTGCGAAATATGCACACCCGCTTTTATTTTATGCAAAAATGAGGTAAATTAAAGGTATATGCTAAGAAATGAGATAAAAAATATATTAAAGAAGGCTACAGGCGAGGAGGCCAAAGTTGAATATCCAATTACCGAAGCACATGGGGATTATGCTACTAACGTAGCTATGAAGTTTAAAAAAGACCCGAAAGAGATTATTGAGAAGATCGGATATAATAAGTTATTTGAAAAAGTAGAAGCCAACCATGGTTTTATTAATTTTTTTATTTCAAGAGAGTATTTACAGGAGCAAGTTAAGGAGATTTTAAAACAGGGTAATAAATATGGGCAGATAGATATTGGTAAGCGAGAAAAAGTACAAGTTGAGTTTATCTCTGCTAATCCTACCGGGCCTTTAACAGTAGGTAATGCAAGAGGGGGACCCTTTGGTGATGTTTTGGCAAATGTTTTGAAAAAAGCAGGTTATCAAATAGAGAAAGCCTATTATGTTAATGATTGCGGAAAACAAATAAAAGCATTAGGATATTCTGTTTTAAAAGATTCTGAAGCTATTTACAAAGGTAAGTACATAGATGAGATTAAAGTAAAAGCAAAAGAGCCAGTTAAGGCTGGTAAAGAAGCAGCTGATATTATTATAGAAAAGTATATTAAAAAGGCCCTAGATAAAACGGGTATTGTTTATGATAAATGGTATTATGAATCCGATTTAGAGAAATATATAAATAGTGCTTTAAAGGATTTAAAAAAGTTAATTTATAAAAAAGATGGAGCAGAGTGGTTTAAGTCTTCTAGCTTAGGCGATGAAAGAGATAGGGTAGTTATAAAATCAGATGGTAATAAAACTTATTTAGCAGGAGATTTAGGGTTTCATAAAAAAAAGTTTGAAAAGTTTGATAAGGTGATAAATATTTGGGGAGCAGATCACCATGGAGATGTGGCTGGCTTAATGGCTGGGGTAGAAGCTTTGGGGCATAAAGGAAAACTAGAGATTATTTTAACTCAATTTGTTACTTTAATAAAAAAAGGGGAAAAGGTAAAAATATCAAAAAGGCAGGGCAATGTTGTTGAATTAGAAGAATTAGTAGATGAAGTTGGCAAAGATGCTGTTAGGTTTTTCTTTTTACAAAGAAGTAATAATACTTATATAAATTTTGATTTAGAATTAGATAAAGAGAAAACAACAAATAAAAATGTTAATTATGTCCAGTGTTAACAAACTAAAATTAGTCGTATTTTAAGAAATGATCAAGATATTAAACCGTCAATAATTAACAAGAAATTATTTTATAATTCTAATGAAATAGCATTAATTAAACAATTAATTAAGTTGCCCGAGGTGGTTGAAGATACAGCTGGTGATTATCAAACCCAAAGATTAACTAAATACAGCCAAGATGTGGCCACAGCTTTTCATAAGTTTTATGCAGATTGTAAAGTAATAGATGAAAAAAATAAAGAGCTTACCCAAGCACGCTTAGCCCTAACTTCTGCCACTCAAGTTGTTTTAAAGAATATTTTAAATATAATGGGTATATCAGCCCCTGAAAAAATGTAAAAATATGAATTTTATAGAGAATGAAAATAAAATATTGGAGGTTTTGAGTCAAGAAGGGCTTGACAAAGATTTTTATTTTGGTAGAATGGAATTACTTAAACCCACCGTCCCTCTCGGCTTTGCCGGGACGGCGGTTTTCTTTTATGTTTAAAAAAGCTATAGTTTTTATAGATGGTGGAAATTTTTATTTCAAATTAAAAGAATTAACCGCTCAACTTGATATTGGGACAAGGATTAGTTTATTGAAATTTAACTTTAGTGATTTTGCTAAGTGGTTGGTTGGTGATAATGATTTAGTAGAAGTTAGGTATTATATTGGAAAGCTTTCAAGGAAGCAAGGTGATACGAAAAGTGAGAAAATGTATACCAATCAGCAGAAACTTATTGGTAAGTTACAACAACAAAAAGTTTTTGTGACTTTAGGTCAGATTATAAAACACCCAGATGGTAGCCATCATGAAAAGGGTGTTGATGTTCGATTAGCTGTAGAAATGATCAGGTTAGCTCGGCAGGATAAGTATGACATTGCTTATTTATTAAGTTCTGATACTGATTTAGTGCCAGCAGTAGAGGAGGTTAAAGATATTGGGAAAATAGTTCAATATGTCGGTACTCATAAGGGGCAATCGTTTGGTCTATCAGTCACATCTGATGATGTACGATTATTGCGACCAGAAGACATTAAACAGTTTTTTCCAAAGAAATTAACCTAAAGTATATTTATGGATTTTGTAGAAAATGAAAATAAGATATTGGAGTTTTGGAAAGAGAACAAGATTTTTGATAAATTAAGGAAGAAAAACGAAAAAAGTAAACCTTGGAGTTTTTTAGAAGGCCCCATTACAGCTAATAATCCAATGGGTGTGCATCACGGCTGGGGCAGAAGCTACAAAGATCTATTTCAACGGTATAATGCGATGAAGGGATTTAGCCAGCGCTATCAAAATGGTTTTGATTGCCAAGGCTTATGGGTAGAAGTAGAAGTAGAAAAAGAACTTGGTTTTAAAAACAAAAAAGATATTGAAAAATATGGCGTAGATAAGTTTGTTAACAAGTGTAAAGAAAGAGTTTTAAAGTATTCAAAGATTCAAACTGAGCAATCAATTAGATTAGGTCAATGGATGGATTGGGAGAATTCATATTACACCATGAGTGATGAAAATAATTATGCTATTTGGAGTTTTTTGAAAAAATGCAAGGAAAAAGGATATTTATACAAAGGCAGAGATAGTGTGCCATGGTGCCCAAGGTGCGGGACGGCTATCTCTCAACATGAAATTTTAACTGAGGAGTATAAAGAATTAACTCATAAATCAGTTTTTGTTAAGATGCCAGTTGTGGGCGAGAAAAACACTTACTTTTTAGTTTGGACAACTACTCCATGGACCTTGCCGGGTAATGTTGCTTTAGCAGTGAATAAAGATTTTGAATATGTAAAAGTACAAGATAAGAACAAAGATGTATATATTGTTTTGAAAGATAAAGTAGATTTAGTGGAAAACGGTAAAGTGATTGAAAAGATAAAAGGTAAAAAGCTTGAAGGTATGGAATACGAAGGTTTGTTTGATGACTTACCAGCGGTTAAAGAAGCCTTAGGAGATTACAAACACAAAGTTATTTTATGGGATGAGGTAACCGAAGAAGAGGGTACAGGTATTGTTCATATTGCTCCAGGTTGTGGGGCAGAGGATTTTGCTTTAGCAAAGGAGGAGAAATTGCCAGTGATTGACTTAACTAATCAAGATAGTGTTTATCAAGAGGGCTTTGGTCAGTTATCAGGTAAGTTTGTTGGTGGTAATAAGGTTAGAGATTGGATTTTTGAAACCGCAGAAGGGAAAGGCAAGGTATTTAAAATAGAGGATTATACTCATCGTTATCCAACTTGCTGGAGATGTAAGTCAGAATTAATTTTTAGAGTGGTTGATGAGTGGTACATTAGTATGGATAAATTAAGGAAGCCACTCATGGAAAGCACGAAGAAAATTACTTGGTTGCCTAGTTTTGGCAAAGAGCGAGAATTAGATTGGCTAAAAAATATGCATGATTGGCTGATTTCTAAAAAAAGATACTGGGGTTTAGCTTTGCCAATTTATGAGTGTGAGTGTGGTAATTTTGAAGTTGTTGGTTCTAAAGAGGAGTTAAAAGAAAAAGCAGTTAGCGGTTGGGATAAGTTTGAGGGTAACTCACCCCATAAACCTTGGATAGATAATGTAAAGATTAAATGTTCAAAGTGTGGGGCTAAAATAAGTAGGGTAGAGGATGTGGGTACTCCATGGCTTGATGCTGGTATTGTGCCATTTTCAACAATGCAATATTTTTCTAATAAAAAAGAATGGAAAAAATGGTTCCCAGCTCAGTTTATTACCGAGTCATTCCCTGGGCAATTTAAAAACTGGTTTTATGTCTTACTAGTTATGAGCCAAGTTTTAGAAGATAAACCGTCTTTTGAAACCGTGCTTGGTTTTGGTAGCTTAGTGGATGAAAAAGGAGAAGAAATGCACAAATCAAAAGGTAATGCTATTTGGTTTGATGAAGGGGTAGAAAAGATAGGAGCTGATGTGATGCGCTTTATGTATGCTAAAGCTAACCCAGCCAATAATTTAAGGTTTGGTTTTAACTTGGCCGATGAAACTAGAAAGAAATTATTAACTTTAACTAACTGTTATACTTTCTATAGTTATAACAACCCAAGCAAGGCTAGTAAGCCCAATAGTAAGAATTTATTAGACAAATGGATTTTATCCAAGTTTAATAGTTTAGCTTTAAGTGTATCTGAAAACTTGGATAAGTTTGATGCTATGCACGCTAGCTTAGCCATTGAACACTTTTTTATAGAAGACCTATCTCTTTGGTATATCAGGCGATCTCGTAAACGTTTTGACGAAGCAGCTGATACTTTGTATTATGTGCTTTTCAATCTCGCTAAACTTATTGCCCCAATAA
>SDBT01006788.1_pt1 | contig 18925 bp, 24 predicted proteins | sample 2277101 | NCBI WGS metagenome assembly SDBT01 (sample SAMN10404973, study PRJNA504765) | marine sediment metagenome | isolation source: marine sediment core GS10_PC15, 103 cmbsf | place: Arctic Ocean: Southern Knipovich Ridge | collected 2010 | reverse complement strand
GAACTATCGGGTGTTCCTTTGCGAATACTCCGAGAACAGTACAATAGCCACCCAATATAGAGAAGACTCAGGAATAGTTAAAACCAACAGGACTGAGATATTTGACTCTACACATAGGCTCGTTGCTGCAAAGAAGGTCGTTCTACCCAGGGAATGCACTGAGGTTGTCGAGTTTGCGAAACAGGTTTGTGCGACAGCGAAGGTGCTGGAGACGAATAAAAGAACAGGAACGGCTGTTTATAGATATAGAAAGATGGGGGACGAGCATTATCGAAACGCCCTGAACTATTTCTACATGGCTGCAAAAGACGGGCATTTAAGAGTTACCAGTCAGTACACAAAAGAACGTCCTAAAAAGACAATGAACGAATATAAGATTATCTGAAAGGATAAACATGGCAGGATTATTTTCTAAACCAAGCGCAACTACTCTTCCCAGAGTACCACCCCCTCCGGCCATACCATCGGTAGGTTTGGAGGTTGGGGACGCTGCCCGAAGACGATCTGGTAAACGAAGTGGTTTCACAAAGACTATTTTGACCGGAGCCTTGAAGCCAGATGATACGGGATTGAAAACAACGTTGGGGTAAATATGAGTGACGCTAGAGAGATAATTCAACTTCGTGACAGGGAACGTGATAAGCAGGCGAATTTTCGCAATCTCTGGCAGGATACAGCGGATCATATCTTCCCTCGTGAGGATCAGATAACCAGACTCGTAACTCCTGGCGAAAGCAAGTCGCATAAAATATACGACGCTACAGCCATTAGGGATTCGCAGGATATGGCTTCTGGCTTATCGGCTGCATTGGTTCCAGTTGGTCAGCAGTTCTTCGGTCTTACAACTCAGGATACGGATTTAACGCAGAACGATACAGTTACTCGTTACCTGTCTATGGCTACTGAAATACAGCATAGTGAGATGTTCCAGTCTAATTTCATGTTGCAGTTCAATGAGACTCTTAGATCAGACGTTGTGTTTGGAACATGTAATTTATTCTCGGAATGGGACAGCAGTAGAGGGGTGTTGAATTACAAGGATTATGATATTTCGATGTATCAGATTCTTGAGAACAACCACGGGGCGGTTGATACAATGATTCTCACGGTCAGCATGACCGCAAGACAAGCAATTCAGCAGTTTGGAAAAGAGAACGTCAGCCAACCGGTTCTCGAAGCATCCCAGAATATAAAAGACGCGAATAACGTCTTTGAGTTCATACATATTGTACGTCCTAGAAAAGACAGGAAGCCTGAACTAAAGAACAATCTCAACATGCCGTTTGAGTCGATATATGTCGATGTAAAAGAAAAGGTTATTGTTGAGGAGAGTGGTTTTGACGAGTTCCCGTTTGCCGTAGCCAGATGGATGAAATCATCGTTTGAGATTTACGGCAGAGGTCAGGGTACTGAGGTTCTTGCTGACGTTAAAGTCCTTCAGCAGATCATGAAGGATATGCTTGAAACCACGAATAAGTATAACGATCCACCTTTGGAAGTTCTGGAATCTTTTGAAGGTGGAGTCAATATGACTCCTGGCGCAATTAACTATGTTCAGCAAATGGGCATGATTAAAGCCATAGATAGAAATGCCTTGGGTAGTCCTCCTGTAACAATGGAGATGATAACTTTACACCAGGAGAAGATACATAAGGCTTTCTTTAAGGACATATTTGCTCCATTGACCGACCTGACTGGCGACAGGCGAACAACTGTTGAAATAAGGGAGCGTGTTCGAGAGGGATTGAGAAGGCTGGCCAATCCAGTTCAGAGGCTTCAGCAAGAGTTACTCAGTCCTATTATAACCAGAACATTCAATTTACTTATTCGTAATGGTAGAATGCCCATCCCACCACTTGAACTCCAGGGGGCTGGCTTTGGAATAGAATATATCGGAGAACTTGGCCTTGCTTTAAGGGATCAGTTTGCCAAGAGTTTTCAGCAGTTTGCTGGTGGGGTTGTACTCCCGCTTGCTGAGGTCTTTCCCGAAGTGACGGATATTCTGAATATGGACAGAGCTTTGCCAGATATAGCAAAGGCACTCGGAGTGAAGACTGAGCATATCTCAAGTGATGAGGAGATCGTTCTGAAACGAGAGGCCCGCCAGCAGCAGCAACAGGCCCAGCAAGCCGCTCAACTGGCCGAAACCGCCGCAGGAGCCTATAATAAGTCCAAAGACGCTCCTGAATCCGGATCGCCCGCTGACGCAGTTATGGAGGCGCTGGGATGAGTCCCTTAACCAAAGGTGGCAAGCATCTTCGGGATGATCTACGAAAGAAGCACGGGCGCAAGAAGGGGGATAAGATATTCTTCTCCCTTGAACGTGAAAGAAAAGAGAGAAAATGAGACGGGAAGAAAAAGAACACCTTGCTCTCCAGAAGGCTTTAATCAACGACTATAAAGATGTTTTTGGTACGAAGTCAGGATTAAGAGTATTGGCTGATCTTGAACACGAAGCCGGATATGACATGGGGTCTATTTGTCCTGTGGGTCCGATAGACACCAATAGGGTGATTTATGATGAAGCTAGACGTATTCTGATTCTTTATATTCATAGTAAGACAAAACACAAACTGAATGACCGACCAAGTAAAGTAATTTCATTTAATTAGGAGAAAATGATGTCTGAAGAAGGAACCGAAGCACCCCCGGTAATCGCCGCAGACGGAACGTTTGGCGAAGGCTGGCAGAGTTCACTGTCTGAAGGTTTGCGAGAAAACGTAAGCCTGAAGATGTTCACCACCCTTGACGGGTTGGCAAAGAGTTACGTCAGCACAAAAGAGATGGTAGGCAAAGACACTATTGCAATGCCTACGGAGAATTACTCAGATACCGAATGGGACGCATGGCATACGGCCTCTGGTAGACCGGAAACTCCCGAAGATTACAAAATTACTCGTCCAGAAGAAATAAGCGAGGAGCATTGGAGTAAAGAATTTGCCGGTGAGGCACAGAGTCTCTTTCATAAGCTGGGACTTAGAGAAAATCAAGGTAAGGGTCTGATTGAATTCTGGAATGGCAAGTCGATTTCAGGAAGAAAGAACCAAGAAGCTGAAACCGAACTGATGATGGCTGATTTGAAGACCAGTCTTAGAAATGAGTGGGGCAATGCTTATGACCAGAAAGTTCATATTGGTGATCTGGCAATGGAGCAGGGCGTAAACGGAGATGATGTCTTCAAAGAGCAGTTGCGTCAGGATTTGGGTAATAACATTAACTTTATTAAGTTTGCCGCCAATATAGGCAGTTTGCTGAATGAGCACAGTGTTATCTCGACTACCGAACTCCCAACCCCGTCTGATTTTGAGGCACAGATAGCTGAGCTTTCGGCCCACCCATCATATATAGATGGTTCCCACCCACAACATAAAATAACTGTGGCAAAAATCAACAGGCTATACGAAGAAAGAAATAAAAGCCAAGGAAAAGGAATATATAAAGAATAGGGAATATCTTCGGACCCCGAAAACAGTGGTAATCCACTCGTGAACAACGCGATGTAGGAACGACCTGCTTAGCAGACTATCCTTCCGAGAAACTAACTATTTTTTGAAAGGAAAGTCTAATGAGTCAACAAATACCAATTGCCTTTGTTGATCAGTTTAAGAATGCTATTCTTATCCTGTCTCAGCAGAAGCAGACAGAACTTAGACGTACTACTCGCATGGAGTCCGTTGTGGGCGATGTGATGTACGTCGAGCGACTTGGGTCAAAGGAACCTCAGTTGCGGGGAGCGAGACACGGGGAAACCCCCATTTCAGACGCCGACCATACAAGGCGCAAACTTCTCATGGCGGATTACGTTGTACCCGCTGATCTTATTGATAAGCCCGATAGACTGAAGATGATTATTGATCCTCAGTCGGCTTATGTAAGGAATCAGGTCTATGGTTTGAATCGCGCCATTGAAGATGTGATTATCACCGCTATCTTCGGTACTACGTTGGGTGGACACGAAGGTGGATCAACCATCAACAACTACGATGCTGGCGAATGCCGCCTGGTACAGTCAGATGGTACAATTCAGACAGCGGGTAGTGATTGGACTAATAAGACCGAAACTGCTCTTACTATTCAGAAATTGCTCACTTGCAAGCAGCTTCTTGACGATGCTGAGGTTGATAAGGATTTGGAGAGGTTCTTCCTGGCAAATCCTTACAATGTCAACCAGTTCATGAACCTCACGGAAGTCAAGAGTTCTGACTATAACACTTCCAAGGCTCTGGCAAAGGGTAGAGTGGATTCCTTCGCAGGATTCACCTTCATTACGTCTACTCGTTTACCTGCGGATGACACCGACACTGGTTCGACTAAGTGTGCGGCTTTTGCACAAGACGCGATTGCTCTTGCTATCGCCGAGGAACCAAGCGTGAATGTAGATTTGCGTCCCGATCTGCTTAACTCCGTTCAGGTATTTTCAACTTTGAGTATTGGTGCAACAAGGGTCGAAGGCCCACGCGTTGTTCCTATTCTGCTCAAGACTTCCTAGAAAGGAGATAACATGAGTAAAGATTTTACATTAGCGTTTAATCCTATTGAATGGCCTGCAAGGCCGCACGATTTTACTGGTGCTGACAATCTTGGCCTTTCGTCTAATGATGTGACGCAGCGGTACGTTCTCGGTACTAGGCACATTGCATGGGATGGAAGTGTCTACAAATATGTGAAGGCTGCCTCAACCTACACATCGTATCAGGCTGCTGTATATGACTCGGCGACTGGTGGCGATGTGGCTTTTGAGTCGATGGGTGCTGCCTCACCTGCTGGTTCAAATGTAGTCACTCTTACGCAAGGGTCAATTACTGAGAATCAGTACCAAGGTGGACAGTTGCTCATTTTCCACGCGACAGGCGACGGTTCGTTGTACCTGATTCGTGGTAATGATGCTACCTCTGGAACCCAAACCACACTGTACCTTGATCGACCATTGCCAGTAGCGGTTACTACGTCAGACAATATCGAGCTTTATGCCAATCTGTATTCTACAGTTGCGCAGCAAAGTTCTGACGGAACGCATGGCTTTGTTGGCATCCCAATGGCCTTGCTCACTAACAACTTCTACGGTTGGATAAAGACTTGGGGTCCAGTGATGATTAGTCCTCAATCCACTGTAGGTAATATTCTTTTACAGGATTGTTACTTTAGAAAAGATGGTTCGATTGATGTGTCTTCCAGTAGAGGCACAGGCGAAATAACGAGTCAGCACGCTGGTTATGTAATGACTGGTTCTGCTGGTGGGAATGGTCCGATTGTTATGTTGCAGGTTTCACGTTAAGGAGACGACTATGACAATGTTCGATAAGAATGGTAAACGGATTGTTCCAGGAAAAGAGGCTAAAGAAAAGCCTGCCAAGAAGGAACAGCCGAAGAAAGAGAAGTAATGGAGATTATTCCAGACAATATGCCCCAAAAGGATGTTGTCGAGGAGGTCAATCGTCGGACTAGCCGGGCTGGGTATACAACTCGGTCCGGTAGTCCGATACCTCCAAGAATTGTATCTATGCCTTATTCTAAACAGGGCAGAGAAAACTACGATAGAATCTACAAAAGGAGATAAATCATGGCTGCAACAGGTAATGAACATTTATGGGGATTCTTGCGATATGCAAGAGCAAATCCACATAATAGTCTCAATGATGTCCATTGGGACGAAATAGATGAAATGGCAAGGATATATGCAAGGGTAAATGAAACTGGCGCTAGCGCAAGCGAGACCGATCCTGGGACGTATGACAGTACAACTGACATTCCCGGCCTGACAACCGCGAATGAAGATGGGACAGGCGTTGGATTTGAAACTCCAACAACTTTGCTTACCGACCAAGCAAGATACCCAGAATCGCATGTATTTACTACCGCAGGCGAACCCATTTAAGGGACTATCATGGTTGACCTAGCCTTTACAAAACCACTTATTCTTTTGACGAAGGCGGTAACATCTTCGGGTACGGCGGAGCCGTTTGTCGCCAACCCAGTGCCTGTAAATTTCATGGCTATTATGGCTAAGAAGGCTACCGGTGCTAATACGGGCCCGGTTTATATAGGTACTTCGGCAGTAAACAAGACTACCAGCCAGCAGATTAAACTTAATCCTGACGATAGGTATGTGATGGAATTATCAGCCGAAGCCACGATTGACCTTAAAACCTTTTGGATAGATGCTGATAACAACGATGACGGTATTACTGGTTTTTATTTAGCAGGATAATATCATGGGCGGTTTTGAAAATAACAATCTAAGCGTTTCTAATCCTCAGTTCATAGTTATTGCTAGAGAGTCGGGCAACGGGATTAAGATTAACACCGTCAATCCCCAATTTGGCTGGCATGATATGCTTGGCAAAGTCACGCAATTGAATGTTGGCGCATCAAAACCCACCTTCGCAACGTACCGCGATGGATTGAAGGCGTTTCAGTTCGCAGCAGGAAAAGAAGAATACTTCACATACCACATCCCCCATGATTATGTCCTTGGTACTGATTTGCATTTGCATATTCACTGGAGTCATATCGGTGCGTCGGTAACGGGCGGAACTGTAGTTTTCGGCTATGAAATCAGCTACGCAAAAGGTTTCGATCAGGCTCCTTTTGGCGCACCTGTCACAGACGCGATCACTGGAACCGCCAGCGCGACTCAATATCAGCAAATAATCTCGGAGATTCAAATCTCTGCCACATCACCGTCAGGAAATCAGATAGATACTGACGATCTCGAACCTGATGGCATTATTATAGCTCGCGTCGAAGTCACTACCAACAATATGACTGGCACTCCAGTTGCCCCGTTTATACACGAGGTGGACATTCATTACCAATCAACAAACATCGGAACCAAAGAAAGAGAAGCCGATTTCTATAGGAAATAGGAGCAATTATGGCAGAACCAGAAGCATTTGATTTACATCCCGGAGACTTCGAGTTAACACGCAGGCATGTAATGCCGCGTCTTCGAGATAACCTTACGGCCAAAACCGCATCAACAGGGTGGGACGCTAATGGCGAATTCGATCTTGTTTCGGGCAATATAACAAAGCCTGGCCAAGTAATTGTATCGTGTAGCGAAACCTTCTATGTCCAGTTTGATACATCCACTGATGATCCGACAAATAATGGTGTTTTGCTGCAAGCCGACGTTGCCCACATCCTCACTTGTTACGGTGCGACCAAGGGACATTATAAGGCATCTACGGGAACGCCCAGCGTACAGATGACCGTCGAGGGCGACTGATGTGGACTCCGGTAACAAAATCAGCCGATAGGCAAGGCAACCAGGTTCGCATACACTCTGGCCAGAAATATGCCAAGTTCAAGGGCGTGTGGCAGGACATTGTTTCCAACCGAAGATTCACCGTTGTAGACGATGCGTTTCGCTTGGAGTTTTTTGACGAATGGATACAGTTTAAGCCAAATGCCTTTTTTAAGCAAACCACTGCCATTAAAGAGAGCGTCATAGAGGGCACACATTTTTGGATCGTTCTGGATAAGGCCCAAACTCCTGATTCTGTTGAGTATCGAGTTACGAGTTCCAAAGGTGTTAAGCCGATAGCAAATGGCTGGGAGATATGCGAAGGGGTTGGTATCTATCTTGACGATTGGATTAAGAATTTCTCGACTGATATAAGACCCACAAAGGTGATTCTTGATTTAAGTGAGGTTAGTGGTGATGAAAACGGCGAGATAAAGCTAGACCCGACGACGTTACCAGACGTCGACGAACAGGCTCTTCAGAATACTCATTTTCTCACCTCCACAGACCCACAACCTCTTTTTCAAGACGTTTGGGATCAAAACAGGGCTGGGACCGGGTCTATTGGTTCTCCAGGCAGTCTAAGCCTTGGTTATGAGTTGTTATCTTTTACTGGAGGTAATACTAAACAAGTAAGGCTTAATAGGGTTCTTTATAAGTTTAACGTGACTGGATTTGAAAACGCTACGAATGTTTTGTTTAGGGTGGTTGGTAGTGGTGCTGGAATTATTGACGAAAACTATCTGAGAATCTGCCAATGCGACAACATAACCGAACCGCTTAGTTCTGCATCGAACTGGACCGATATTACTACTGGTTTCGGAGCATCTGGAGCAAACACGGTAGTTCTTACGGGTATCGACGCCGGTGTTGATCCAGATGATTATTGGGAGAGTGCTGATCTCGTAGCTCCAGGCTTGTTTAATACTGGGTTAACTGCTGGAAGCACGCTCTATTATGGAATAGCAGACGAAAAAGACGCTATAGACAATAGCCCCAATGTGGTGGAATCTAGAAGCGAGTTACTTGATCATGTTGGAAGGCTGATACTTACTATGCCGTCAGGAGTAGGGGCAACTACGACTACTACTTCCACCACCAGGAGAAGGCTTTAATGGCTAATACGGAAACAATTTTAGCCAATCAGGCACTAGGCAGGATCGGCGCGCTGAGATTAACGGATATAGACATAAGCGTGGACACGAGCAAACAGAATACGCAGGTCAATCTCTATTTCGACCAGACGCGAGATTCTTTGATTCGTTCTCATTGGTGGCGATTTGCTTCTGACAGGATTGATCTAGTCAGCGGATGGCTGACTGCAACAGCGTACACGACCCAGCAGTATGTATTTGAGTCGTCTCTCTTGTACAAGTGCGTCATAGCTCATCCTTCAGGCACGTTTGCTACCGATCTGGCGGCGGTTAAATGGGTGTTAGTTACAGATCGTCCACCGTTCCAGTGGACTTACAGATATACTCTTCCGGCTGATTTTCTGCGTATAAGAGCCCTGCATAGCTCTACCACCTCTTATGCTCTCGAAGGTTCTTCTATACTCACTAATAGTAATGACGTAGAGATGCTTTATGCAAAACAGATAACAGACGTAACCCAGTTCGATGCCTTATTCGTTGAGGTGTTCGTTCTTCAATTGGCTATTAAACTGGTCATGCCTTTAGCTCAAGACAAGGAACTTCGCAGAGAATTACAGGATGAACTTGTTGGAGTGATGAGTCGGGTCCGCACTGTAGACAGGCAGGAGCAAAATACAATAGGTCGGTCCAATATGGCAACGTGGGTAGATGCAAGACTTGTTGGTGCTGTTCAGAAAGAGAATCTAAGCGGCAATCCCGATGATCGCATTACTTTGTAGGTTAATTATGGCTTTTTCAATAGTGTCATTCAACAACGGAGAAGTGACGCAGGAGATAGATTGCCGTGCGGACATAGGCAAATACCTGTCGAGTTGCCGTCAGTTGAAAAACATGATCCCTTTGATTCATGGTGACGCTACCAGAAGGCCGGGTACGCGATTCGTCAAACCTGCTTTCTCGCCGATCAGTATAATAGTGTCGCCAAGTGCCATAAATATAGCCGTAGCCTTGCCTGAACCGACTTTGATTTTTGAGAACCATACTGAACTTGCTGATGCAATCAACGTAGCTGTAGCCGTCCCCCCGGTGGTGGTAGATGAGAATAGGCCAGACTGGCCGGGCGGATTCCCTGACGGTGTTGACTACGACCAATGCCCGCCCGATATTGATTTGGCAATTTCTGGAATGACGGCTTGCGAGTGTTTTTGCGATCAGGCCCAGGGCGATTGTTACAATTTACCGAGTACCGGCTGGTGGATTTGGGTTGACCCGCCTCTCTCAGCTTCCGAAACCCTGCCCTTAATCAGCGGAACTTATGGCGATTGTTTATATGAAAAGACAATCGCAGCAACCGGTGCTTTGAGATTTCATTCCAGTGGAACAGATTGTTCTGGAATTACAGTTGATCTGGATTACGATGAAGTTTTCCTTTCGGTAAGGGTTCTTGGCTCTAGTGTAGTAGTGGGAATGTTTTTTATTGACACATCGGCCCCCATACAAAAGACGGGTTGGTTTTTCAAGGGAACTGGCACTCTGGATGGGCAGGAAAATGTTTCCGTAAGCAACGATTGGGACGATTGTCTTATGTCGGACGCTGGGTCTAATCAGTGGCTTAATACCGTAACTGGTGGAACGGCCATAGTGTCTTGAAGACGATAGAAGAGAACCTGAGATTATTTGTCTGCACGTTGAGGATGTTTTGTGAGAAGTGCAAGAAGGATGAAGAATGGAGAAAAAGATATGGCATGCTAAACGGATGCGGTGGTTATGGTCAGGAGAACAGATGCCCGCAACTTCAACGTGTTGGATGTTGCAAACCTGACTTCTGCTTGGCGAAGGGCAGGGACGTAGACGGCTCAGATTGTGAGAAGTGTGAGATATGGCCAACATAGCGATTACAACATTCAACAACGGCGAGGTAACCGAACACATAGACTGCCGTTCGGACGTTGCTAAATATGCGTCGAGTTGCAGATCGCTTAAAAATATGCTTGCGAGGATTTACGGTACAGTGATTCGTAGACCAGGTACTAGATTCATAAAGGAAACAAAATGAAGATAAGAATTGGCGACAAAATAGTTGATGCCGAAGTTGACAAGAACGGCGTGCCTATTGTTTCGGGTTGTTGGTCCGAAGAGATTGATCGTGGTAATGGTCGCATGGACTGTATAGTTCATGTCCCGTGTGTACAAATAGCAGCAAAAGCAAAGGAGAATTGAAATGACAAGTGGTGTTTATGATGTTTTCAAACAAGGCATATTGACTGAAAAGCATTTGGTTGGTTCAGATGATTTTCGGATAGCGTTGTATCTTAGCGGCCATTCTTTTACAGCCACAGATACCGATTACACAACTACGAATGAGGTAGCTGAGGCTGCTCCTGGATACGATAGGGGAACACAGCCGCTAGCGAACGAAGCTGTGTTTAGTGACAATGCGCCGGTTATAGCATTTAACGCCGACGATATTTCGTGGACTACGGCTACATTTACTGCTGCTCATGCTGTTATTTGGAACAATACCATACTCGGCGTAAATGATCTTGTCTGTTCCATTGATTTTGGCGGAGATAAATCTGTGGCGGTTGGCACATTCACGATACAGTTCCACGCGACTGGCATAGTAACGTTTACTTGAGAAGGTATTTTAATGAGCCATTCATTAGATACCAACTTTCGTTTTACGGGTAGTGGTAGTCCGCTAGAGACTAGCTATACCTGCGGAAGTGGCGTAACAGTCCTTGTCGTTGGGATAGTATGGTCAACTGGATTTATCCATCGTTCCGGCATACCAACGTATGATTCCATTGAGCTTACGCAGGCTAGCACGACGTTGGCGGTGGGCGGAAACGACCCTACGATGGGTTCTGAAATTTGGTACTTATTGTATCCCGAAACCGGATCGGCGCTTACTTTAAGTATACCAAATCCAGACTCTCTTTCCATGTTTGTCCAAGCGTCTAGCTACATTACGCCCACAACGCAAACAACCGGTTTTGTTGCTGCTGGAGTTAAGACGGGTGGCTCGGCTACTCCGACTATACCTACTAGTGCCAAGAAAGACGGTTTAGTTGTTGCGGTCATGGCGCACAGTAACGATATACCTCCTTCTACACAGAGTGACGTTAATCTCAATCGAAGTGATAATGGGACATTTTCCGATAGTAATCAATATAAATTGCCCACGTCTGACGGAACAACGAACCTTTCGTGGACTGTTGAAGCCAGCACATTCCCTTCTTGGATAATTACGGTAGTATCTTTTGAAGAGATAACTGGTTCCATAACAGTAACGCCTGATGCGATAGATATTGGGATGGCTCTGCCGTCGATTAGTCTGATATTGAATGATGATGGCGATGCTGATTGGGATATTGATGTAATAGTCGATGCTGTTGATGTTGCCATGACGGTTGAAGCGGTCACTATAAATGCTTCGGTAACATTCGCGCCACCAGCAATCAATGTAGCGATGGCCGTACCCGACGAGACGATTAGCGGATCAGGTTTTGCAACTGTCCTGCCTGATGCGATAGATGTAGTAATGGCCGTGTCGCCCGTAAGCGTTATTACCGTGGTTGGCGATGCTACCAATGTGACTGTCTTGCCTAACGCTATTGGTGTAACGGTGACAACTTTCGGTGGCACTGATATAGGTGCTACTCAGATAGATTTCGTCCGAATGGTTGGATTCATATTCTCATCTGAAATTGCATACATGATAGAGTTTGGCAACGAGTTCGCCAGATTCTACTTTGACGGTGCGGCCTTAACCACGTCGGGGGGGAGCCACGTCGAGATAACTACCCCTTACCTTCACAGCGACTTGCTTAAACTCCAGATCAAGCAGATAGCCGATACGATGTGGATTGTCCATCCTGACTATGCGCCCAGGAAGCTCACCCGCACATCGACGACATCTTTCTCTCTTGATACCATAGTGTTCAAGAACGGCCCGTTCCTAAAAAGGAACGATATTGAGAACGATGACGGCGTGACAATGGTGTGCTCGGCTACTAAAGCTGATCAGACCGGAACTCTCATAGCATCCTCGGATACGTTTGAATCAGGTCATGTAGGGGCCATTTTCCAGCTTACTCATCCGAAGGTCAAACTTGAGACAAGCGGAACGCTGGCCGCTAATGAAGAGGGCATTATAGGAACAGCGATTGATGTATTTGGCAATTATACGTTTGCAATTACCAACTCAGGCTGGACAGGTAGAATCATACTCGAAAAGAGTAATGATAGTTGGGTGACGGCAACTCAAATCAGCGCCCACGTCAGTGAATTTGGAGTCATATCTGGTCGCCATACCTTTTCTGCTACCGAAACAACCAGTGGCTTTCAATATCGAATGCGCGCAACTCGCCATACAACAGGTTCGGTATCGGCTAGTCTCACTGTCAATACGACATCCGTATCGGGTTCTGCTACGTCAACTGGCGTCATAAGCGTTCCGTTGTCCATTAAAGGTGGGTTCTCATTCAATACTCATGGGACATGGACGGCTACGATTGTTCTTGAAAGGAACGAGAACGAGGCTGGCTGGGAGGGATATAGAACGTTTATTAGCGTTAATGACTTCAATGCTGCGTTCACCGATACTGAGGAGTCTGACAATGTAAAATATAGAATGAACGTCACTGCTTACACAAGCGGAACGATCAAGGCTGATCTTACTGCTGACGCTAGTACACAGATCGGTGTGGTGCGCGTCGATACTTTCACCTCGGCCACCAATGTAGAATGCACTGTTCTCAGTGAACTCGCCTCTGCTACCGAAACGATCCGGTGGGCTGAGGGTGCGTGGTCGTCAGTTAAGGGTTACCCTACTGCTATAACGTTCTTTGAGAACAGGGCGATTTATGCTGGCACGGCAAACGAACTCCAAACGATATGGTTTAGTGCAACAGATGATTATGAGAACTTTGAATCTGACGTTAATGCTGCCGATTCCTTTGAACTTGTCATTCCCGCCACGAATCCTATTCGGTGGGTGGAGGCTTTGGAGGTTCTGGTTATTGGCACAGCTGGAAATGAGTGGATTATTGCATCTGACAGATTAGGTGCTGCCCTAACCCCAACGAACTTCTCTGCCAAGCAGCAAGCGTCCTACGGCAGCAATACAGTCCAGCCGGCGAGGATCAACGACGTTATCCTGTTCGTTGACTTCGTTGGCCGCAAGGTGCGGGAGATGACGTTCAGGGTCGATGTAGAGAAGTACGTCGCTCCTGACCTGACTGCCCTGGCTGAGCACATCACAGAGACAGGCATAACATCCATCGCGGTGCAGAAGAATCCAGATTCGATCCTCTGGTGTACTTTAACTGACGGGTCATTGATTTCATTGACCTATCAGCGAGAGGAGAACGTTGTCGCGTGGTCGGACCATCCGATAGACGGGATAGTCCAGTCTGTTGCTGTGATCCCCGGAGATGGCGAAGATGAAGTTTGGTTATCTGTCCAGAGGAACATTAACAATGTCTACGTCACCTACGTTGAGCAGATGGCCTCCAGAACGTTCGATACGCTTGAGGATGCGTTCTTCGTTGATTGTGGCTTAACCAAGACCTTCGCAACCGCTACGGGGACGATAACGGGCCTTGAGCACCTTGAAGGTGCTACGGTGGCCATTCTGGCCGATGGTGTTAAGCTGACCCCACAGGTGGTGTCAGACGGCCAGATAACTCTGCCTGGTGTTACGGCGAATACGGTTCAAGTTGGTGTGCCGTACACATATACTCTCGAACCCATGCGGATAGACATATCAACTTCAAGCGGTGCTACGCACGGTAGCTTGATGAGAATAAACGAGATTGTCGTTAGTTTCCTCGATTCGATAGACGCTCAATACGGACCCAACACAGGTGATTTGAGTGACTTTTCATGGAGTAGCAACGAGTGGACAAATAGCAGCGATATAACAGGGTTGTTCACTGGTGATATTGCCGCTCATTATGACGCTGGATTTGATAGGGACAACCCCATTCTAATCACTGGAAGCGATCCGATGCCCTGTGGTATAAGGTGTATTGTGGCTAGATTGGAGCAGACAGGGAGATGATAATACGCGACGCTACACCAGAAGACTTAGCAAGGGTAGCCGAAACATCCATCTCTCGCGGGATCAAGGAGCATCCGCCAACAATCGACTATGTTTATGCTGTGGAACATGAAGGTGAGATTCTTTGCGTTGGTGGCGTGAAGATGATGAATCCATCTTCTGCTTGGGTATGGGTGGATATGTCCGCTTTTGCGACAACTCATCTAATTATGACGTACAGAAGTATCCGCGACTGGATGGAAGAGATGATGGAGGTCCACGGGATACAGAGATTGATGGCCGCTGTGGTATGTGATTTCAATGAAGCTATTAGGATGGCGGAGCATCTTGGCTTCAAGTGCGAGAGTGTATTAAGGAAATGGAAGAATGACAAAGACGCTTTTATGTATGTGAAGTTCAAGGAGAAGACATGATCCCTCTTTTAGCTATAGGTGGTGCTGCTGCTGTTGCTGGTGTAGGCTTGTCTGCTGCGGGGGAAGTGCAGCAAAGCAGGGCTGCCAAATCACAGGCTGAAAGCCAGGCCGCTATTCTGGAATTCAACGCGCGTGTAGCTGGCCGAGAGGCCGCCTCTCAGGAGGCCGCAGCTGCTTTTGCGCAGAAAAGACAGTCTAAGGAGGCCGCAAGGACACGAAGCGCTCTCCTAGCAGGCCTGGGGGCTTCTGGAGTGGTTGTGTCAGAGGGTACACCTTTAATGATTGAGGCTGCTCAGGCCGAGGAGCTTGAACTTGAGAACCTTCTGATAGGCTTTGAGGGCAGGGTCGGTGCAGAACGAGCGAGGAGTCAGGCTCAGTTGGATAGGCTCCAGGCTCAAAGGTTCCGTCAGGCGGGAGTCAGTGCCAGGCAGGCTGGCACTATAGGTGCAGGAGCTACATTACTGAGTGGGTTCGGCGGGTTAACTCTCCAAGGCGCATCGTTCGCCAAGAATTCTGGTGACGAGTAATGGCGCGCTTTCCAATACAGAGAACTACTAGAATACCATCCGGCAGAGGGACTGCTGTGCGCGCCCCGGGCGCTGTCGATACCGGAGAAGGACTGATCGCTCAGCAGGTTTCCAGGCTTGGCGGTGCGATAGCTGAGCTGGGCACTGGACTATTCGCCAAGATACAGAAAGCAAAGCAAGTAGTTGAAGATTCCCGAATACGCCTTGAGATGGATAGGGATAGCATCGCTTTCCGCGAGACTGTAGCGATAACCGCCGATCCAGAGGCGTTAGGTGAGCTAACGCAGGAATATCAATCTCGTATTCGAGGGCGAGGCAGAACTGCCGAACACAAGGCGCAAGCCAATAATATCATTTCGGGGGACTTGGCTTTTTTGGCAAGAGTTGGCGTTGATCGCACAATTGCGAATATGCGCGTCGAGGCCGATACAATACTTGAGGGGATGATAAATGTTGGAGATGCCGAAGGCATTGATAGAATAGCCGATCAGTACGCCGACGCTGGAATATGGGGCGTCGAAGATGCTAAGCGGATTAAAAAAGAGAAGGGCTTCAATATCGCTGTTGCTGCGGCTATCAACCAGGCTGATAAAGACCCACAAATCGCCCTTGCTATGTTAAACAAAATCGAAACAACATCTCCTAAACAAGTTCTTAAAAAGGACAGTGCCATATCCCGCGTACAGGGTATAGACAATCGCAATTCAGCAGTGGCGACGAAGACCCAAGACAGGACATTCTGGACACTCTTCCGTCAAACATATCCAGGCGACGACAAAGAAGGAATTGTCATCACACCAGACATCGTGGACAACTTCGAGATTGATGGCCAGCAAATGTCCGCCAAACAGAAGATACTGTTCCTGAAAAGTTACCAAACTTCACAGAGGCAAGTTGCAACGTCTAGAAAAGTGGCGGCAACTAAAGAAGCAACATTAACTGCCAAGCTACTGAAAAACGACAAATTAAAAGACATCGCATTCCGTAGATCGGCAGGCGAAAATATCAGTGTCGAAGATTACCTCGCCGCCGATCCTGGCAGGCCGACGGAGATGTTCAATTTATGGAAAGAAGATCGTGACGCCAGGAGAGCTAACGCCGTCAAAAGGCAGTCATTATTTGCAGATGGTGACATCCTTGTCTATGGCCAAGTGTTCAGGAATATCACTCTCAACCCCGATTCGATGGAACCCGCAGATATTCTCGGCACTCGGAACCTCGGCATTAAACACTGGGATTTTCTTGTTGGCGTTCTGGAAGAAAACAAAAAAGGCGAGGGTCATCCAAACCAGCAGTTGCTAATGAGCAATTTGGCTAAACTTTATTCAGGTGGCTGGTTTGGATCAACAGACGCCGGCAAAGCAGCGGTGACTAAGGAAGATGTCCGGCAATCGAATCAGAGGTATACAAATGCCGCCTCGGCCCTGTTGCAGTGGCTCAGGGCCAATCCTGACAAGACAGAAAAAGACGCGAGATTCGAGTATGGCAAGCAAGTATACGAGAATCGCAAGAAGGGATTCTTCGACAAAAGAAGGCCGGAGTTTGAATAATGCCAGATGAAGAAGTTACAATCGCTGAAGCTCCTGTATCTTTCGTTGATGAGATCATGTCGGATGATTACGATGCTTCCGCTGCGGAAGAAAACTACGACTTGCTCCTTGAGGGTGGCGATAAGAAGGAAGTCGATTCCAATATCAAGATACACGAATTCATGAAGCACGTTCCGCCCACGCATCTAGAGGGTGATCTTGAGACGTACAAAACGATGGTTGCAGAAGAGATAACCACGGCTGACGAAGCCTGGACTCAAATGCAATTGAGGTGGCTCGCAAGCCGCGACGTTAATGATCCGAACGTGCAATGGGGAGTTCTCCGATCATTCGATGCGCACCGCCGAGATGCTGAACTAAATAGGTATGCCTCAGCAGATGGGATACACGGAGTTGATTCCCCGGAATATCTAGAGCGTCTCAAGGACAGAGCGAGATCGATTGAAAATAGCGAACTGGCTCTTGCTGCCATGAATGCTTCGGCGAGAAAACCGTTCCCACAAGAACTGTTGAAATTCGCAGTCAATAGGGCCATTCTTGAGCCGCTGTCAGAGCGAAGATTCGGAGTAGTGACGGCGTTCCTTAAAGATGTCATGGCTCCTACGGACCCTTTGCCGCAACCTACGATAGAAGATTGGAAGGTCGGTGACGCTGAGTTAGGCCCGCGAGGAGGGTTTGAATGGACTCCTGAAGCTGAATCAAGAATCAGGAGAGAGCGATTCGAGAAAGAACGCGACCCTGAATTAGAGAAGGCGTTGAATGAGGGGCAGGCAGCCTTTGTCCAGCATGTGCAAAAAAAGCATGGTATCGGGGGCATTCTTCCTGAGTCCGTTAGACTTGATGTCCAAGAGCCGGAAGGTGCTCTTGAAAAAACACTGACTGTTCTTACTGGTCTTGGCATTTTCATAGCCGAATTGAAAATAGCAGGGAAGATAGCAGGTAAAGTATATCCCTCCAGCGTACTCAAGGATGGCCTCATTAAGGCCCAATCTAAACGGCTATTGCGCAGGGCGATTGCCACGCATCGCACCGAGCAGTTCGTAAGAAATGCACTTACGTTTGAAATGCAGAATGCGTGGGAGGGTGGCAGCTTTGTTGTGGGAGCAGCAACGGGCACGACGTTCCGTGTATTAGGCCAGGTTGGCGAGATAAGCAAGGCGGCGCAAATAGGAGCGATAGGTGTTCAGTCGTTAGCGTTTGGCGCGGCGGCTGTTGCGCAAGGCAAAGAACTGGTAGACGTTGTAATAGACGCGATGATTCCTGTCGCTTTGCATTCATTGCCGGGCATGAAAAAATGGCTTGGCAATAAGCTGATCGGCAACAAGCTGGCAGTGTGGACACCGGAGCTTGGGTATCAGGTTACGCAGACCAAGCATCGCCAATTTGTTTCGGAGATTATTGCAGAGGCCCGCCGTCGCACTGGTATCAAAATAGGTGACTCTCTGAAGGTTGCCAAAGATAAGTATAAGCAAGCGGTCAGAAAAGGAATACATCCGGACACTCCTGGCGGAACTGCAGAAGCATTCAAAGATGCGACCTTCTCTCTTCGCGTCTTAACTAGGCAGACTTCCGAGCAAGAACTCTTTTTGCATCATTGGAAATCACAGGCAATACCGAGACACGGCACGACGGTAAGCCAGGTCGCCACATCCCCATCGAAGATCGGCGACATAGTTAAGCCGGTAACGCATATCTCTCGCATTGTCCCGGCTCCTAATATCGTCCCTCGCGTTGACGTTGCCGCATTGGGGCAGAAGCCAGCGACGATTATTGCCGACGTGGACCCTGCCCCTGCTGCTCCTGCACAGGCCGTAGAAGAGGCGAGAGTGACGAGAGCATCGAAGGCGTTGGAATCTGCCGCTGTGGAAAAGATTCCAGAGTCTGTGGTTGGTGAAGAGAAAGCGGCTTTCGAGGCTGTTGCAAAAGAGGATACTCTTAAAACTAGACCCGAAATACCTAGCTTTAAGGTTACGCCAGTTGAGAGCGAAGCCGATATAACAGTTTCCGTAGATAAGAAGACCCCGATGA
>SDBT01006787.1_pt1 | contig 18929 bp, 13 predicted proteins | sample 2277101 | NCBI WGS metagenome assembly SDBT01 (sample SAMN10404973, study PRJNA504765) | marine sediment metagenome | isolation source: marine sediment core GS10_PC15, 103 cmbsf | place: Arctic Ocean: Southern Knipovich Ridge | collected 2010 | reverse complement strand
TCTCTGACTATTATGCAGCAACAAATAATTATAAGAAAGCCTATGAATACCTGATGCGTTTTACTCAACTTAGGGATAGCATCGTCACCCAGAGTAGCCATAACATTGCTGAAATGCAAATGCGCTATGAAAAAGGGAAACAGGAAAAGGAAAAACAAATTCTCCGGGATAAAATTCATATCCAGGGTTTGGAACTGGAAAGGAATAGACTCGTACACTGGCTGACGGCGCTTAGTCTTACGCTATTCACTCTGATTTCTTTCTGGGGTTATAGTAGATTTCAGGTTAAAAAAAGAGCAAATATTATATTAGAGAGTAAAATTGAACAGGCAATGAAAGATCAGGAAGAGCAGCAAAAGATTATTTTTCATCAGGCCAGTCTCTCCTCATTAGGTGAGTTAGCTGCAAGTATGGCTCATGAAATTAATCAGCCTTTGCAGGATCTGAAACTTTGTGCTGAATATGTAGAATTATATATACGGGAATCCGGAACACCTGATACTTCACTTATTAATAGTATTGTCGATATATATCAGGATATCGAACGAATTAAACAAATTGTTGATCATGTACGCATATTTTCCAGCCAGCAGAAAAATCATGTAGATAAGTTATTCACAGTTAATACCGTGGTCGATGATGCACTTTCAATGATTGGGAAACAATGTACGAAACACGGTATTGCCGTACATCTGGATCTGAAGAAAAATACCGGGAGGGTAAAAGGTAATCCTTTTAAATTAGAACAAGTACTTATCAATATTCTCTCTAATGCTAAAGATGCCCTGCTTGCAAAGGACAATAAAATCAGAGGATCATTTGATAAAAAGATCACCATTTTGGCTTATAAAAAAGAAAACAATACAATAATTGAAATCATTGATAATGGAATAGGAATAAAATCAGAATTAAAAGACTCTATTTTTAAATCATTTTATACGACCAAAGAATTGGGAGAAGGAACAGGGTTAGGGCTTTCCATCGTACAAGGGATAATTAAAGAATTTAAGGGTGATATTTCCATCAATAGTGAATATCTGAAAGGAACGACTGTCGAAATTCGACTCCCAAAATATGTGCGAAATCCCGAAAGCAAAAATAAGCAATTAAATTTAAAAACAGTTAAATCAAAAACCAATATGAAGTGCTGATATTCTGCCAAAAGTGAGGGTACTTACGAATTTACTCCTTTAAATCATCAGAGAATCAAATCATTTATTGGATTTCACTTTTTTGATTGCCAAGGCAGTGGCAGCCTGCAAAGCCTCCGGGCCAACTTTTTTACCGGTTGCCTGGATCATCCAGAGATCTGGTCCAAGATTTCCCAACCTTGCCATCCGGTCGAATTCAGGTCCAATGGAACCACTTTTTTCCATTTCCTCTTCAATCTGATAGGCGATTAAATGTCCCAGCGGATAATCTGTCAAATATAAGGGGTATGATATCATATGTGAATAAATCCCCAGAATGGTTACATCTCTTACCTGAAATATCGGGGTAAAATATCGGTTCCAGGTTTCACGGGCAATGCGGAGTGTTGCTTCGCGAATATCTGACGAAGTTGCGGTCGGATGATCATACATCCAATGCCAGATTGCATTATCAACCAGGGCAACAGCAGCAATCTCACAAGTAGCCCAAAAATCATTTAATGTTCGCATGGCCCCGCTCAATTCATCGCTCTGTTGAAATCCAAGTAATTCAAGATCTCTGGCCTGGAAAACAAATGCCATGGCCTCGGTAAAAGCCGTATTGGGCACACCCGATAATAGTGTGTAATCTATATTATTTATGGAGATAACCTGTTCTACATTGTGACCAAGCTCATGAATGGCAATATTATACCCTTTATAATCCATTCCCGCAGATCCGATTCGTGTCCGTAAATGTGTTTTTGCCCCACGCATTTGAGCACCCCATGCGTCCCCCGAGCCTCTTGCAGGATCTACGACAATCAGTTGTGCGATTTCATTTACACGATTTCGGGGAAATCCCAAATCCCTTAAAATTCTTGGAATATCTTTCTCGAATGCCCGGGCATTTGGATATTTTTTGGATATAATTTGATCTAATTCCCTCTCGGAATATTTAACACGCGACCGAAAACCCTTATACCATATGTCAAATGGCTCTAATCCCCTCACAAGACGTTGTTTGATAATATTGCCCACAGATTTGAAATTTTCAGATGTGAGGAGTTCTTCAAAGATTTGATTAATACGTGTTTCGGGAATCTCCCGGCCGATATCGAATCGTCTTTTAATAAAATTTGGCATGGTTGGCCAGAATGGGTCGGCTCTTTTCTGACTAATAAAGTTTTTTTGAAGCATGACATAGCGTGTATTCGGTTCTGGTTCGCCTGAAATATCAGTCGACATTTGCCTGGTAATTTCAGCATCAGATTCTGCAGATAGGGAAACCTTGTTGGTATAAGGATTCCAATCAAGGGCCGGATTATCAATTACAGCCTCAGGAATGGTCTGATCAACAATTCTTTCCATAATCCTCTGAATTATCTTTTGCCGCTCAAGTCCCTCATCTCCATTTGCATATTGTGCCCGGATTTCATCGCGGAGATTCCAATGTGAGAGTAATCTTAATTTTGGTGGAAATAATCTCTGCTCCTTTTGATCAAGCACATGATGCATCCAGATATTATAATTTGCGATATAATTTTCAGATGCAGATCCGATACGACTTATTTCCATACTTATATTGGCTGGTAGTCGCTTAGCATAATAAGCCGAAAGCCGTCTCTCGGCCCATTGGCGACGGGTCCAGTTCATACCTAAAGTGGAACGTTCTTCTAAGGTACTTAAAGGGAAGTTTAGAAGAACTATAAAAGCCAGTTTGTTTTTAAAAAAGTCACTACTGACATGAGCGGCTGGATTATAAGCGGCGAATAGTTCATCGAAGGGAAATACAGGGCCAATATCTAAATCAGCCTAACGGCGAAAGTCCAGAGTAATACGGTCCATATGACCATTTAATTTCTCTATATGATCCTGGAATCTAAAAAACAAGGCATTATATGTTTCGGGGTCTCCTGCATAGTTAACCCTGACAAAGGTTTCAAATTCGGTCTGATTTCCGTCTTCGGATCGCCAATAGTCAGCAACCTGGGTAAGTCCCTGATTTATGCGATCTTTCTGTTCGATTCCAAACTTTTTAGTCAGCTCGCTCTGCATCTTCTCTGTGGATTCTTTTATCCATGCAGGTTTTTTAGCGCGTCGATCTTTATCGTTGCAAGAAAAGAGGAGAACAAGGACGAGTGCCAAAATCAAAAGTTTCATAATAAGGCCTCTGTTTTACAATAATGGATTTTACATATTTGTGATATACTGACTAATGAAAAACTTTGCACTTAATGTTTCACCAGTAGCATCCCTGATCATCTCATTCCAGGGTAATCGTTTTCCGGGCTTAAAAACTTTCTGCTTGAGATACTCCCCGGCCTCTCGATTATTCCAGAAGGTCACCTGCTCAAGTTCACTTCCTGAATAATAATTCTCCGCCACATAATTGAGAATCTGGGAGGCCAAAAGCTCACCAAGTTGATAATTTTGGTAATAAACAGGGTATGTAGCAATATGTAGTTTGGTAGCCCACTCATTTCCAACCGGTGTATCCGGCCGTTTAATTTTTTGATATTTTTCAACCAAATCCCACCATAGTACATTAAGATCCTGCTCAGGGTTCTCATAGAACCTTTTTTCAAAGCTCAAAACAACCATGCTCCAGCGGGCAAAAATTAGCTTTGATAACCTTAGATTTGCACGGGAAACGGCTTCAATTTTCTTCATCTGTGAGGCCGATATTTGTAAAGCCTCTTTCATCCAGTTTGCGTTGGAGGAGTAACTACCGAAAAACATCGCCACACCTTCTGTGGTAAATTGATGTGCCGGTTCTCTCAACAAAAAGGGTAGATCCGGATCAAGAAATTTGTCGTAGATGGCATGTCCCAGTTCATGAAGCATTGTATCCATCCAACGTTTATTTGGTACTAAATTGCACAAAATTCGAATATCATCCTTTCGATCTATGAAGAATGAAAATGCATGCTGACTCTTTCCCTCCCGCTCATATAGATCACTCCTCTGAAGAATGTCATCGACCGGAATCCCTGCGGAAAGGTAAAATGAACTGGCCGTTTCAGGAATATTAACGTTTTCATAATATATATCCAGGTTGATTTCAAATATTGCAGGTGCAGATTGGGCAAATAAATCTTCGTAATGCCAGGGACGAATATCTGACTTTTTAATCCCATATCTCTCAGTGAAAACTGTTTCAATTTCTGCATGGAGCTGATCGAAAGGTTCTTGAGTGAGAGAAAAAAGTTCATCGAAGACAGCCTCGACGTCAACCGGCTCAAGTTCACGTAATTTCATTGCCATATAGTAATAGTTTTTAAATCCCAATTTTTTGGCGGCCTGATTTCGAAGTTTGGCCAAATTGATTAAATCGGGGGCTACTTTATCTCCAATACCTTTCTGTGCCCGCCAGACCGCCTCCCTGAGTTTAAGATTTTTCTCGTTTTGCAGAATTTTGGTCACCTGGTTATCAGAATATTTCTTATCCTTCACAACAGTCCTGAAATTTGCATATATTTTCTCAATTTTTGAGGCAATTTCGGTAATCTGTTTGTTAAGATCCGGATCGATCTGTTTGCTCAGAAAAATAGGATATAAAATCTCCAGTTGTCTTATTAGAACCGGATCTGAAAGAACTTCAGCCATCTGAAGTTCCTTCAGGTAATGAAAATCCTGGCCATTCTGATGGATTTGATCAATTTGCAGAGACAATTTGGTAGAAGTTTTAAAGAATTCTTCCTTTCCTGTAATATAAGCATCCCACTGAGCCTGATTGTGTTTGGTCATAAGAGGTTCAATAGTTTTTTCGTATTCGTTCAGGAACTTTTGGAATCCTTTATCCGAAAGGGAATATGGATGTTGGGTATGACAGGAGAATATAAATAATACGATTGGCAAAACAGCAAAAAAGGTATAAATTGGTTTGTCCATAGGGCTCTCCCCGCTTTAATTTATATTCGATTTATGTCTTTGAATATGCACAGATCTTTATCGTCACCATATACCAATATAGGGAAATTTACACGATGATGAAAATCCCTGTGTGTTTGTATTTCATGACTGCAATCTGTTCTCCTGGTTCATGAATTCTTAAAAAAGTGGTTTGGCGTTTACCAGTATCAAAATTATTGCCGGTATATCCGGATGGAGTAACTAATTAGAATGTTATCTAAGGTTTACCCGAATTTATCCGAATATTAATCAAGAGAATATTAGTATTTTTTATTTAAAATCTATTCAGGTGAGGCAGTTTATAAAATGCGAGCCTGTATTTGGAAGAGCGATATGATAAATAAGTATTGTTATCAAATTAAATAATAATTGGATTGAATCTTTTATCAGATATAGAGTAATGGTTTGACTGACAAAAACACACAACTTAAGATGGATCTTGGTGATTCAGGAATATCAGAAGATACCCATGTAAAAAAGGTCCGTAGGAAGGTAACCAAACTATCCACTATGGGAAATAGCGATGGAAAATATGAAAGGTATTTTCATAATGCTGCTGATTTAATCGTAGTTATTGATAAAAACGGTGTTTTTCTGGATATAAATGATCGATTTGAAAAAGAGACTGGCTATTCCAGAGATCAGATAATAGGAGAGAATATTTCCGAAACCAGGATACTATCTGATAAATCGAAGGTCAAAGCCCACTCTTCCTTGAAAAAAGTTACTTCAGGTATTTTCGTACCGATGTTTGAGGTTGAGATTGTTCATAAGGATGGGAGTGTCGTCCCATATGAGATACGAGCTGTGTCCATAAGAAATGGAAATCGGGTGGAGACGGTTCAGGCCAATCTCAGAAATATTGAAGAGCGCAAAATTGTCGAAAGAAAAATTGTCGAAAGAGAAGATTACTATCATACACTTTTCCAGCTCTCTCCGAGTGGTATTTTACTCAAAGATACAAATGGATTAATCATAGATGTAAATCCTGCGTTCTGCAACTCCCTTGGTTATGAACGTAAAGAGCTCGTCGGTAAAAGTGTCGAGATGATTGCTCATCCCGATGACATTGATAAAATAAGTGAGAATATAAACAAACTAATATCAGGTGCGGTTTTAAAACATGTCGTAAAAAACAAAAGAAAAGACAGTAGTTATTGCTATATGGAATTAAATGAAAAAAAGTTCGCACTTCCTGATGGTAATGATGGTATTTTGTGTATATCTGAAGATATTTCTGACCTCAAACAATCTGAAGAAGCCCTGCTTTATAAAACAAAATTCCAGGAAAACCTTTTAAAAACGGCACGACATTTGACCAGGAGCCTGGAAATTAAAGAGGTTTTGAACGAAATTGGTACCGGTATTAAGGAAATCCTGAGTACTAAAAGCTGCGCATTATATCTCCTTGAAAAGAATTTAAAGACCCTCAGACCTGTAGTTGCCATTGATCCGGACTATCAGAGTCAGGTTCTGAAAACACCCCTTGACATAGATAAAAGTTTTACAGGTAAGGCGGTTAAATCAAAAAGAGGTCTAATTTTTAATGAAACTGGACCGAAATCGGTTGGCGCGCAAATACCGGGCACACCAGAAGAATTTGAAGAACGTATAATGGTCGCTCCATTCCTGATTGAAGAAAAAGTGATTGGGGCGATGTGTCTTAGTAGGATGAATATTGATTTTACGGAAGAAGAGCTTTCTCTGGCTGAAACATTTGCCTCTTTTGCTTCCGCAGCTTTAAAAAATGCTCAGCTATATAACAATTTGCAAAAAGAAGTAGAGGAAAGAAAGAGTGCTCAGGATCGTGTGGTTGAATTAAATATGCAATACGAGCATTTTATTCAAAATAGTCTGGTTGGCATATGGAAAATGGAGTTTGATGAACCGATTCCCATCAGTTTGCCTGAACGGGAGATTGCTCTTAAAATTTTGAATAATGCCGTAATTTCTGATTGCAATGATGCCCTGGCTCAAATGTATAGTTTCTCCTCCTGCGAAGAAATTATTGGTAAATATCCACGGGAAATTTTTGAAGATTTTGATATGTCTGCAGACCGAATGGAGAAATTTGTTGTTAATTGTTTTAAGACTGAAATGATTGAAACTCATGAGAAGGATGCTCGGGGAAATATGCATCACTTCAGAAATTCATATTTTGGTGTGTTAAAAGAAGAACACCTTTCAGCGATCTGGGGTATTCAGATGGATATTACAGATCGCAAAAAGCTAGAAGAACAGCTGCGCCAATCTCAGAAACTTGAGGCCATAGGTACTCTGGCTGGAGGAATTGCTCACGATTTTAATAATTTGTTAACGGTAATTAATGGGCATGCTGAGATGTCAATGATGAATTTGGAGAGTGAGCATCCCTCGCATAAAGATATCATTTCCATTTTAAGTGCCGGCAAACGAGCAAAAAACCTTACCAGCCAGCTGTTAGCTTTTAGTCGTAAACAAATTTATGCCCCCAGAATTATTGAAATAAACAGGGCGATCAGCAGCCTGGATAAAATGCTCCGGAGGCTAATCGGGGAAGATATTAATATTGAAACCAATCTACGTGCAGATATTCCATTAATAAAAGCAGATCCTGGCCAGATAGAGCAAATTTTGATGAATTTGATCGTAAACGCCAGGGACGCAATAAATGAGAAAACCGACAAAGCAGCTGACAAGAAAATACTAGTAGAAACCGGTTTTATGATTATAGATGAATCATTTGTCGCCAAACATACCGGTAGCCATACAGGGCCCCATGTTGTGATCACTATTAGTGATACGGGAATCGGGATGGATGATAACATAAAAGAAAAAATTTTCGAACCGTTTTTTACAACCAAGGAAAAAGGTCTAGGTACAGGATTAGGGATGTCCACAGTTTACGGAATTGTTAAACAGAACAAAGGTAGTATATATGCCTTTAGCGAAGCTGGTCTAGGTACAACAATTAAAATCTACTGGCCGGCAAGTGAGGAAAACCGGGCTTCCGAAGAAACACAGATTCTTCCAAAGGTTGCATTACTGGGCAATGAATCAATTCTCGTTGTAGAAGATGATGACGGGGTCCGTAATTTTGTTTGCACGGCACTTAAAGATTTCGGTTATTCAGTTATCGAAGCGAATAACGGTAAAAAAGCCTTAGATATGTTTCGAAATAAAAACCTGAAGATTGAACTGATAATAACCGACTTAATTATGCCGGAAATGAATGGCAAAGAATTGGCAATTGAAGTGGAGAGAATTATGCCAGATACTCAAATTTTATTCACTTCGGGCTATACAGAAGATCACATTGCCGATAGTGGATCATTAGAAAAAGGGATCAATTTTTTACAAAAGCCTTACACGATGCAAGCATTAGCGAAAAAAGTGCGAGAAGTCCTTGATTCAAATAATTAGCTGACACTTTCTCTGATTATTTTCTCCGTTTCCCTTCCATGTTTTTTATGAAGAATAGTTCTGCAACAATTAGGCATAAGGATAAAATTACGCATAATTTCCAGAGCTCCATCCCAAACCGGGCCTGCCTGATCGATTCTGTGAATTCTTGATCTTCTGTAAAGATTTTTATCAGGGGTATCGTTTCGGTCATCGACCGGAGATCAATATAGGGCTCATTTATCCTGCTTATATTACAATTCACAGGAATTATTGATATTAATTGATTCTCCGCCTGAATTTGATAGAGTCCTGGTTTATTCAATTTGAATAATTTAAACTGATATGTCTGATCTATAATTTTGGGTAAAATCGTACTTTTTTCTCCTTCACTGTCTTGAATATAAAACTTACTGGAGCTTCTGTGATTCTTAGTGACCACGATTCGTTCCTTCCCGACCTGAGTTGACAGATCTGCCTGAGAAGATGCGGATATTCCAAAATAAATTAATCTGGAAAGTATGGGAAGAAATAATCCGCGATACTGAAAATCAGTCCAATCATCATCGATATAGCTACTGAATAAGAAGGAGAGCCCTTCCCGGTTATCCAATTGAAGAAGGAAAGGATCACCATTTTGAAACGAAAGGATTCGTTTGGCCACAGCGGGGGCTATAATTTTGAAGTAACGATAAAACCTGGGATCCTCAATATCCGGATCTGAAGTTCTAAAAAGTCCATTAAACAGGGGATGCTCCAGGTCAGGTTGCCTGAACGAGTAAAATTCCTGAGAACTTTTTGTCTGAATGATTTCAGTTATCTGCACAGGTAAAGACAGTTTTTTTGCAATAGCGTTGAACTCTGACGGAATCGTGTTTATACCCGGCATAAGGACAAGAGTACCACCCTTATCCATATAGTTTTTTAAACGGTTTTGAATCTGATTGGATAAATTTGGGATATTTGAAAGCCAGATAATATCAAATTTTTGAAAACTCTGACCAGCCCAGGTATTGTATTTATTAATAGATAAGGATACGTCTGTATGCTTAGACAGAGATTGCATTGCTGCCAGAAGAAAGGGAGAAGGTGTATCATCTACAAAAAGTATTTTTATCTCTGCCGGGATATTCACTACAAAATAATATCTGTTATCGGCCAGGAGATCATCGTCACTAATCTCAATATAACCACTTGTAAATCCTGAATTTTGGGGCAGAAAGGATATAGGAACCACTTCTGTACTGTTAGAACCTATCATCATACGGCGATGTGATACCCGGTTGTTATTAATAAACATATGTAGTTCTACCGGATGAATCTTTTCAAGGGTTGAACTTCGAAGTGAAACCTCCAGATTTACAGGTTTATTTTTTTCTAATATTTGACTTTTAATTTCTACAGTATCAATACCAATATTAAAAACCGGCGAACCTCCGACTTCAATACAATATACATGGACATTGGAGAATTGATGCAGGTATTGTTTAAATTTATTCTCCTGAAATTGAAAATCGGATATTATATATAATTCCTCATTAAAGTTTGGATGATCCTTAAATAGACTGAGAGCTGTTCTGAACGATGATCCCCAATATCCTACCTCAAATGACGCCTGCTGTTCCTGAATTTCACTATCAGTAGCAAACACTTTGTCAGGACTAGTGGTCGGGATGATAAATACCTGGTCTTCCGGATTATAGTTTCCCGTTATCTGATCTAATATCTCAACAGCCCGCAAATAGCGATTACCCGATTCATCATAACGTCGCATATTTAGACCAGAATCAAGTATTATGACGGCTGTGGTTCGGGCCCCCTGAGAAGAAATTACAGGTTTTGTCGTCAACGTCGGACGGGCAAAGGCAAAAATTAACATGAGAATAACCAGACTTCGAAGGATTATCAGGAGATATTCATAGAGTTTGAGACGTTTAAGTCTTTGTTTCTCCAGAAATTTGAGAAATCGTATGCTGCCGAAATGTATATTCTTTTTTCTCTGCCGGTTGAATAAGTGGATCAGCAAAGGTATAGTGACGGTGAGGAGTGCAGTAAGAATGGACAAATTAATAAAGGTAAACATACAACACTCTCTGTTTGAATAGGCCTAGAGCCTATCTAAGACTTTGATTAATATTAAGTTGTCAGAAAATTAAAAATTCTGATAGTGTATCGTTAGTTATTGTTTTTGAAAGTTTAACAGCGTTGAGATTGAATTGCAAACTAAAATAAATCATTATAGATTTAGGATAAAATTAATGAATTTATTTGCTACCTGTGAACTTTTTTGATCCCGATGGCCGGGCTTTCCTTTTTGAACGATTTTTAACCCTATTGATCATAATGGGTGAATTATGGTAAAATGGGCCAAAAAAAATTATATCCGGATAAAATTTCATGAAAGAAATCAATCCTTATGAGAAACTGGCTTATATCTATGACCGGTTAATGGATCATGTGGATTATAAAAATTGGGCATTATATATTCTGGACCTAATAAGTCGATCGGGGCTAACGGTGCAGTCTATTATAGATTTATCATGTGGAACCGGTAGCCTTATTCCATACTTTGACGGTGTAATTGATAAAATATGGGGTTGCGATCAATCGAAAACGATGATAATTCAAGCCAGGGAAAAAACTGCAGAGCTATCATTTTTCGCGAGTGATATCAGGCAAATGGCAATTAGAGATAATTCTGTAGACTGTGCCCTACTCTTGTATGATTCATTGAACTATATAGTTAATGTGGATGAGTTAAATAATACACTCAAGGAAATTCATCGCATCATAAAAATTGGTGGTATATTCATCTTTGATATCGTCTCAGAAACACATTGCAGAGAATATTATACAGATTATCATGAAAGTGAGTATTGGAACGATTCGGGATACACAAGACATAGTTATTTTGATCAGGATAAAGGAATACAATTCAATGATTTCAGAATAGTTCTCAAAGGTAAAACCTTTGTTGAAAAACATATTCAGAGGGTATATACAATTGATTTTCTTAAAAAAATATTATGCGAACATTCATTTGAGATTGTGGATATTTTTAACGAATTTTCATTTGAAAGAGTAAATGAGAAATCAGGCCGAATGCATTTTGTTTGTCGGAACAGGTAAACTCTTTAATTATCTTAATTTCAGATTATTTTAAATTAGTCACAGGAATAAATGGTACAATTTTTTAATGTTGATTTAGACTACGGCAACAATCGAATTCTCAGTCATGTAACCTTTCAGATTAAAAAGGGTGAATTTGTATATCTGATTGGTCCGACCGGAGCAGGGAAATCAAGTGTATTGAAATTAATATATTTCGATGAATTTCCTGATGCAGGTACCGTAATCGTAAATAAATACAGCTCAGCTAAAATAAAAATAAAGGAAATACCTCAAATCAGAAGAAAACTGGGTGTTATATTCCAGGATTTTAAATTATTACACGACAGAAATGTTTTTGATAATGTGGCCTTTGCTTTACGTGTAACCGGGCAAAAGTCTTCTGTGATCAAAAAGAGAGTGCTACCCATATTAACAGAGGTTGGTCTTGGTCATCGTCGAAATCATTACCCCAGGGAATTGTCGGGAGGAGAACAACAGCGGGTTGCTATTGCCCGAGCCTTAATCAATGAACCCTTTATTTTATTAGCTGATGAGCCTACCGGTAACCTCGATCCCCAATCGGCCATAGAGGTATTAGAAATTCTCGAGACGATCAATAAAAGAGGGACAGCAGTTTTGATGGCTACTCATAATTATTCTTTGATAAGACAATTTCCACATCCAACACTGAGTATGATTCATGGAGAACTAAAAGAAGAATGAGTCTGGGATTTAGCATAAGCGAGGGATTTAAAGGGATTTTCAAAGCACGCCTGGCGATGACGATGTCAATCTCATCGATAACACTATCCATATTGCTGATCGGGCTTTTTTTCATTTTCGGAATGAATCTCAGGAGCTGGATAGGATTTGTCAGAGAAAAAATTGAGGTTGAACTGTTTATCGAATCAGGTACAACCGATAAAGAAATCGAGGTTTTGACATCAAAAATCACAGATATTGCTGGTATAAAATCAATTGAGCTAATTACCAAGAAGAAAGCAGCTGAACGATTTAAGAAAGAATTCGGTCAGGATGTCTTCGAAATATTAGAATTTAATCCTTTTCCGGCTTCGGTAATTATTGAGATGGACGAGGGCTATCGTAACCCTGTTGAAATATCAAAATTAAAAAGCAAACTTGAATTGTTAGCTAATGTAGAAGAGGTTTTTTATAAAAAACCTTTATTGGAAAAAATCGATCGATATATCAATATAATATTTATTTTGTCCGGTATCGTAGGTTTGATTATTACAGTGATTACAGTCGGTTTAATCTATAATACCATTCGTTTAACCATCTATTCCCGGAAGGATATGATACACATCATGCGCCTGGTTGGGGCGACCGAAAGTTTTATAAGAAGACCTTTTATTGTTGAAGGAGTGATTCAGGGTTTTATTGGAGCTGCATTATCATCTGCCATCATTTTTTATGGAATCAAACTGATCGAAATCTACATCTATCCTTATCTTGAATACCACTCCCTGGTTTTTGCCGGACTTATCTTGTTTGGAGTCATCGTTGGATTTATAAGTGCTTATATGAGTGTTGGTAAATATTTAAGAATCATATAGTTGTCTTTCCAAAGAATTATCTGTCATTGGTGAAGAAACTCTTATCTAACTTAAATCGTATAACCTTTATGAACCTTGACATGAGAATAAATAGGTACTAAATTCTAAGCCATTTTGGAAAAGGTGTTGCATTTATTATGGATTTGAATCTAACAGAGAGAGAACAGGAAATATTAGAATCGATTGTCCAGTATTTCGTTCTTACCGGCAATCCCGTTGGCTCGCGTACGATATCAAAAGTACGGAGGCGAAGGCTAAGTCCCGCTTCAATTCGTAATGTAATGGCAGATCTCGAAGAAAAAGGTTTTCTGGATCATCCCCATACTTCTGCCGGTAGAGTACCTACAACAAAAGGATACAGGCATTATGTGGATAACATCGTTGATTTGAGCGATCTGACTAAAGAAGAGAAAATCCTGATTAAAAAGAATATTGGAGATTTTGGCGGAGATATAGATTTAATTTTAGAGAAGACACTTTCGGTTCTTGCAAAAGTTTCTAACCTGCTCGGTGTCTTATTAACACCAAAATTCGATGAGGGGACTCTCGAGAAAATTGATATCATTAGATCATCAAGCGAGAAGCTTATGGTGGTATTAAGCATAAAGGATGGGATTGCCAAAACGATTTTTCTTGAAGTAACTCACGAACTTTCAGAAAAGTTTCTCTCTGAAACAATTCGCTTATTAAATGAACGACTTTCCGGTCTGAAAATTAGCCAAATAAAGAGCACATTTCATGATCGCCTCAGCGATGTGGTTGATGAAGAATCTGGTCTTATACGACTTTTTATTGATTCTGCGGATAAATTATTTGATTTTACGCGTTACTCAAATGTTATATACTCCGGTACAACCAATATTTTGAATTACCCGGAGTTCTCGGATGTTAATAAATTTTCAACGCTAATTGAATTGTTTGAAGATAAGAACATTATTGTTCATATGATGGAAAAAAGAAGCATTCCCCCAGAGTTAAAAGTTACCATTGGTGTCGAGAATGAAGAGGAGTTAATTCAAAATTGTAGTATCATCACAGCACCGTATACGGTCGGAGACGTGGATGGTATTTTGGGTGTTATCGGTCCGACACGTATGGTTTACAGTCGCGTAATCCCCATTGTGGATTTTACAGCAAAATTTATAACAAAAATCCTTCAATCAAAGTAAAGATCGAATTATTTTAAAGTTCTACCATAAAAAGGGTTCAAGTTACCGGACCCTTTTTATGCTCTAATAGATGCAGAAAAGGAGAATATCATGACTGTTGAGAGCACAGTTGAAAAAAAGAAACCGTTAGATGATAAAAGGCAAACACAAAAAAAGAAATTAAATAAACATATGATTGAAATTAAGAAATTAAAGGAAGAAAAATCTCATCTGCATGATCAACTTTTGCGTAAAACGGCTGAGTTTGATAATTATAAGAAGAGAACAGAACGTGAGTTTTACGACAGGGTTCTCAATGCTAACGAAAAATTAATAACCGAGATTTTACCGATTCTGGATGATATGGAGCGAGCTATTGATCATGCGAAAAAAAGCGATGACGTGAGTTCTCTTTTGGAAGGTGCTGAATTAATCGAGAAAAAGTTGCGTGGTACTCTCGAAAAACAAGGTCTTCAAAAAATGCAAGCCATCGGTGAGGAATTTAATCCTGAGAAACATGATGCTTTGATGCAGATTGAAAAACAAGATGTGGAGAGCGAAATAATTGTTGAGGAACACTTAAAAGGATACATCCTGAATGATAAAGTAATACGCCATGCACAGGTTATTGTATCTAAATGAGAAACTGGATCTATAAATGACGACAAAACGAGATTTGTATGAAATATTGGGGATTTCACGTAATGCTTCAGCGGAAGAAATAAAAAAAGTTTATCGTAAACTTGCTATTCAGTACCATCCGGATAAAAATCCCGAGGATAAACAAGCAGAAGAAAAATTTAAAGAAATTGCTGAAGCCTATGCCATATTGAGTGATCCGGATAAACGGGCACGGTATGATAGATTTGGACATAGTGCAACTTCTGGTGCCGGTGATTTTGGAGGTTTTAGCAATATTGAAGATATCTTCAGTGCTTTCGGAGACATCTTTGGCGGCGGATTTGGTGATATTTTTGGTACGGGTAGCCGTAGACGGAGACAAACCAGTAATCGGGGGGGAGATCTGCAAATACGGTTGCGCCTTAAATTGGAAGAAATTGCCACGGGTGTAACCAAGAAAATTAAAGTTAAAAAGTATATCGTCTGCACTACATGTAATGGAAGTGGCTCTTCTCGGGATTCGCAGCCGATTCAATGCCCTGTTTGTCATGGATCAGGGGAGATGCGACAGATTACGCAGTCCCTTTTTGGCCAAATGGTAAATATAACAACCTGTAATCGTTGTAATGGTCAGGGAAGCATCATATCGTCTCCGTGCCGATCATGTCAAGGTGATGGACGAGTGATGGGAGAAAAAAACATCGAAATCAACATTCCCGCGGGCGTTGCCTCCGGAAATTATATCCCGCTCAAAGGTGAGGGAAATACCGGGAGACGTCAAGGTCCTGCTGGTGACCTGATCGTATATATAGAAGAAGAAAGACACCCGATCTTTGAAAGATCAGGAAATGATGTTATTATGGTTTTGCCAGTAAGCTATCCGCAGGCCGTTTTGGGAGACTCTCTGGAAATCCCAACTCTGACGGGAAAAGCAAAGATAAGTATTCCTGAGGGAACTCCGGCTGGCAAGATTTTGCGTATGCGGAATAAAGGTATACCGAATGTCCATGGTGCAGGCATTGGAGATCAACTTGTACAGGTTCAGGTATATATACCCACGAAACTCAATAATGAAGAAAAAATCAAAATAAAAGAACTGGAAAACCTTCAAAGTTTAAAACCGTCACCAGACGGGCATAAGAACATCTTTGAAAAATTTAAGAAAGCCTTGAATATCTAAGTTTGGTAAAATATGCTGGATCTCACACTATCGGAAAAACGAGTTCTGATCATCATATTGGCCGTAGTCGTCATTGCTACGGGAATTCAACTCTTCAACACCTCTTCCATAAACCAACCAATTCTCGATTACACGGAATCTGATAGTATATTTTCTCGTCTAAGCCATGTAAAGCCACCTGGTTATCAAAACAATCTGATCCGGCAGAATAGCCATACGCAAGATAGCATCAGAATAATACTACCCCTCGCTTCTGGACAAGCAGGGCACAATGTTCTCATTAATATTAATAAGGCGACCGAACAGGAATTAACGCAATTACCAAGAATTGGCCCCGCTATCGCCAAGAGAATTATAACCTATCGGGAAGCGAATGGATTTTTCAAGTCTAATGATGATTTGAAAAAAGTTAAAGGTATTGGCCCTAAAACATTTGAAAAAATTGAACCGCATCTTCAAAAAATAGAATAATATTTCAGGATTGCTTAAATCAATATTATTTTTTAGCTTATCTCTCAATATTATCATTTATAATAGTATCTTTTTAATTAGGTTCAATAATGAATCTGAAGAAGATAAGATGTATAAAGAATGATCTTCTTAGACGTGTTTCCGTTTTTAATGATATATATTAATCACTTAAACCAAACTTAAAAAATAGTAGAGTTTTATGAAAAGAAGAATTGTAATCCTGGCGAACAAAAAATTTGGTCCGATAACATCAAAGATGGCGAACAGTGCTATCCGATATTTAAATGATCAGATAGTATCTGTTATTGATACATCTTCATCTGGCAAAACAGTCCAGGATATCCTTGGATTCGGTGGGGATATTCCGATCTATGACACCCTGGATGAATCTTTGAGACACGACCCCAATACCTTGCTTATAGGAATTTCACCTGCAGGAGGAAAATTTCCGGCAGAATGGTATCCACTAATTATCAATGCTATCCAGAATAGGTTACATATCATATCGGGATTGCATGAATTTTTAAGTGACATTGCCGAATTTAGTGTGCTGGCAGAAAAATACCGTGTGAGGATTACAGATCTCAGAAAAAGTAAAAGGCCCGATCTGCTAGCACGGGGTATTGCGAAGAAATTCAGATCAAAAATCATCTTAACTGTAGGTACTCATGGCAATATTGGTAAAATGACAACAACTCTTGAAATGGTAAAAGATATGCAGGAAAGAGGAAAATCTGCAGACTGGGTTGCCACAGGTCAAATTGGCATATTGCTAAAAGGTAAGGGTGTTCCTATTGATTCAGTTAAGGGAGACTTTGTCTCCGGAAATATTGAAGCAGCTGTAGCTTCTATTGATGGAAATTATGAATATGTATTTGTGGAAGGACAGGGCTCGATTCAACATTTGGGGTTTTCTGCGGTAGCACTTGGCATCATGCACGGCTGCCTTCCGGATGCCATGATCTTATGTCATCGCGCAGACGTTGGTGTGTCCGAATATGGTGTTGATACTAATAATATAGCCAGGGTGATTAACTTACATGAGAAAATGCTTGCTTTTGTAAAACCATCAAAAGTAATCGGAATATCGCTTAACACTTATAATCTTAGCGATGAAAAATCAAAAGAAATTATTGAAGATCTCCAGAAAAAAACAGGATTACCGACGACTGATCCCATAAAATTCGGCCCGGAAGCTTTGACAAGTACCTTGATCAATTATTTTTCAGGCCACAAGAAAATAAGCCGCAAATAGATTTGAAATATAGAATATGATGAATTGGTATGAATTACTTGAAATACATTTTAATCAAAGGAAAAAAGGATTTCTCATCTTTGATGAATCCCATATATTGCGCTATCTCTCTGAATATGCCCGTGAAATACTGGGGATTGATGAAAGTCATACTGGATTTGTAACGCTAAATGAATTATTTCCTCCCTCAGAAAAAACACCTCAATTTTTAGTTGATAAAAATTATTCTTTTCAGTCAGTTCAAAATATTCTTTATACAATGCCTTCCGGTCGGTTGAAAGAATTGCGAATCAGCAAGGATTCCAGCTTGCATACTATCGGTAATACGTCTGGCTATATTGTTTGGCTCGAAGCGATGAGTCGTGATATAACCGGTGTATACAGGAAAGTCTCATCCCTGGATCCATTTTTAAATTTTAATTGGCTTTTTGATCAAAACGAGGTGGGTTTTATCCTGCTCAACGGAGAGGGGATTATCGAAAAATATAATAAAAAAATAAAGTTGTTCTTGTCAGAGCCGGGTGATTGGAAAGGACAAAACATTTTTACTTTCCCGTTTATCCATCAGCATGGTATCGATTCTTTGATCACTCAAAGTATGAAACGAAAAGCTAATCCCAAATCTATCGATGCCATGATCAAAACACCAGGGTACATAGGATCATTTAATGTCAGATGGTCCGGTTTACCTTTGACAGATCTTGAGGGTTCACTAATTGGTGTAATTATTACAGCAAGTCAGATCCAGGACCAATGATTTAACCTGAATATCAATATCTCGATATTCAATAAAGCAGGTATTTTTTCCTTTCCTGTAAAAAAGATTCTTTTTCTCTGTCCAGCCAGATTTTTATTTTCTGCAAGTCCTTCCCGGTAATGATAAAATTCCTGATCTTATCTGAACCACACAACCTGTCAAAATGATTTTCCCGCCAACCAAAGTTTTCCCGATCGGTATCATGAAAATATTTTACAAGGCTAATACCTGTAAAATAGGATTTATAGCTATCACGATCGGTGACGGATACAGCAATACCGGTAATTTTTTTATCATAAAATTTGGGATGTAGAGCCATAGAGGGAATTGAAATAGGGGTGAAAGTTATTGGACCAAAATGTGCGCCATCCGGATCGAGCATT
>SDBT01006786.1_pt1 | contig 18930 bp, 14 predicted proteins | sample 2277101 | NCBI WGS metagenome assembly SDBT01 (sample SAMN10404973, study PRJNA504765) | marine sediment metagenome | isolation source: marine sediment core GS10_PC15, 103 cmbsf | place: Arctic Ocean: Southern Knipovich Ridge | collected 2010 | reverse complement strand
TGTAAATAAACAATGACATTATGGTAGAAAAGGTACGGATATTGATCCTAAGTACACCATATCACATTTTTGTTTATCCCGCTTGTGCCTGAATTAGGCACTTTACGGATGGACACTAATTAAATACTAACATTATTGCACTATCGGAGCAAAACCATCTTCTTCACATCTGTAAAGTTACCAGCATCCAAGCGATAATAATAAATTCCACTGGCAAACTCACTAGCATCCCACTCAACTTTGTAGGTACCTACATTTTGTCTTTCGTTAACAAGCGTTACCACTCTTTGCCCAAGAACATTATAGGCGGACAGTTTTACCTCACTTGCCTTAGGAAGCTGATAATTAATTGAGGTTACCGGGTTAAATGGATTAGGCACATTTTGATCCAATGAAAATATCTTTGGTACTTTTTGATTGTCATTTTCCAGACTGGTTACTACATCTAAACTATCCGTCCAGAAAAGATAATTGTTACTGTAAATTGATACCATAAAATGCACCGTATCAGAAGGTGCGGATCTGAAATTTATATAATGCGATCGTTCAATATCCACCGTCTGAAGGGCTGATATCTCTATGTCTTCATTATTCTGAGGATCAATTGAAAGTACACTGCTGGTATCCCTGGTCGTCAGACGGATGGTAATATTTTTAGCTGCTGCCGTCTGACTATCATTTTTTAATGATAAATTAAGATATTTCCTGTTAAGGAAAACATCTTTGAGAGCATAATTTGCAACCTTTATGGGACCGATGGTGGTGATGCGTTTACTGTCGTTAAACAGCATATACCTGCCGGTATCATTGTCTTTAATGCCCAGACTCATTTTGAATGTATTTTCCTCATTAATGGGATCTAAAGCACCACCAAACATGAGATCTCCGGATTCTCCGTCATTATGCTCACCATCGTCAAATAATTCAACCGAATCTCTGACAGCCTCATCCACACTGACGATTCTGGCAAATACATTTACACTGTGGTTTTCAGGATTATATATATCTGATATTAATTCGAGATAATCTGAAACAGGATTTAGATAAGAAATATCATCGGCAATCTCTAAAGACTTAGGATATACAAACTTATTTGCTGGGTAGGGTGATTCAAAAGCACCGATATCAATTAAAGTATCGACAGTGTTAGGTCTCAATTTTCCATCAATGTCATAAAGAGGTGCTTGGTAAAACACCTCATCAAAAACAATACTCTTCTTTCCCATACCAACGCCGGGACTATTTTCGGATAGATGATGGGCATTATCCTCGAAAATTGGATTATAGCTAAACACTCTATTCTCTATATAATCCCATGATCCGTCTCTAATAATTGAATTGTATACGGTTGCTGTTCCATGGTTGTTTCCCCATTGTGGATCTGTTCCCATATCAAGCTCTGTACTACCCGGCCCAGCTAAGTCATCCCAAAAAATATTGTTCATCATCATGGATTACCATTAAAACAATATAAACCGTTCCCCGTTACTGAATGATTGTTCACAATTGTATTATTAATGATGGCAGGTCTCGGTGGTAAAACGGATTTCTGAATTATATTATAAGACTCCATCTGCCATACTGTTAGAGCAGCTCCTCTGTCTTCCGAAAAATTTCCTGTGATAACATTGTTGTAAATCATCGGAGTAATATTTTTATCCGTAATAACTTTGCCTGTTCCCCAATATACTATGTAAATCCCTGCGCCATATCCTGATTTACAGTGAAGTTCGTTTTCTGAGATTAAATTATTTCGAACAATAATTTCGGATTCTACTGGCATTGGTAATTGAATGGCAATGCCTCCCCCAATTGCTTTATAATCTATGTTTACTTTAACCGAGTTTTTTTTAATTACATTATTTTCAACAAGAACACTCATGTTCTCTGGCTGAAATATATTGATTCCACCACCGCCTGACATATAATCTGATTCAACAGAATTCGAGGCGATCAAATTATCTCTTATAATTAAGTGATGATAATCCGGCAGATATAGAGCACAGATTCCAGCATCCATACCAGCATACTGTTTATTTGAAGCATTAATCTCATTGTTAATTATTCTATTATTTTCAATTATACAAGTCGCAGATTCGATATAAATTCCTCCACCCATTCTCCACCGATTCGGTAACCAGGATACAGGTTCTTTAGGTATAGTACGTGTACCCGTTCCAGCAGTAATAGTAAATCCACATAGGATAGAAGTTAAATCCTCTCCAGAAACAAAACAAACAACTGAACCACTATCAGGATGGCTGGGCTGGCTCCCATTAATAATCGTCTTGGAAATATGACTTGTATCCGCATCCATGATGAATTCACTGGCAACAGTAATCGCCTTTCCCCTGAAGTTGATGTTCTCATAATAGGTATTTTCTGCCACCAGCACCGTATCCCCGTCACTGGCTAAAAAGATGCCACCTTGAATAGTAGAAGTATCTACTGGTACATGGATGATATCGGCAAACAATGATGAAGAAATAAAAACAGCGACAATTATTAGAAAAGTTTTCATATCAAACCTCCATAGTAAAATTCTAATTTCTAAGCACTAAATCCGAAGTAAATCCAAAGTTTGAATTCTCCCGATAAAAAATATCGTCCTCCGGCCGACTTATCGGGACTAAATCATTCCCGATATAAAATGTCTCCTTCCAGTCTACATATCGGGACCAAATCTTCCATGATTTGGCCATAATTTAACAAATTCCCAATTTCTAATTCCGAGTTCCTAATCCCAAATTGGGTATCCTACATCTCACTTTCCCAGTAACCTATATCTACAAAAATAGCAAGTGTAATGCTACCAATCTGGGCTCATAAACTATCACATATGTTGTATTTGGTCCTATAAATGGTATTAGGTATAATGGTATAGGGTATAAGGATCTAAGGTTAGAGAGTATTCGTAGGTATTATGTTTTAATTCAATTCGTCCTTCCGAACTGATTGTTGATTAGCCTGGCGGGCATATTGAGAAGGAGGGACGCCAAATTGTTTCCGAAAACATTCGGAAAAATAGGAGGGATTGCTAAATCCTACATCATAACAGATCTGACTGACGTTATCCTCATCTTTGCGCAGGAAGCGGGCGGCCTGCTTGAGACGGTATAAGCGGATAAAAGAGCTGACAGAATGACCGGTGAGTGCATGTAGTTTGCGATAAAGCTGAGAACGGCTCATCCCTATCTCCCGGGATAAAACTACTGCATCGAACCGGGAATCCATCAGATGCGCTTTTAATATCCCAAGGGCCTTATGCAGAAAATTGCGATCCAGAGTAGTGGGTGCCAGCATTTCTACCGGACTGTTGGGATCCTGACTAAAGCGTTCTTTCAAATTTCGCCGTTGTTGAATGAGGTTTTGCACCCTCACCTGCAATTCTCTTGCATCGAATGGTTTGGTCAGATAATCATCCGCTCCGGTCTCCAGTCCTTCCAGCCGGTCTTCCTGACCGGCGCGGGCGGTGAGCAGGATAACCGGGATATGCGAGGTCTGATGGTCTTCCTTGATCCGGCGACAGAACTCAAAACCGTCCATCTGTGGCATCATCACATCGCTGAGGATAAGATCGGGCTGCTTTTCTGTTGCTATTTTTAATCCTTTGCCGCCATCCTCAGCCTGAATGATGCGGTATTCATCTCTAAGAATACCCTTGATATAACCTCGTACCTCGGCATGATCTTCTACAATCAGGATGATAGGCTTGTGTTGATTGGCGATGGTTTTTGAATTGGATGTCAAAACGGTTACATCGGCATGGGCTTCATATGATGTTGGCCGGTCGGTTTCATGTAGATACACGTCCTGCCGCGTATCGCCGATAGTTTCATCACCAACAATTTCATCATCCGTTAAATGATCACGGCCTGTGGGTAGATGAATGGTGAATATGGTAAGGCTATCTGTTGGGACATGGCGCGCCATGTCCGTACTTACGGTTATTGTTCCGTGGTGTAATTCGACTAATTCTTTAGTTAGCGCTAACCCGATGCCGGTCCCATCATGATGGCGGGTATTGGAATCATCCACCTGATAAAAACGGTCAAATATTTTGTCCAGCTGATCTGGAGGGATGCCTGGGCCGGTGTTTGAGATAATGATTTCTATGAAATCGGAATTAGGAATTGGGAATTTGGGATTTGGAATTTTACACCCCCTTGATAGGGGGGACGGATCGATCTCCCCCTTAGAAAAGAGCCTGTCCCGTCCCGAATCCTGCGGGAGGAGGGACAAATGGGATTGTATAATACTTACATCAACCGCGATTTTACCCCCCTCCGGTGTAAACTTAAAGGCATTGGATAGGGTTATCTGCTCAGTATTTAAAATGGATTTTTTCAGAGTGGATTTAGGTCCTGGTATCACTGATTGGTGAAATAACCTGAAATCAGTAATCTTTACAGAGGGGACATAGGGATTCAAACGAATACTATCGGGATGAAAGACGTTAAAACCATTGATGCCTCCGCAATACATCAAACCGTTTTTTGCCTGATGATAAGACCAGACAGAAAACTGATCGCTCTGTAAACCATCCCGGGAATCAAAATTTATAAATGTCTCGTTTGTCGGGTCAAATCTTGACAATCCTTTAAATGTACTAAGCCACAGATTACCCTGACCGTCTTCCAGGATACCGATCACATGGTTATCGGGTAGTCCGTCTTCTTTTGTATAATGGTAAAATTTTTCTTCTTCCTCGTCAAATCTGTTTAATCCGCCGCCATGTGTCCCGATCCATAATACACCTGATTTATCCCTGTGAACAGGAAAAACCTGGTTGTTACTGATACTAAAGGGATTATCATAGTCATGCAAATAGCGGGTGAATTGCTCATTTTCGATATCAAATTTGTTTAATCCGCGTTCGGTCCCGACCCAGATTGTGCGGCTGCTGCTATCGGGATCGGGATACAAGGTGATAATCAGGTTAGTACTGAGAGTACTATCATTATTAAGATCAGAGTTATAAACTCTAAATTCATTTTTTTGATATCTAAAATTTACTAATCCAACTCCTGAACTGGCCACCCATAATCCATCATCATTGGGATTCGTTTCCTCGCAGATCTCATGCACCCATGACATTCTATTTTTCTGGTCAGATCTGCTAAAATTAATAAATCGGTTGTTAATAGGATCATATCTCGCCAGACCGTTGGCCGTCCCAACCCATAAATTCTGGTGCCGGTCTTCATAAAGGGAATGAACCTGATTATTGGGGAGGCTGTAGGGATTTTTTGTATCATAGGTAAAATGAGTAAATCGACCGGACATTGGGTCAAACTGTTCGATCCCTTTTGATATCGTTCCAATCCAAATTTTCCCATCATGATCTTCAAGGATAGGTAATAACGTCGTCTTACTGAGGCTGCTTGCATCATTGGGCTTGTGATAAAAATGGGAAAAGCGATTTTTGTACATGGAATATTTATAGATGCCATCACCGGCAGTTCCAATCCAGAGGATGTCTTGTTCACGATCCTCCAACAAATATTTTAATTCCTCGTTTCCCAGGCTATAGGAATTAGAGGGATCTGTTTTGTAATGAAAAAATTCACCCTTACTCTTATCATACAAATTGAGGCCTTCACCATAGGTAGCTATCCAGAGTTGTCCTGATTCGTTTTCCAGGATTGAGAGAACCCAGGGACCACTTAGGCTTTTATTATTCCCCGCTTGTTGCATAAAGCGTTGAAATTTCAGGTTTTTTAATTCGGTAGAAGAGATGTCTGGAGGTAAACGCTCTAAATCAATGCTGTTTAAACCATTCTTAGTTCCAATCCATAAATTGGCCTCTGAATCCTCGCATAAAGACCACACACAATCGTTACTGAGGCTATAAGGATTTAGCGGATCGTTTTTAAAATGGACAAATATATTTTTTGCAGGATCAAAGCAATTTAATCCACCATTCTCTGTCCCTATCCAGAGAAGACCCCGCTTGTCTCTTAAAAGTACGTTAATATCATTGTTACTAAGGCAATTAGCTTTATTGGGGTTGTAGCGAAAATGCTTACATGCACCCGATACCGGGTCAAAGTGATCAAGACCATAAGTTGTACCGATCCACATTTTCCCATCATTGTTGGGAATGATCGCTCTAACCATTCCATTACTTATGCTATTTGGATTATGCCTATCATGCTTAAAGGTTGTAAAGGATTCGTGTTTTTTATCAAACTTACAGAGTCCCCCCGCCATTGTCCCAATCCACAGAAAATTGCCACTATCAGTCACTGTTTCCTCAATGGTCCATATATAGGAATGGCTTAGGCTCTTTGGATTATAAGGATCAGGCTGAAACGTCTTAAAAGAATAACCATCATAGCGACATAAGCCAGATTGGGTAGCGAACCACATAAAACCATCAGAATCCTTGAAGATGTAATTTATTTTGCTATGAGGAAGACCTTCTTTCCTGGAAATGTGATCAAATTTTACAGGGTAATTCTGTGAACAGAGTAAGAAGGGAACAAATAGAAATAAAAAAATATATTTTATATTCTTGGCCATGGGAAAATTCCCAATATTTGTTCAACATCTTTCGAACAAAAAAATTATTAAGCCGCTGATAATCTCATAATATGAATTTGAATGAACATTAGCAATTGAAATATGTACTATTCACGATTTGGTCCACGAATTTGCACGAATTTTTGCGAATTAGATTTGGAAATAAATAAATTGATATATTAATTTTATCTGTTGTCCGAATTTACTAGAATTACGATGATAGTACATAAAATCAAATAAAACATTGTCATTCCGCCTGTCTGGAGGGTCGGAATCTAAAAACTAGACAATTGAGACCCTTCGTCTCCGCTCAGGGTGACAATCTTGGGTCATGCTAAGTTCCGCATCTGCGGGAAAGTGAGCCACTACATCTTATTTAGTACTCTCTTTTTTCAAAGGCAGCACACCGGAAAGATCGCCGATTACATTGACCAATTCTGTATCTGCGGGTATAACTATTTTGGCATTATTCTCCAGTGACTTCTGAACTGTGTCAAGCTTTTTCATGAGCTGGGCATTGCCGATAAAGTACTTATTGGCTGCTTCATTAACCAACCGGATCGCCTCTGCTTCACCTTCAGCTTTTAATATTCTGGATTCCCTGATACCTTCGGCCTGTTTTATAGAAGCTCTTTTTTCACCATCAGCAGCAGTTTCCGCAGCGGTGGCAAAATCCACGGCGGCAAGCTTTTCGTTTTCTGCCTTTACGATTTTATTCATCGTTTCCTGAACATCCTGGGGCGGGTCGATCTGTTTTAATTCTGTTCTGACAACATCAATACCCCAGTTCTTGGTTTCAGCGATAAGTACCTGATGAAGCTCGGAATTAATTTTACCACGTTCACTGTTGGCTGATTTTAAGGTCATCGTTCCGATAATATTTCTGAGTGTGGTCCGGGCCAGGTTGACTATCTGGCGCTGGACATCGTTAACATTATATTGGGATCGCTTAACATTTTCTTCATCTTCTTTAATCTTGAAATATACCTGAGCATCAACGGAAGCATTCAAATTATCATTGGTAATAATTTCCTGGGGCTGGGCATCGATCATGATTTCGGTAATATTGATCTTATACATTTGATCAATCACCGGGATAATCCAATGAAAACCGGGCTGGGCAAATTTCCGGTATTTACCGAATCTTTCAATCAATCCTCTCTGAGTGGGCCGGATAATACGCATACCAAACAAAAATAAAATCAGAAAAACACCAATTGCGATTATTAAATAATTATTCATTTTTCCCTCCTTGTTTTTAGTTAGAGTTACTTATACATACACGTATCTAATAGATATATTCAATGGGTCCTGTGATCCCGCTTGCTGGTTTAATACAAATGGATTTGAAAATGAACCATTTATAAGATTGTAGAAACGTCCCGGCGGGACGTCTCTACTAGAATATTTCATTAATTTATTGGGTCATCTCTAAGCTCACTGTGGCTATATAGATTTTTCAGATAGAATAAACCATATAAAAATTGGAATCTCTATTCAGGGAACTTCGACGAGATCCTGAATACTTTCTCTTACATAATCTCTTAATTCTGTGCTTGAGAATCTATCAATTTTTTCACGCGAAATTATTTCACCAATCTTTAATTTTAATGAGGTCGGTTGAATCAGCCAGGATCCTTTGTGCTTTAAGGTAAATAATCCTGAAAGCCCAATTGGGATAAGTTCTTTATCGATCTTTTTTGCCAGATAAAATGGTAGTTTTTTAAAGGACTTTAACTTACCATCAAGAGTGCGATGTCCTTCAGGCAAAATGATAATGGACGTTCCATCGTTGATTATTATTTCGGTTTTTCGTATGGCATTGATGGATCCATATATATTCTCTCTTTCTATCGGTATATTTCCCAACCGTCCCATTACCCAACCATAAAAGGGCCAGCGGTGCTGGCGTTTTGCTTCCACGCCCCGCACCAGCCCAGGAACAAATCCACCGAGTAAAGGGATATCAAACAAACTCACATGATTAGACATAAATAAATAAGTCTTCTGCGGATCAATTATTTCTTCTCCTTGTACCTGAACAGGAATACGAAGAACTTTAAAAAAATATTGTAGAATTTTTTTTAACCAGGGATCATATATTTGTGGTTTAAAGATAAAAGACACACCTAGGGCGAAAAGAAGAAACAAAAAAAAATAGATAAAGGCTACAATCCAAAGATAAACTGAAAACAGGTACTTCATTTCCAGAACACCTCTATCGCCCTGGGCAGGCATTCGATTTCCACAGGGGTGATCCCGACTAGCTCCCCATCAGGTGTTAGCACTTTTGCTGTATCACTCTCTATATTTATCTTAGTTGCCTGATATGTTTCGACCTCTTCTAAATGAATGTGTTCACCGGTAAAGATCTTTGGGAAACTTTGGAGAAGTTTTAAACGTTTAAATTTTCCGGCAATAGTTAAATCCAGGCGTCCATCATCGATTTTGGCATTTGGAGCCATCAGAAAATTTGAGGTATAGCGGGTGTTTGAGACTTCTATAAATGTACAGGCACGTTCTATCAACTTCCCATCTACCGATATTCTCATTTTATCAGAATTAAGTAAGATTGTCCGATATAAAACACCAAGGGTATATGAAACATTGCCTAATAACTTCAACTTACGGGCGGTTTGGGTAACATCTGCAACAAAACCCACACCCAGGATATTCATAAAATAATAATCCTGGCCATGGGTTCTGAAATATCCCACATCAACCGCTCGGGTTTTATTCTTGCTAATGATCTTTATTGCTTCTTTCCAGCGATCGACATGAAGATTAAGATCACGGGCAAACGCATTACCTGTTCCAACGGGAAGAATACCCAGGGGGAGTTTTTTTGAGCTACTGTTTTTGTAATATCCATTGATTACTTCAAATATGGTCCCATCACCGCCGCCAGCAACGATACCATCATATTGTCTGAAATCTACCCGGCTAACAATTTCGATTCCATGTTCCGGATAATCTGTCAGGAACAGGTCAAACTCTACACCATATTTGGTGAACTCCGCTTCTACCTCTGGTAGTAACCGGAACGCCCGTTTATGGCCAGCATAAGGATTATAGACCAATAGTACTTTCAAACCACCTCACTCTCTGAACCGGTTGATTCATCACCTTTACAAAGTATTTTAACATAAATAATTCACCAGTTGTTCGAATCATTCAATTTTCTTGAATTTGAAACTACTTCCTGTAAAAGTAAGAATCATTTCCACCGGTATGGTATTATCATCCATATGGAAATCAAGATCAATCGCTGTGTATTTTAAGGAAAATTTATCTTTGGAATGAATTATCAAATCGTCTTTCCGGTCGTTCGGACGAAGCAGATATAACTGTCCTGATTCAAGGGTAATTTGGAATTTGATGCCTTTCTCGTCTTGATAAGTCCCGGTGTATTTTTTCAGGTCATTTTCACTGAGCGCAATGGACGGCAGGTAATTCGGGGCTTGCCCAGGTTCCTCGGATAGTTCGCGGATCCAGACATTACGAAAACGTACCGGATTGCCATGATCCTGAAGGGAGAGAGACAATTTATCGGGATGATATTTATAGGGCGTATATCGCTGCCAGTTTGTGGTTCCCCAAAGTTCCACATTATCCTGAACAAGCACACCGTTATGAAAGACTGTTATTCGCGCTGGTTTTTCGGGCACACCCAGGCTGTTGAATCTGGGACGGCGGAAGATAATGTCATAGGATTGCCATTCACCGGGCGGACGGGCGGCGTTTACCTGTGGCGGATACTGACCATAGACCGAGGCGGCCTGACCATCAGCATAGGTAATATTTTCATAGGAATCGAGAACCTGAACCTCATATTTTCCCATCAAAAAAACACCACTGTTACCACGCCCCTGGCTCTGACCTTTGGCCGGAAGGGGTGCAGACCATTCAACATGTAATTGCACATCACCAAAAGCCTGTTTTGTGCGTATATAGCCACTTCCTTTAACGCATTCAAAATATCCATCGCCGCCAATCCATTTTGTCGCTTTACCATCCATTCCGACCCACTTTGAAAGATCTTTTCCATCAAAGAGAACGATTGCATCTGATGGTGGGTTAACAGGCAGGTATTGTGCCGGAGGGATAATAATTTTTGGTTTAGGCCGGTTTAAGTCATGAGCCTTCCACACGGCATTTTCCTGAGAAAATAACCATACGGGAATAAATAAAACAATTATAATGAATCTGAAAAAATGTGTGAACATAAAATCCTCCTTGTCAATGATAAATTTTCCCGTATCCATGCAAACTAAGGTTAATTTCGCCAGAAATAGGTAAATTTGGCCAGAACTGTACGGTTAAAATTCCGGTTGCCCAGGGGACCAAGATTCCAGCCTTCATTATACACCAGATAAATATCACTGCCTGGTCTGTAAATCCAGCGAAGCAGTACATTTGAGAGAGCAATACGATTACCCTCATTAGCTTTCTGATCATCATTCCATTGTATATAAGCTTTGAGAAATAGTTTTGTCGAAAAGAAATAGTAAAAGCGGGCACCGAGGGTACGAATGTCAAAATTACCAGCGGGAAGTGTGACGTTGATATAGGTAAAATCAATATCCGCACGAACCCGTTTAAAATTTTTAATAACAAATTCCGGACTAACATACATTCGCTTTCCACCGAAATATTCACCGTACCTTAAAAATAGACTACCAGATATGTCTTTGCTCTCGTCAGACATGAGCCATGCAAATGATTCCCAACTTTCATAATTTCGACTTGGGATTATGATATTTTCCCTGACCTCCCATTCTTCATCAACATATTCCATTTCCCGGTTCACACCCAGGAAAACTCTTGAGCTATTCTGAAAGTTAATTGAAAATCTGGCTCCGATTTCATTTTCTAACAGGCGATTTTGTTGATCGGTCATATAGTCATATTGAATCTGAAAGCCGAGTTGGCGTATAGACTTTAAATTGGTGGGTCTGGGTGAGTATTCAATTTGCGTGGATGTTCGCCGGATGTCCGTTCGTCGGATAAATCCCATCTCGGCATTAAAATTTTCCTGAATGCTAAGATGGGATAAACTCAATTCCCATAGATCAGAGTCATATTCTGCGGAGAAAGCACCGGCCATGTTCTTTTTATTCAATCCAACCATTTTGTATAAGGGATCTATCGATGCAGCAAGATTTCCGCTCAGGGTAAAGGTTTCGGTTAAAGGAAAGATGGCATCGATACCGGCAGACCGGTTATAAAATGGTGATTGACTATACTGCTTGTTGAGCAGCATCACACCAATAGCGGAGCGCTTGAAAAGATCTTTTCGTAAACGGAAAACGGAGTAATTTGCACCATCATAAGTTGCCGGACCTTCATCCTCGATGGCGATAATTTCTTCGGTCTGCATACTGAGAAAGCCAAACTGATAAGAACCGAATTTCCCGAGTACTTTGGCACCGCCCATTATCGGCTGCTGATGTCCTTCAACGATACCGATTCGACGACTGTAAAAAAGGTTCAGATTATTCCTACTACCGCCGCCTCTTCTACCCATCCTGGCGCTGCCAAAATTGAATATTTCCGCACCATCGAGAAAAAATTCTCTTTTCTCCGGAAAATATAGGGAAAACCGGCTCAGATTCACCATTACCTGATCTGATTCAACCTGAGCAAAATCCGTATTCCATGACAGTTTAAGATTAACATTTGAAGTTAAAGCGAGTGTTGCATCGATTCCTACTTCCGCAACACTTTTTTTGGTTTGCAGTACTTCAGGTTCTCGGGATAAACCACCCATTAAATAAGGTTCGATATCTATATTTCCACCGGCTTGAATATTGGTCAATCCGCGTAGCTCACCGGCCTGTGATAAACGTAACAGCCCTCTATGACCAGCATCCAGAGGCACTAGCTGCCAGAAGGCATGTTCATTTTTACGCCTGATCATGCGGGCAAAATTAATACCCCAAAGTGAATCGCGGGCAGGATCAAAGCGCAGGGTTTGCCAGGGAATAGCGATCTCCGCAAACCAGCCATCTTCAGTGATCTCTGTGGCACAATCCCAGATACCGTCCCAATCGGGGTTATAAGATTTTCCCTCATCACCAACTGTGGCATCTCTTTTAACACCATTTGGATTGATGATAAAATAATAGCCGTTACGGTGGTCATGGAAAGTATCGAGTATTAATTCAAAATAATCATCATCATCAATGCGCGCGTCACGGCGCATTTCATTGGCAATAATTTTCGATGCCGGATTATCATAGCATTTAATTCCGATATACAAATAATCTTCGTCTTTAAGTATAGCGACCTGTGTTTCTTCACTTATTTTTTCACCAAATTTCGGTTCGCGTTGTAAAAATTGATCCTGAAAATTAGCGTTCAGCCAGTCCTCTTCGTCCAAAATACCGTCAATAGAAATATCCGAACCGGATTCTCTGCTTTGTATATAGCGAAGGCCTTCCTGATCCACTAAATATTCTAAAGAGGATTCAGCGGCCACTAAATATTGTATTAAACCCAGAATTAATGTGAGTGGTACGAGTAAATTTTTTAACATATCCCCTACTCAAGATAGAGCGGTGTTCGGTTTTATATAATAAATCGACTTAAAATATATTAAACTTTTTGATTTTGTTCAACTTATAAGCAGAAAATTAGTTTCAATTGGACTTTTTCAACAGACTCATGAATAAAAATAAAAGGGAGCGGTGCTGGAAGATAATGACGGCCACAGTTATTTATGCTATGTATCTACCTGTACAAGTTATTCAATGGCTGATTTAGCGCTGATTGCCAGATCTGATACCCATTCTGATTCAAGTGTAAACTATCTGCCTTAAAGAGAAATTGTTTAGGTTTATTATCGGGTGAAAGCAATGGTGTCGCCGTATCAATATATAAAAGATCGTCATTTTTTTGAATAAACTGTTCAATGAGGCGATTTGCTTTCTGCATCTCTGGCCAGAATTCCCAGCGAGACAGGCTTGGTTTGATAGGTAGGTAAATCAATTTCGTGCCGGGCAAATAATCATGCATTTTTGTAATAAATTTTAAAAAATCATCATAAACTCTGCCGGCACTCTTTCCTCCAGCAATATCATTATCCCCGCAATAGATAACGATGACTGATGGCTGGTATTTGCTCACTGTTTGATCGAAATAGTAGAGCAAATCGGATATATGGGCGCCACCAAAACCACGGTTGATCACGGGCAGATCCGGAAAATCTTCACTTGTGAACCAGAGACGGATACTGGAGCTTCCTGAAAATAAAACGGCTCTGGCGGGGAAGCTATTCATCTGATCCCATTTTATAAATGTATCAATCTGTTTCTCAAAGCGAAGAGGATCCGGATCAAGCTCCGTTCCATCCTGGGAATATAGACTGTTAAGGGTGAATAAAAAGATAACGGCTATAAAACTCTGCATGATGCGTGAAACGCTATTGAATATTTTTTTCATGGTATATACCTTAATTTCGTTTATGAACCTTGGGTGCGGTATGCTATTGCAGCCGAAAACTTTGTTTTTAGCAAAATTGTTACTAACCTGGTTAATTTTTTTTACCGCTAGGACGCGAAGAAGGCGCCACGCCTAGGCGGGCAGGCAAGGTTCGCAAAGATTAAATAAAATTTTTTAAATATAAAAAAAACCTTGCGTGCTTTGCGAATCCTTTGCGTCGTTGCGGTAAAGTAATCCGTGGTTAATAAAAGTTTGATTGCAGCATCGCGGCGGTATGAATAGATCAGATTAAATACTCTTACTCAAAAATAATCGTCCGGCGGCCGTGTACGAGTATACGCTCTTCCAAATGATGGTGTAATGCCCGGGCCAGGACCATACGTTCCAGATCCCGACCTTTTCTGACCAGGTCTCTCAGTGCATCTTTATGTGAGATCCTTATAATATCCTGTTCGATGATCGGTCCCTCATCCAGATCAGTCGTTACATAATGACTGGTGGCACCAATAATTTTAACACCCCTCTGATAGGCCTGTTTATAGGGATTCCCGCCAATAAATGCCGGCAGAAATGAGTGATGAATATTGATAATATGGTTAGGATACTGCTCAACAATCTGGGGTGATATAATTTGCATATACCGGGCCAATACAATGGTGTCGATGTTATTATCTTCCAGCAATTTCAATTCTTTTTTTTCCTGATCAGATTTATTCACCTTATCAATCGGAAAGACATGGTAGGGAATTTGATAGTGGTAAGCTAAATCCTGTAAATCGGGGTGATTTGAAATAATTAAGGGAACGTCCATTTCAAACTCACCGACTCTATGGCGCCATAAAATCTCCTGAAGGCAATGATCGTATTTGGATACAAATATGGCGACATTCTGTTTTCTCTGATCAAATCGAATGTCCCAATCCGCCTTAAATTCTTTACCTAATGGTAAAAATGCCTCAACCAGCTGATCAGCAGGGATGGAGAAATTTTCCATATCCCAGGCGACACGGATAAAAAATAAATGGTCTTCAGGATCTACATGTTCATCAAGATCAAGAATATTGCCTCCGCGTTCATAAATAAAGTGTGAAATACGTGATACAAGGCCCATTTGATCCGGACAGGATAATAATAAAATTGCATTCATGTTCAATCCAATATAGTTAATCTAAAATCTCAAATATAAGGAATTTCTATATTTTATTGCGAGAAAAAATATATTTACCACCAGGGTACCGGTATCGCAATCCCCACCGTCCAGCTGGGTTTACTATTAAGCTGAAACCACAATCCGCCAAACTGAAAAAAACCACCGACAGCGGCGCCCTTAAAAGGTTTCCCCCCTTCAACGATTGTCAGAATACCGGAATCCAAATATTGTAACTGCCCATCAATCCAGCGCTTATCAGACCAATAATAATAAAAACTAAGACCAACCTCTATTGACCAGTGTCCGAAGGGGCTGGGATGGGTTATACCATACATCAAGTGGAAATTGTAACTGCTACTACGGTCCTCATTAAGTTCATGCCAAAAAATATTATTAGGCACAGTATTAAAGTTGGTTTTAGAAGGAGGGGGGGATATCATCACCCATTCACTGTAATTGAAGGGTGAAAGTCCAAATCCGGCGGCTATAAAGTCCCCTGTGCCGGATTGAGTTGAAATAAAATTGGTATAATGTCCCAGCCAAAAATCATAGGTGCTGCCTCCTCCACCACTGAAGAACCCCCACGGTTGCTGATATGGTTGAGGATCAGGTTCAGGAATATCGTCAGCTTTGAGTATATATTTGGCGTTAAAGTACCGGTAGTTATAGATGCTTTCATCTGAGAAACTTGCCTGAAAAAGCGTATCACCATGATAAAAAATTGCCTGTAGTTGATCTACATTCCCCATATCGAGCAAGTCCCAGTAATCAATACGATAGTAAGCAGAAAATCTGTTTCCGGTTCGGCTTACATCTAATGTGGCTAAAGTGATTGTGCTATTATCCAGTTTTAATTGTAAAGAATCATTGTTGGTCAATTCAAAAGGCAGTTTTTGATTTCTGGATGAAAAGTTTAGTGTATAATAGGTGCCCGACCTGGTGAACAGAATGCCCGGATTAAGAGAACATCGATAAGGTTTTGGCTCATCGTTAATAAAAAAGTCCAGGTTATTACCGGTCATTGTAATGCTCTCAATGTTCTCGGATTTTCTCTCGCTCACCTGAATTTTTGTCGGGCTGTTTGCAGCACAGCTGAGAAAAATAAGTGTTAATAGAAGTATGTAAGGGCTGTAACTCAGAAGGATATACCTAATAATACATAAAAGGCCTGGAGTTTTCCAACTTCCCAGTCGGTATCATTAGTAAAAAGAGGATCAAAACCGGTCTCATAGCGTCCGTCAACTATGAGAACGACCTTACCTATAGTGAAGCCAAAACCGATACCGACAATTCCTAAAAGCTGGTTACTGTTTACCTCGGATTTAATATCAGAAACATAGCCCCCATAAGCTTCTTCTGCACTTATTATCAAATTAAGAGCCGGGCCGGCTGAAACATTCAGAAAAAAGTCTTGAGAAGCTGAGGACGAAATTTCGTAGGAAAACAGAACTGCTAATTGAAGAAACTGAAAACTCAGAATATCGTCCGGTTCGTAGTATTCCATTTCACTGCCGGCATAGGAAACTTCCGGCTGGAGATACAAATTACTTACTAGGCGGGCCTTGTAAAACAAACCGGCAGCCAGACCCCCTTTGGCATTCGATAAATTGGATGTTTGTGGAAAATTTACGCCGAGCCATAAGCCAATCCTGTTGCCGGCTGGCTGGGAGGTACTTTTCCTAATCCCGAATTCATTTTTTGCCCCGGTAGGACTGGTATCAGATAATTTATATCCCAATTCTCTAATCACATCCAACAGGCCCTCAATTGATCCCTCATGTTTCTGGCTGATGTTTTGATCTATTTTCCCGGTAGCCACATCAAATAATCTTAGATTAATATTATAGATCTCACCGAGTTTTCCTACACTTCCTGCTACCATTTTCTGGACACCTAAAAGTTTACCGGCCTCTACCGCACATTCGCTGGAAGTACAACCACTCATCTGAAATCCCTGTTCTTTTAGAATAGATTCCATATTATTGCGTTCTACAACAGTATATTTGGCAGATTGAACCATAACGGAACGCAACTCATCTGTCAAAACGAGTGCTTCTGAGGGAGATATACCGTTGCTATGCAGTGGTAGCACAGCGATACTGGGGCTGCTCTGCGCCCTGATCCCTGTGGTCATTAGAAAAATAACCACAAAAAAGAACCATCGGTTAACAAACTTGGTTGACATAACAGGCTCCTAGTAAATTTCCTGAAAAGAATATCTTTATAGAATATATTCGTGACTTTAAGCGAATAATTCATAAAAATATTGGCTTTGATTCGTCAGGTTTTTAAGAATATCTTGAAATTCCGCGCATTTGGTGAAGTAGTAGGAAACAGTATAAAGAATTTACTTGATAAAATCGTTAATTCAAGACTATTTTTTCAAATCTCCTTCTTTTATGAATACGGGCAAAAATATTTTATATCCGGCACCACCAGAAATTTCAAAAATATTCTGGTGGTACGTAACAATTCAATCTTGTTAGCGTATACAATTTTACCTTTATCTGTAAAAGCCGTATATATGGAAAAGAGCCATCGTCTACCCACTGGAGGAATGAGTTCAATGAAAAAAAAATCAAAAAAATGGATCATCTGGTCTCTTGTGATTATTATCATAATCATCATTGTAGCGGTTTTAATGTCCTCAAGTTCTAACGGAAATGAAAATGGCCGGAGTACAGTAAAGGTTACCAGAAAGAATATAGTGGATAAAGCCCTTGCGGTCGGCTCAATAGAACCGGTAACGGAAATAGAAGTCAAGTCAAAGATATCCGGTGTGGTAAGAAAACTCTATGCCGATGTTGGTGATTTTGTCAGGGTAGGTGACCTTCTGTTAGATGTAAAACCGGATCCCACACCTCTTGAATTAGCACAAGCCAAACGTGATGTGGAAATGGCTGAGATTGAACTGGAAACATTGAAAAAAGAAATAGAAAGATATGAACAACTACAAAAGAGTGGTCTTATTTCGGATCACGATTATGAAGTTGTCATCAGACAACACGATGAGTCTAAATTAAGACACCTTATAGCAAAGGAAAGATTACAATTAATCGAAAAAGGCAAAGTAAGAATAGCAGATACCGATATCGAAACGGTTGTCAAATCACCCCTGACGGGATATATTTTAGAAAAAAATGTTAATCTTGGTGATCCGGTGGTACCGCTCACTTCATATCAGCCCGGAACAGCTATCATGCGCATGGCAGATATGAGTAATCTTATTTTTAAAGGTACTGTCGATGAAATCGATGTAGGCAAAATTAGAGAGGGAATGACCTGTGATCTGCAGGTCGGAGCTATACCGGGGAACAGTATTAGCGGACATGTAATTCTGATTTCCCTAAAGGCAAAAAAGGAAGATAATACGACTGTTTTTCCGGTGGAAATTAAAATTAATCCAACAAATGATGTGGTCTTACGGGCCGGTTACTCTGCCAATGCTCATATTATTATTGCCAAAAGAGACAGTGTTTTATCCATACCGGAAAGAGTGGTCACCTTTCGAAACGACTCCGCATTTGTAGAAATATCTGCCGGACCTGAAAAAACTGAGGAACGCTATATTAAGACGGGTCTTAGCGATGCGATACAGATTGAAGTATTAGAAGGTTTAGAAGAAGATCAGGAGGTCCTGGAGAAAGAAGTCAAAGAAATTACCTAGGTTTATTCATACCGCAGCACAGGGCTGCAATCAAATGGTATTTTCTATTCTGTCATTCCGTAGGAATCTTCCTGCTTGTCGAAATCATATCAGCAAGTTGGAAGATCCCTTCTGGATGACATCAAAACTTTGCTAATCTCCCAAG
>SDBT01006785.1_pt1 | contig 18930 bp, 24 predicted proteins | sample 2277101 | NCBI WGS metagenome assembly SDBT01 (sample SAMN10404973, study PRJNA504765) | marine sediment metagenome | isolation source: marine sediment core GS10_PC15, 103 cmbsf | place: Arctic Ocean: Southern Knipovich Ridge | collected 2010 | reverse complement strand
AGCTTTTCGATCAAGTTCACTAGTCAATGTCTGATTGCTTACTTCCAACTTTAGTTTGTCTTCTCGTAAACCAGCAATCTGTTCGGTTAAGGAAAAAATTTGCTGATCTTTTGCAGCAATAATGCTTTCTAAGTCACTAACAATGCTTTTTTGATATAGGAAAAACCCTCCAACAGCTGATATAACCGCTGCTACCACCACTGCAATAATGATTAGTCGAATACTCATAATCAATAAACTCCATATTATATATGTATTTATTGATGTTTTCTATTTGTATCTGAAAATGATACGACCTTTATCAACATCGTAATGACTAACCTCTAATAATACACGATCTCCTAATAGGACACGAATATTATTTTTACGCATTTTACCTGAAAGAGTGGCAATAACAATATGTTCATTATCTAACGCCACCTTAAAAATTGTGTTCGGAAGACACTCAGTCACAACGCCTTCAAACTCCATTAACTCCTCTTTAACCATTACGATTTTTTTTCTTCCTTTTTCTCTTCTGGTTTCACTTCTTCTTTTTTTATTGCTCTATGAGTTTTGATAATTTTTCCACTCGCATCGACAGATTCAAGAATTACATTAAATCCCCATAATCGATATAGATGCTTTAATACTTCTGCAGTATCTTTACCAAGAGGAATATTATTATACCGAAAATGCCGCAAATACAAAGTTCGATCGCCATCTTTATCAACTTTATAAACTTGTATATCAGGATCTCTTCGGCTCAAGTTATATTGGTTTGATAGATGAGTTCGTATTCGTGTATATCCATCATCATCATGAATATTGTTTACAAGATAATTATATTGATTTTTTTCATTATCACCAACTGAAAAGAGCTTGAGATCTCGTATAACTTTTGGTGATAAGAATTGCAAAATAAAACTTTCATCCTTAAAGTTTTTCATAGCAAATGTAATAGTCTCATTCCAATCACCACCAACAATATCAGGAAACCATTCTTTGTCTTCAGGAGTAGGATTAATACACATCCTCTTTATATCTCGGTAGATATTATATCCAAGAGTGTACACATTTATACCACTGAACATCTTACTATCCCAAGGAGGTTGAGCAATGACATTGGTATGAGATTGAATGAACTCCAGCCACGCACCCTCAGTAATTAGTTCTCTATCAACTAATTCATTCATTAGATGATGATGCCAAAACGAGGCCCAACCTTCGTTCATAACTTGTGTTTGTCGTTGAGGATAGAAATACTGTGATATTTTTCTAACAATACGAATCACTTCTCGCTGCCATGACTTCAAAAGTGGTGCATTTTTTTCAATAAAATGCAATACATTTTCTGTTGGCTCTTTAGGAAATAGGTCTTTTTCCTTTTTCTTCTCTTTAGTACTTGGAGGCAAGCTTTTCCATATATCATTAACCATTTCCTGCCGATAAGCCTCTCGCCTATCTTGGCGTTCTTTTTCTTTTTCAAGTGATAACTTTCTTGGCTTAGTATATCGATCAACTCCGTGATTCATAAGAGCGTGACAGCTATCAAGAATCTCTTCAACAGCTTCAACTCCATGCTTTTCTTCGCATTGCCTAATATAGTTTCTGGCAAAGATCATATAATCGATAATAGAATCAGCATCAGTCCATTGTTGGAATAGATAGTTTCCTTTAAAAAATGAATTATGACCATAACAAGCATGAGCAATAACTAATGCCTGCATTGTCATAGTATTTTCTTCCATCAGATAAGCAATACACGGATTTGAATTGATAACAATCTCATAGGCAAGACCCATAGCACCACGTTTGTAAGATTTTGCTTCTCTAACAAATTGTTTGCCATGTGACCAATGTTCATATTGAATTGGCATGCCAACTGATGAATAAGCCGATAGCATTTGCTCTGATGTTATGACTTCAATTTGATTACGATAAACGTCCAAGCCGAATTCATCTACAGCAATTTTTTCAATTGCCATATCTGTTTTTCTTATGATATCAAATGTCCATTCGTTATCTGTCCAAAGATATTTGTCTGACATTTCTTACACCTTAACTTTGTAGCATCTTATTGGCCATTTCTCTGGCAATAATATTTGTAGGAGTTCCGGTTTTCCTTGATGCTTCAAAAATACCTGCCAAAGTTGATCCAATATTATTTACTTTTCTATCAACAATAGAATGATCAAAACCATCAGAGGTTTCACCAGCAATCATTATTACGCCTCCTGCGTTGATAACATAATCAGGAGCATATAAAATGCCAGCCTTTAAAAGATCTGCACCATGTGAGCTTTCCAACAATTGATTGTTCGCACTTCCGGCCACAATATCACAATTTAACTGTGGAATAGTAGTATCATTGATAATAGCACCAAGAGCACATGGCGCAAACACATTACAATCCACTGAATGAATAGAATCCACGCTTGCTGGAATTGATCCCAGAGCAATTGCTTTGTGTAAATTTCTCTGACTTATATCGGCTACATATACTTCAGCACCCTCTTTTCTAAGATGCTTAATAAGTGCTAACCCAACAGATCCCGCACCTTGAACAGCAACCTGTATTCCAGATAATACATCGGTTCCATATAAAAATTTGCAAGCTTCTTTAATACCAATATAGACGCCTTTTGCTGTAGTTGGGCCAGGATCGCCAGCAGTGGGATCAGGAGTAAATTTAGTTATTTCTCTTATAACGAGGATATCTTTTACGGTCATACCAACATCTTCAGCAATAATGTATCGACCGTTCATATATTGAACAAATTCACCCATTGCTCTAAGAAGCAAAGGAGTTTTTTGGGTTTTAGAATTGCCCCATATTACAGATTTGCCTCCACCAATATCCAAATCAGCAAGAGCATTTTTGAAAGTCATACCTCTGCTTAGGCGCAAAACATCACGTAAGGCATCTTCTTCTGTATCATAATCCCACATTCTACATCCACCTAATGAGGGACCTCGTTGAGTATTATGAACAGCAATAAAAGCTTTCAACCCAACGTCAATATTTTCACAATAAACTACTCTTTCATGGCTATCGATTGAAATGTCTTCATAAACGTTCATTAGTCCATTCCCTTCTTTTGAAATAACTTTCGAAATACTGGATAAATATCCTTAGCTGCATCGATCTGTTCCATGACAAAATTCTCATGAGTTTCTGCTACACCCTTATAATCGTTCCAAAGTTGCTTTTCACTTTTTCCAGCAAATACTGCTCCCCAAATATTATACTTTTCTTCACGTCCTATCTGTACATATGAAAAATATTGTACATACGGCATGATTTTATCAACAAGTAATGTTCTACATTTTCCACCATCATCCTGCCAGTTATCGCCATCAGATGCTTGAGCGGCATAAATATTCCAATCAGAACTATTATATCTATCTTGTATAATTTTTTGCATTAATTCTAAACACGAACTAACAATAGTTCCACCAGTTGATTTATCATGGAAGAATGCATGTTCATCAACTTCATCAGCTGTAGTATGATGCCTAATGAAGACAATGTCAACTTTTTCATAATTGCGTTCAAGAAATAGATACAATAACATAAAGAATCGTTTAGATAGATCCTTTTCCGTCTGTCCCATTGAACCTGAAACATCCATCAAACAAAACATAACCGCTCGGCAAAGTGGATTAGGACGATGCTCATAAGAGTTGTATCGAATATCGACATCGTCTATAAATGGAACCGATTCACGCTTTTTTTGTGCCTCTTCAAGCAACAGCTCAATCTCTTCGGTTCTCTTTTTTGATTTTGTTTTTTCAAGCTGTTCCTCTAATTCTTTGATTTCTTTTTCATAAGGAGCTTGGAGAGCAATTCTTCTGCCGATAGCATTACGCATTGATCGAATAATATTAAGGTTGGCAGGCATTCCAATTGTTGTAAACCCAGCCCGTGCTAATTTATATTCTTCCACATCTTTTAGTTGTGTTTTAACCATATTCGGAAGTTCAAGATCATCAAAAAAGAATTCTAGGAATTCGTCTCTAGTAAGAGCAAAAGCAAAATCATCTTCTCCTTCACCATCAGGAGATGCATTATTGCCACCACCATCTCCACCCTTAGGCTTTGGAATAGTATCGCCTACAATTTTATCATGGTTTCCTGGAATAATATATTCGCGATCACCACCCTGGCCGTGACCAAATGTTGGCTCACTAATGCCCTTAGTTGGAATAGAGACAGTGTTTTCTCCATCGTTATCGGATCCAATATCTTTAACCTTACGCTTTTCGATAGCGTCTTGAACAGCTTTTTTAATCTGTTTTTTGGCGCGACGGAGAAACTTTTGTCTGATTGACGTGCTCTTATGTTTACCGTTCTTCCGACGATCAATGATATCTGAATTACTAGTAGCTTGTGGCACGACGCTCTCCTCTACTCAGATTTTCGAACTCTGATAAACCATTCAACAAGTAATCTAATTTGCTTTTCGGTATATCCTTTTTCCAGCATTCTATCAACAAACTCTTTATGCTTTCTTTCTTCATCTTTGCTTGCCTTGTTGCCAAAACTAATAACTGGAAGCAAATCTTCTGTCTGGCTAAACATCTTCTTCTCAATAACCGTACGAAGCTTTTCATAAGAGGTCCATTTTGGATTATTACCTTCGTTCTTCGCTTTGATACGGAGAACATAATTAACAACCTCACCACGGTATTCTTTTGGATTCACAACACCGGCTGGCTTTTCAATCTTTTCTAGTTCAGCATTAAGCATATCTCTGTCAAACATTTCACCAGTATTTTGATCTCGATAGTCCTTATCTTCAACCCAGTGGTCAGCGAAATCTACATAACGGTCAAACATATTTTGTCCAAACTCACTGTAGCTTTCTAGATAAGCGATTTGAATTTCCTTGCCAATATATTCGGCATATTTTGTTTTTAGAATGGAGTTAAGGAAATCAATATATTTTTCCTCAATCTCTTCACCAAACTGTTCTTTTTCAACAGTATCCTCAAGAACCCTTAGCAAATAAACTGGATTAGCAGCTATTTCTTCCGCATCATAATTGAATACTTTAGATAGAACCTTAAAAGAAAAACGAGTTGAAAGTCCACTCATACCCTCATCAACACCAGCATCATCCCGATACTCCTGATAGCTCTTTGCTTTAGGATCGGTGTCTTTGAGATTTTCACCATCATAAATTCTCATCTTGGAATAGATATTGCTGTTTTCCGGATTTTTAACGCGACTCAATACAGCAAACTGAGCTGCCATTTCCAAAGTTTTCGGAGCACAAACCGCGTCGCTTAGTGAACTATTTCGCAATAATTTGTGATAGATTTTCATCTCATCAGTAACACGTAAGCAATATGGAACCTTAATTAGAGAAATACGGTCGATAAATGCTTCGTTTGTCTTGTTGTTCTTAAAGGTCTGCCATTCTGCTTCATTGGAGTGAGCAAGGACAATACCATTAAACGGAATAGATGAAATTGCTTCTGTTCCATTGTAGTTTGCTTCCTGTGTTGCTGTTAGCAATGGATGCAAAATTTTAATAGGTGCCTTAAACATCTCAACGAATTCAAGTATGCCTTGATTTGCACGACATAGTCCGCCACTAAAGCTGTAGCAATCTGGATCATCTTGGCTAAATTCATTTAACTTACGAATATCTACCTTACCAACCAGTGAGCTAATATCCTGATTATTTTCATCACCTGGCTCAGTCTTAGCAATAGCAATTTGATTTAGTTTGCTTGGTGTTAAACGAACTACTTTAAATTTTTCAGCATCACCACCTAATACAGTTCTCAATCGTTTTACCGCCCAAGGACTCATTAATCCACTAACATACCTTTCAGGAATATTATAGTCTTTTTCAAGGGTACTGCCAAATCGTTCTGGAGAGAATAATCCAAACGGTGATTCAAATACTGGTGATATTTCAAGTGTTCCATCATCATGCTCTATAGCAAGAGTATAAAATGAAATATATTCCATCAGAGCTTTAAGCTTTTCAGCAAGACTGGATTTTCCACCACCAACCGGACCAAGGAGATATAGGATCTGCTTCTTTTCTTCTAGTCCTTGTGCTGAATGCTTAAAATAACCAACAATATTTTCAATAGTATCTTCCATACCATAGAAATCTTTAAATGCTGGATATACCTTGATTTTGCGATTTAAAAAGATTCGAGATAACCTTGGATCGTCTCCAGTATCAATAATCTCTGGCTCTCCAATGGCTTCAAGAATTCTTTCAGCGGCACTAGCATACATTCTTGGATCATCTTTGCATTCGTTGAGATATTCAACGAGATCCATTTTTTCCTCTTTAGTGCTATCGTAAAAGTCTCTAAAATCACTGAACAACGTCATAGCAAACCCCTTATTGATTATTATTATATAGTTATTTATTTTTTCTTTAGGGCTAAATCCGTCAAATCACGTCCCGCGCCGTTAAAATATTTTCTACAGATTTAGATAAATCTCGATTATATCGAGAATTAGCTTCATCTAATTCATCAATATTTGTGATTGCCCACAAATAATAATCCGTTGGAATATCTTTCAACTCCTTACCTAAATACTTCTTTCCAATCGTCCATTTTGTTATCGGGATAGGATCCCAACACAATGAAATAATTTGAGGAAGTATATCTTCTGTTGGATCTACTAGGTTTTTCTCAATAGCTAGTGATAAAAGATGTTCTAATAGCCGACCGCACACAAACACATCTATTGCCGCTCTATGTGCAGCAAGACCATCATCTACATCTAAATCAAGGAAATATCTAAGGTAGGAAAGTCCATATTGTACTTTGCCATAATCAATACCAAGAACAGCCTTAGCTAGTCGCCAAGTGCAAATCCACTTTTGTTCTTGATCAAATGGTTGGAATCTTTTACGTTCATCACACCGTGCATAGGATTCTTCTAAAACCCTCCGGTCGAAATTAGCATTATGAGCAACCATTGCTTCAACTCTACCAAGACATAATAATTCATCAATCTCATCTATCTTGTCATCAAAAGTAGGGAGACCATCAATCATTCGATTGCTAATATGATTTACAGCACTAGCCTCGGGAGGAATCGGACGTAATGATCCAAGAAGAAGATCAAGTCGCGGCCATTCACCATCAAAAAAACGTCCACATGCTATTTCTATTATTTCTGCTTTATTCGTATCAATATCAGTAGTTTCAGTATCTACAACAACGATACTGTCAAAAAATTCGGCAATCTTATCCACCTTGCTCTCCTTGTGGCATTATTCTTTATTTTCAAATAATAACATGAAACACAAATACAGTCAATATTACGGCAATGGCAGTTCGAATTTATTTTGGGTTACTGGGCTAACAAACACAAGCCGAGGAAGATGCCATTCACAATCCGTAATCTTTGCTTCTATTCTATCATAATACTCTCGACTAGAAGCCCAAGGAGTATGCCGACCATGATTTGTCTTTTCACCATATACTCGACCGTTTAACAAAACCTTTTGGCAGTCATTCTTTAATGCATCAATAAAAACGGTATTTCCGTGAATCAAATCTTTACGACCACCATGATGATTATAATTTTTCTGAAATGCAGATGTATCACTGTTAATCCAGTTGCCATCAATTTCAGCAATCAAACAGTTTCCAGTCCAATAAATGCCATTAGTTTTAGCTGCATCGTTCCTAGCTGAAACAAATGCCTGCGGATCGGCTAGGTGTGTCAAGTCAATCTTCATGGCTGTTTGGTTCTTTGTGCGAGCAATCACACCAATAGCACGATATTCACTGTCACTTGCTGAGTTAATATCGGCTTCACAATTCATAAATCTATCATTAATCTGTTTCTCAGTGTCCTTAAGGTCCAACACTGTTGATGCGTCAGAAATTTCACTAATCTTTGGCGAACTGATTCCCATATAAGTATCGCCATGCCAATGTTCCTTAACATTGTTAATCAAAAAGAAATGTTTCGGTGATTTAGCAATCTTAATCTCTGCTGGCTTGTCTACTTGATTTGGAGCATAAGAATAACCATCATTATAATTACCATATGTCATGCTCACAATATGAAAGCAACCCATATATTGTCCAACCTTTCCGTTCGCCAATACAACAATGTTGCCAACTTTCAAATCACGCAGGCTTACTTTCTTTTCAATTCTCGCTGAGTTTGCAATAGCCTGAACATACTCCGGATCATCCTCGTTTAAAAGAACATTGTTGGCGCCTTGCCTGCCCCAAATACAACGCTCTTGGATTTCGCCCTGTTCAATGGTTGTGCTGCCGATAAGATCTGACATGTTGCCTGAACTAATCTCAAGTTCAAACCCTCTCGGATCAACAACACGCCACACAACATTGGAGGTTGAATAGCGTTGAACACTATGAGCAACCTTAAAACCGGTCAGCAATACATTGTCCAATGTTTTTGGCTCAATTCTCTCACCTTTTTGCCTCCAACCATATGCCCAACTATCCGCTGTGGCCATTCTCTTTTTGGCTCCGGAGTCTGTACCAAACGGTGTCAAAAAACCAAGAGGTACATTTTTATCGCGGGCTTGCATCGTCACATAATGCTTTCCCGGAATCTTAATGTTGTGATTAGTGGTCATTTTGTTCTCCTATATTGACAGTCTTATAGCCAATGCATATTGGGCTTCAAGTTCTTCGATCTGTTCTAAAAAAGGAGCAGCAGCTTCTTTTGCCGCCGCCTTTTTAGCTTTGCTCATTTCGGCTCTAAGCTTTTGAATTTCGTCCCAAAGCTCAGCAGAACCTGGTAGATTTTGGTGTATATCAAGCTCAGATTGTCCTGATTTAACTAGCTCGCGACGAGCCTGATCCATATATGTTTTGTCGTCTTCTGTCATTAGATTCTTGGCGTAGCACCAGCAATATTTTCAGTCTGTCCACCAGCTCGAACAATGAGATCATCAATATTGATTTTTTGTTGCTGGGACACTCGCGTCTTGATCACATCAAGCAACAATGTTGAATTATACATAGGCTCAGATGGCTGATACACTGTTTCAATCAAGACATCAGGGTCGTTTTTATCATATACTCTGTAAATATCGTATAACATGATTACTCCTTTGTTAATCCCAAGCCAATAGACCAAGTACTGTAGCGACCGCAGCGGCGACCGCTACTACTATAATTGCTTTTCCAGTCACCGATATTGATACAATACCTACACCAATCCAAATACCAGCAACTGCTATACCTTTACCAATGTCATGCATTTTTCTGCTCCTTCAAATATTTCTCTCTTCTATTTTATTCCGGCACTTGGTCTTTGAAATACTGAATTAGTGCTTGGCGATCCCTTTCTTTACGCATACGCATTCTCATCTTAGTACCTTTAACCAGCTTGCTTGGTCCTTGAAACCATATATCAAGCGTCTCTTCAGTCCATACAATACCACTATTCCTTAATGCTTTGGAATACTTATATCCTTCAACAGTACCTGCCGCACGGCCAAACACGCCATATAGGCTTGGCCCAATTTTATTCTTACCCTCTTCTAAAGAATGGCAAGCCTTGCATTTTTTAAAGAGTCTTTCGCCATCACTTGAAGCAGCAGAAACCGGCCCAGTAAGGCCAACAGCGAGGGCAAAAACTAATAGAGATAATGCGACTTTTTTCATTTAGACACATCCTATTTTCAAAAAGAGTGTAAGTAACTTATTATTATATAGGAAATCTATGATTTGTCAAGCGGAAAATCACCAGCGATCGCTTTGTGTGAAAATATAACCATAATCGATAGGATTTGCATCGACACGTTGATATCCTTTAGCAACTTTTTGTTGATATTTTTTAACGACGTCAATATTGCTCAATTCTTTGCTTTGTATTGTTTTACCAAAAGCACCCCAAAAAGACATGTGTCTTCTTCCATCTGAAGCATAACCCCACACCTTATCGCTTCCTCTTTTACCAGCACTTGGATCAGTAAATCGAAGAATAGTAAATGTCCACCCACTAGTATGGGTATAATTGGATCCAGGAGCAGCGCCAGAAGAGGATTTGCCTTTTTGCCGTGGTGGCTCTTTTTTAGGAGGCTCTTTTTTCGGTGGTTCTTCTTTAGGAGGTTCTCGGCGTGGTCTTGATCGTCCAACGTATTCTGTCTTACCATACTCAGACTTGACCTTCTTTTCCGATTGCGTTGCCGCCTCTTCTCCGAAATCGCGGTAAATAACCTTTAAGAGTTGTTCGAAAGCACGCAAGCCGTTAGCACGTTCTCCGTCAGTAGTTGATTTATCGAGTGCCAGATTATATGCCGCTTTAAGTCGCTTATATCTTGCATTGTAACTAGTATCAAATTCAAAAAGCCGCATGACATTTCTTTCATAAGTTATAACCTAACTTATTTATTCAAAAAGTGTCAAAGTTTGGGTAATCGCTCTACTTAATCTTGATTGGTTCGGCTGGTTTAACTGGCCTAGCAATAGGTTTAACCGGCTCTGGTACAGGCGCTGGCTTAATAATTGGTGTAGGTGCAAGATGGACAAGACAACTTCCTAACATTTGTCCACAAGTATGAATTGCCATCGCATTTGATGAAAAGAATACACCAATCGCTAATGTTGAAATTACTAAAAGCTTTTTCATCTCTATACTCCTTAGTTTCCAAAGAATTTCGTACCCTTTAAAATCGTATCTAAAGGTGGTAGGCTTCGTTGGGTTCCGTCCCACGTTATTGCGTTACAATGATGAAGTGATTCTCCATCACGGTCTGTATCAGCTTCAGTACAAAGCTCAATTAATTGAGAGCGGTAATTTTCTAATAGTTGTTCATATACTGCTACTGCATCTTTTATCACCAAATGTCTTTGGAAATTTTTATTGATTGTTTTCTGGTTAGCATCAATAAGATTCGCATAAGATTTCCATTCTTTATCAAGATCAGCTCTTTCCTTTTTAAGTACAGCTTTTTCTGCATAATGCTTAGTAGAAACTCTCTTTAATACAACAGCTTCACTCATGCATTTATCATATACAGGCTGTGATACTGTACCACTGCAACCACTGTTATGACGGTTTATTTCTCTGGTAATGCGTTGTCCATTAGCAATATGAACCTCCGACTTCTTAAGATGCACATCAATTAAAGGTTGTAATCTCGTGTCTAATTGTTCTTGCCAAAGTTCATTTTGCTTTATTAGATTCACATTTGCTATTGCAAGACCGTCATTTTCCGTTAACACGCTTTTCATTGCTGTGTTAACCGTGCCCATCTCTCCTATCACGTTCTGCACAGCAGTCAAAGCTACTGCCTGGCTAGCTTGGATAGTTGCAAAAAATGTAACAGCTAATAGTATTTTCCCTAATCGATTCATTTAGTATCTCCTTTTCTTATTGTATTAAACAACGTCAGCTAAACCACCTATAATTGCACCAGCAACCTCGCCAGCTACTTCAGCAGCTTCACCAGCAACTTCAGCGGCTTCGCCAGCTACCTCAGCAGCCTGGCCACCAACTTCAATAGCGGTTTCAACAACGGTAGCACCAATGTCAAGTAATGTTTCAACAACATCTTCCATTGTTAGACCGTCTTCTTCACATGCCTCACAGAGATATGATTGATTTTGCTCTTTGGTAACAACAGGGCAATTTTCATCGCCATATTTACAGCCATGTATCGAACAACAATGCTCGGTATGTACATTCGTCTCAGTCATCGTTCTCTCCTTCTCTATGTGAGTGCCGCCTTCATCTTCCCAGCGACGGATTTGATCTTCGTCAGTCATTTACTTGTTCAATTCCTCCGGTGGTAATAGTTTGATGATCTGCTTCGGCTGGCAATGTTGCAAGAGCATACATCATCCATACAAGGAATGCGAGCAGTAAACCTGTAAAGATGCCGAGCCGTATCTTAATCTGTTTGTCTGATAGCGGGCTCTTAAAATTTGGATCAAATGGGTATGACGGTGGTCTATACATTACTTAATCCTTTCTCTTAAATGCGATACCGGGGCAATTAAGGCTGCATGGCGTTACCAACCAGGAATTAAGCCTGGATCTCCCGATTCCAAACCGGGCGTGATTCCATTACACCACAAGCATACTCAGGCAGCCTTATTTCCAGTATAGCAGAAAATCCGCTAATGTCAAGCGGCTTCCCATTCATCATCAATACGACTATCGACCAGCCCTGCAACACTTTCGTAATCAGTAACAAAGCTATCGTGCAATTGTGAAATCTTATCATGTAGGTCAACCATGTCATCCTGAGCTTGGTTAATTTTATTAAGCATCATCTCACTGCCCCAAAAATCACCAAAGAAATCATCACTCAGCATGTCGCCCCAATCAAAGTCAAAATCTGCGCCTTCTAGATGAGCCGCATCATTTTCACCCATGCTGTGTAGGAAGGTACGGTACTCACCCAAGATACGGGTCACATCAGCAACTTCATCAGCCGCCTCCATATTAGCATGGTCGCTATCCATATCAGCCCAGGCACTATCAGTAACCTGATCCCATTCTTCAGCATCTTCCGCATTGGCCAAAGCATCAATAGCTTCAGTGATTTCTCGTAGAACCTCACCAGTGAATTCAATCGCCTCATCCATCAGATTACGATGGTCAAGAATATTAGCAAATTCACTATCGCCATCAGCAATAATATCAGCTGCACGATCAAACACTTCATTGGTAAGAGTTTCTTCCGTTTCACCAAGATTGGTTTGAATGTTTTCTACCTGCTCAAGGTTTGCCTTAGCGGTCTTAAGATTGGTTGCTGCCGTTTTGTTTCCGAACAATCCACCAAGCTTTTTCTCTCTAAAGCCGGTAGTGGCATCCAACTCTTCAAGTTCATCAGTAAGAGTGGAATGCACATCAGTAGCAACTTCGGTGACCTCACCGATATAATCAACAGCACCTTCATGAAACTCTTTAAGTTCTGCAAGAGTCATAAAGTCCTCGGGCGATGCGATATTACTCACTTCGCCATACTTCTCCAATAGATTTTCCATGAATCTGTTCCTTTGCTTCCAGCGATTTTACGTATGAGTAAAGTATAGCCGAAAGCACGGCGTTCTGTCGATTTTATTTTGAATGTTTTAAGGAGCGTGCCTTTGCCGTTCTTTCGTGTATGAAGCTTGTAGCCAAAAACTGATCAACTGGATCCATTACCTGGAACACTTGCTTACCAACCAAATACGCTGGTGTATAGCCTTTTTCTTGAGCAGCTTCATATAACATCTTGAAAGCCTTAAGTTTATTTTGCTTGGTTCCTTTTCCCGTAGCCATTAGAATGGCATATCGGGTTAAAATATCAGGATCTCTTTCGACTTTGACATATCTTTTATACCATATAGCAGCGAGTGCATAATCCTGTTTAATTGCACGGCCATAATAATATACATCACCGATAGCCTCTCTTGCATCAGCCACACCATTCATTGCTATTGGAGTTAGAGCATTTATAGCTTTTTTTCCATTAGCTGGACCAAGCGGACCGTCGCTTAAATACATTCCAAATAACGTCCAAGCAGCGTTCTTATGGCCTTTTGCCGCTAATTCTTCCCAGATGTCAACAGCAAGCTGGTATTTTTCAGAATCCCACATCATACCGCCAGCTGCAAATGTTGCAGATGGGGCAAGTGGATCCTCAGCACTATTAGCTGGACCTAGTGGAGCAACCCTTCCCCACAAAACCAAAAAAGCTAATAGCATTAGATATGCAAAACCGTTTTTTATGTTAATCATTTTACCACCATAATTCGTGTGTCTATATTATTAGCTAGAACGTAGTGCTTGTCAATCTTATTTACGTCCCAGTTATCTCCAAGCATCTTTCTGATCGCATTGCATTCGCGTAAGCTTTTGAAATCCATAGCGAATGGCTTATCATGCAAGCTCAATACTTCGATCAATAATGTTTCCTCACCAAGGGCGAGTTTCTCAAAAAACATTGTGTTGCTTTTGCGTTTTAGAGTTAAAAAATTTCCATTAAAGGTAACATCATCCAAAACACTATCTTTGAAAAATTCTATACTTTCCATTTGTTCATCACTAGGCATTGCTTTTTCCAATCGTATTTTTTCGGAAATCATTTCCCTTTGAAATGGCACCTTTTCATCTCCTCCACCATAATAGGTAAAGTTCCATTCTTGGATGCCCGTTAAATTTTCAACTGTTTCAAGAACATATTCCAGATTCTCTGGAAGATTTTCATCTCTCATAAATTCAACAAAAACCAAATAATTTCCATCATCATCAGGAGCAGGACTTACTTCAGTATCAAGTATCTCACCAGCACCAGATTCAATGAATGAAGATAAATCTTTTGCTGGTGCATCATCATCAACAAAAAATCCCACAACTATTGCATCGGGGTCAATTTTGCTTTCGTATTCATCAATGGAAATCGTTGGGAGAACGAGATCAATTAAATCGTGAGTACGCAGCCCTTCCTTTAGCTTAGTCATTTTATAATTCCTCTGTTTCTTCGTCTTCTAAATCGTCGAATTCTTCCATATCTAATTCTTCATCTTCTTCAGTCTCAGCTTCCGGTTCTTCTGCTGTAGCCTGTGGCTCAAGTTCTTCATAATCTTCAATGGCATTGTCAATAAATCGACGAGGCACCTGGATAGTTATTAACCATATATCTTCTTCTTTTTCCTTTGGTTTACGAGTCAAAGGATCAAGATCATCACTCGTCTCCGGTTTAAGAGAAACGACTTCAGTATCTTCTTTGAAGGTAATTATAGCGCCACTATTAACTAAACGCATTGCGCCTTTAGGATCGGGCATTAGATTACGTGGATATTTTAGAGTAATATCAATCCAATAACGTCGCACATTTGGTCCGTCCCACACAATACCTTCAATCCAATTTTGAAAAGCATATAGATGATTGTTATCGAGATAATCCTCGAACTGAATAAGAGTAGCTTGACTATTAGCAGAATCTAGCTCGCGAAAACTCTTTTCAACTTCTAGAATCTTATTATAGGCTCGGCTTCTATTTTTTGACTCTTCAAGAAGAGCCCGCAATTCTTTTTTAGTCATTGGATCTCATACCAAATAACTATAGTTATTTATCGTTCATACGTGCAAGTTTTCTCAAATTCTTGCTGTGCATGAAGATAATATTTCCATGTTCCGTAATAGTATACGTTGTGCTTCCAGCAGGAGAAGTTAAAATTACAAATTCTTCCACTTCCTGACCAACAAAAATAATATGGTCTGTATCGTCGTCGCCAGTTTTGCCAGCCCAAATTTGAAGCATGGCATGATCATGCTGTAAATGATTTCTCATGCCAATTAACGGGCCACTTTTTCCTACTTCTATATCATGATGAACCATTATTATTTTTCTCCTTAACTATCAGGTATTTTTCCATCTAAAAGATAAACAATTGGCTGTACGTCAATCAAGCTATCTTCGATAATACCCGAGATTGTTGTCCATGATCCTCCACCAAGACCGGCGCCAATTAATGGCATAGCAACAGTTTTGATTCCATGCCTCTTAGCAAAAGCATTAATATTGATCATAACACTATTTATTGCATCGTAGTCAATAAACTGGGCTCCGCTCCGACCGTAGCTCGCTTGCGTAATACCATTTGCTATCCAAAGGTATTTGTTAATTTCAACATATACAACATCTCCTAAGGAGAGTCCTTTATCGTTGAATGTTTTATGATAAACTTTGTAAGCTATTGGATATTTTGCTCGAATGGCTTTAGCAACACCACTACCCATAACTCCTTTAGCATTACATCCATGAAGTAAAATGCCGTCAGAATATTTCAGCAGATTTTCCGTTACATAAGATATAGACATAATAAAACTCCAATAAGTTATTCGTCTGAAGTAGTATCGTCAAAGAATTTTACACCCTTTCCGCCTGCCATACCACATGAAACTCCATCAATCCGTGACATTAACACCGTCCAAGTTTGCGTTTCTCGATTCACAAATATTTCGACGGCAACTCCAGGCTGAACTATACCAAGAAATGATTGACTTTCGCCATAATTGTCACTTAAATGCTTAACCATGACTGGTCGAGGCCCACATCTTGGCATAGGGACTCGAATTATTGGCGGGCCGTCAATTTCTGGAACTTGAATTTCTGGAGTTAGATTTGCTTGAGCTTGTGATGATTCTGGAAATAGCATCGCGGTAAAAACAAGAGCAAAAAGCGTAAGTGGTAACAGATATTTTTTTAATTTCATAATATTCTCCGTGTCATGAAGGTCTGCCTTCAATATTTATTTTATGGTGTTATTTCTAATTCTGAATTAAAAATACCGTGATTTCTGGCACTAATGAACAAGCCAGTAATATTTTGTGCGCCAACTGGATTCGCACTATGAACATGGATAGATTGAAGATTACTTGCAAAAGCAGGATTATCTAGAGATTTTTCCACCATCCATTTAGCAGCATCCATACCAGTCAGTCCTAGTCCGAGATCGTGATCAAATGAAATGTCTGTCACGTTATAGACTGTGCTACTAATCAAAGATACAAAATCATCATAGGAACGAACCAAGGTCCAAGTGTTATCACTTGGATTCCTTATATCATCTAAAAAAATCTTCATAGTCCTATCCATTCTTTTCGATCATCTGCCCTTGATCCATTAAACACTAAATCCAGAGCTTCTTTTAATTTACCGTCGTCTATTATAGCATAAAGCTCAGGATTGTCGAGTGAATAACGCCAGTCTTGCTTCTCCAAAGTACCTAATCCTTTTGCTCGTGTTATTGACCATCCTTTATAGTCTGCTGGATCAAACTCATTATAATTCCTTGCATACCAATACTTACGCTCTTTTCCTTTTTTAGCAATGACATACGGAGTCATAAAAATGAAGAAGAATGGTTCTTTATCAGGATCAAATAACCCTGGCCAATAAGTATAGAAGAAATTAATCAATAAAGCACCAATATTGAGTCCATCTTGATCCATATCGTGTGCTATGAAAACTTTACCATACCGAAGCCGTCTGCGATCTGCCTTTTCTCCTAATGTAAGGCCAATGGAAGCCATAATAGAGGAGAGTGCTTGATTAGCAAGTACTGTTTTAAATGCCTCTCCGTTTACATTAAGCACTTTACCACGCAATGGCAAACCACCATGTATCTTGGGATCACGCTCATTATTCATTCCTGAGATGGCGGATTTACCCTCACCAAGAAACAAAATACACTTCTTTCTGTCCTTTCCTGTCGCATCTCTTAAATCAGGAACTTTGCCTCGCATCATTTTCTTGGAGATTTTCGCTACATCACTCGCATCTTTCTTCTGTGTTCGAGATTCACAACGAGCAAAAATTTCTGCAATCCAATCCTTATGTTTAGTAAGAATTATCTTGAATAGCTTTTCTTCCTCCAACTGAGAACGAACAATTTTTGCCACATTTTCGTTGCTCAATCGTGTCTTTGATTGACTATCAAAATTAGGAGCCTTCATATTTGTCACATTAAAGATGAGTAATCCTTCATTCAAATCAGATCTATTTGGCTTGAGCTTTCTACGTTTTGATTCCTTAGCAAGAGCAGTAAGCAATCCGTGATAAAAGAATCGACGAAAGTTGTCCATATGAACACCATTGTTGAAGGCTAAAATGTTGTTTACAATGGAATGAATATGCTCTCCTGATTTTTGGAAGTTTGGTATCAAAAGGAATTTTGATTTAAGGCCAATGTCTCTATCTTTAATTTCAATCACAATAGGCTTTGCAGAACCGAAAATAGTCTTCTCAGGAGTTGGCCTAACTTTAATCCGAGTGCCGTTAAAGTATACCTTCAATAATGGATTACACATTGCCACTTCATAAACTCTTGAATAGACAAATTCCACCGGAAGAGTTAAATCATTGAAAACTATGGAACTAAGCTTAAAAGAAATTTTCGTTCCAACTTTTGCAGATTTTGTATCCTTAATAGTCGGTTTCCGAAAAATAAGCTTATCTTCCCCTTCTTTGAAATTCTGTACAAATGATTTTCCATCTCTCCAAACTTCAAGCTTTAACCATTCAGAGCAATAATTCGTTGCACTACAACCAATACCGTTTGTTCCGGCAACTTCTTCTCTTATGCGAAAGTTTCTTCCCGATCTAGGTTCACTCAATACCAATGTTGCAAGATGTTGTTTATATTCATTGCTCCAGTCAATTGGAATGCCAGCACCATTATCCTGCACACTAAATGTCATATCTTTCGGATCATAATCTATATCAAGACGATTTCCACTTCCGTGTCCGACTATTTCATCAAGAGCGTTATCCAAAACTTCTCTAAATGCAGTATAGACAGCAGGAACCCACGACATTTCCTTCAAGATAGGAATATTATCCTCATATATAAGAATCTCTTGTGTATGAATATCAGGAGACCCAAAATACATGGCTGTTCGTAGCCTGATGTGTTCATAATCCGATAGCTTTTCAATCGTATTATTTGGCATCATACAAACTTCTCTTTTCCTAGTGCTACAACTTCTTGTTTATATATTTCTTTGATTTCCGTTGGATGTTTTAACAAATGAGTATATTCCTTTTTGTTAGCTTTCAATTCCTTAATCTTCTCCTTACAATGTGCTAATGCTTCTTTAGTCCAACGATAGGTTGGCAATGAAGCAATTTTGTCTAATTGGCTTTCATCCAATCCAGTTGTAAGGTTCTCAATAGCTGTTTCAACAGATTTTTTGTCTTGCATCTTAACTAGTTGCGATGGGAGGTCATTATCAAAACATGCCTTAATTGCCAACCAATAGAGCAAATCATAACTTGTGTCATCTAAAAGTTTTTGATATCTTGCTACGTATAGATCAAATCGCCATGCAACAAAATCTTCAACAAGCACTTCAGCTGATTCATATTGACGAATAGACTTTCCGTCCCAGTTAATAACAACAATTCGTTCTGTTTTCTTACTCTTAAGTTTAAAGAATCTAATAGCTTTAGCATCGCTCCAAGTCCTAACTAC
>SDBT01006784.1_pt1 | contig 18932 bp, 13 predicted proteins | sample 2277101 | NCBI WGS metagenome assembly SDBT01 (sample SAMN10404973, study PRJNA504765) | marine sediment metagenome | isolation source: marine sediment core GS10_PC15, 103 cmbsf | place: Arctic Ocean: Southern Knipovich Ridge | collected 2010 | reverse complement strand
CATCATTCAATTACCCCGAAACATTAAGGATAATCGGCTGAGCCATGAGTAGCCCCGAAGGTAAAAAGAGTAAACTGCCGCCTGCGGACAAAGCCCAACGGCGTGCCGGCCAATCGCTCGAGGAAGAAATAAGGGGGCTGTTCACGACCGGGATTGTGGCGCAAAGCACCACGGTGCTCCTGGCCTTTGGCATGGCCGCGGCCGCCTGGGTGAACTGGGCGCGGAAGAACATTTACGCTCCCATCGTCTTTACGATTATTGGCGTCGCGGCAGCTGCTTGGGCCTGCCGGAAGATTTCCCGGACCTTGTCAACCCGCAGAAAGCTGAAGCGGGAACGTGACGGCAAGCGGCTGGTCGGCAAGATACTTAACAGGCTGCAACAACGGGGCTACTGGGTGTTTCACGACGCTGCGGGAACTCCGGCGAATATTGACCACGTGGTGATCGGGCCGGGCGGGGTGTTTACGGTCTGCACGAAGAATTGGTGTAAACCGTCGCCGGATGCCAAGGCGCATTACGACGGGGAGACCTTTGCCCTCGATGATTTCAAGTATGACCACGACCCCGCCGAGCAGGCCAGGGACCAGAGCCGCTATATCCATTTCCTCCTGACGGACCTGATTGACCGGTATCTCCTGTTTAACCTGGGCGGCAAAAAGACCTATGTGAAGCCGCTCGTGGTTCTGGTGGACTGGCTGGTTGAACCGCCGCCCGCGGACGCCGTGCTCGAGGTCGAAGTCTTAAGCCACAAGCAGTTAGCCGAGTACCTGGCAACTCAAGATGAACTGCTGGTGACCGAAGAAGTCGAACAACTTGCCCTGCTCCTCGGCCACGAACTGAAACGCCAGGACGAGCTTAAAGATTAACCTGCTCCCCCGACTGCCTTATTTCAGGAGTGTTCAGTATTCGGTATTCAGTGTTCAGTGTTCAGTATTCAGTATTCAGTATTCAGTGTTCAGTGCCTGCCCGCCGTAGCTTCAGCGAAGGCGGGTTCGGTCTTGAGTGTTGAGTGTTCGGTATTTATTTGCGCCCTCGTAACCTTGTCCGATGCGAATACCGAATACTCCCAATACTGAACACTGAATACCGAATACTGAATACTCTTATCCGGCGTCAGACCAAGGCTGCGGTCAGGGCGCGGCGCATGGCCCCGACAAGTCGGGGCCGCGGCGCGGCGCCGGTCCACAACTGGAAGCTTTTCACCCCCTGGTACAACAGCATGTCCGTGCCGTCCACGGCCCGGCAGCCGCGCTCGGCGGCAAGTTGCAGCAGCGGGGTCTTGCGGTGATAAATCATGTCCACCAGCCGCAGTCCTGGCAACAGCAGTTCTGCCGGCACGGCTGACGGGTCTCCCGCGTGCAGGCCCACGCTGGTAGCCTGGATCAGCACGTCCACGGCCGCCATAACTGCCTTGATCTCGGCGTGGGCCGCGGGCGCCAGAACTCTGGTCTCACAGTTCGGCGCGGCCTGGCGAATCGTCGCGGCCAGGGCCTCGGCACGGCTGACGGTGCGGTTCACCAGCGTGATCGCCCGGGCGCCCTGGACGGCGAAGTAGACGCTGGTGGCGCGGGCGGCCCCGCCGGCGCCCCAGAACAGAAAATGCCCACCGGCCAACTCGAGACCGAAGGCTTCGCGGATAGACCTCTCGAGGCCATAGCCGTCGGTCGAGTAACCCAGCAGGCGTCCGTCGCTGGCGTTGACCACGGTATTGACACTGCCGGCAATCCGGGCGGGCAACTCGACCGCATCGAGCATCTCGATGATGGCGGCCTTGTGCGGGATGGTAACGTTCCAGCCGCGGCAGCCGGATGCTTTCAACTCGGCAACCTTAGCTTCCAGGTGTTCCGGCATCACCTCGATCAATTCATAGACGGCGTCGAGGCCAATGGCGCGAAAACCGGCCTCCTGCATCTGCGGCGAAACGGAATGCTTAACCGGGTAGCCCAGGAGCGCGTAAAGTTGCCTGCACATGTGAATTTACTTGGGGTTCAGTCGTATTCCGGGTCAGCGGCGGAAGACATTATCTTTTCGATGCGGATTTATTTCGCCTGGTCTTCTTTCTTACTTTCCTTGAGCTTGTCCTGCAAAGCTTCAATGGCTTTATTCTGGCCCACGGCGATCTGTTTGCCGCTGGCGTCCACGATAACCAGGCGTGGAATGCCGCCGCCGGAGAAGTACCGCATCAGGCCGCAACGCCTGACCTGCGAGAACTTGACGGCGGGCCACGGCATTTTATACTGTTTCATATACCCTTGCCAAGCTTCCTCTTCGCGGTCAAAGCTCATAAGAATAAACTCGAATTTGCCGCGGTAGCGTCTCTGCATTCCCTTGTAAGCTTTCGCCAGGCCCGGCGTGAACTGGTGGCAAAACCCACACCGGCTTGACGAAAAGTAGAGGGCGTAATACTCGGCGGTGGCCAGCGCTTCGTCTTCGTAAGGCTTCAACTTGCCGCGTTCCATACGCACAAGATCATCTTTGACCGCGTTATAGATGACATTGTCCTTCAGCTTCTCCCGTGCCGCGGCTTTTGCCTCCTCTTCTTTAGCGCTTTTGGCTTTGGGGGTGGAATCCGCGGTTTCGGGCATGGGCAGCTTAATGGGTTTGGGCCGGAGTTCCTTCTTGATGCGCGTCAACCACCGGCGGGCGTTCTGGCGAGTAGCCAATTCTTTCTGAGCACTATAGGTGAAAAGGACTTGCGCCACCCTTAGCTTGCCTTGCTTGTACGCCATCCGCCCCGCGCCGTAGAAGGTGCTGATCCTTGAACTCGTAGTGAACCAAAGGACCTTGGATTTCTTATACGTTACTTTGCCATACTTGATCTTCAGATGAACGGCGCCGCCTGCTTCCGTCACCTTGCCGACCTCCGCCTTATTGCCTTTGGTCACCACCGCGCCGGCAAAAGCCCCCGCGTTGATCAACAGCAATCCTGCCGCCAGAATTGCCCCGCAATGACCCGCTCGAATCTTCATCGTTCCCTTCCCTTTCCCCTTGGCGTTTTGACGCCGCAAGACCTTTTTGTATTCGTTACTATAATACGATACGCCCGAATACTTGCATGTCAACAGGTAGACAGAGATGAAATGCCCTGTTTCATCAACTTTGGTCGGGCGGGGGTTCAGCCGCGGGTACGGCGGAACTCACGCATGAAGTCGGTCAGTTGACGGACGCCGGCCAGCGGCATGGCGTTGTAGATGCTGGCGCGGACCCCACCCACGGATCGGTGGCCCTTCAGCCCGATCAATCCGCTTTTCTTTGCCTCGGCGATGAACGCCTGCTCGAGTTCTTCCGTGGCCAGGTTAAAACAGACATTCATCTTCGAGCGCGACGGCATCTTGGCCGAGCCGCGATAGAAATCGTCGGCATCAATCTCGGCGTACAGCATGGCGGCTTTTTCGTTGTTGAGTTTCTCGATGGCTGCCAGCCCGCCTTGGGCCTTGACCCATTCCGCGACCAGGTTGACCATGTAAATAGCGAAGGTCGGCGGGGTGTTGAACGTCGACTCTTTCTCGATATGGGTGTTATAGTTAAGCATCGTGGGCAGCTTTTCCGGCGAACGTTCGGCCAGGTCTTTGCGGATGATCACCAGCGTCACCCCGCTGGGGCCGAGGTTCTTCTGGGCCCCGGCGTAGATCAGCCCGAAGTCGCGCAGCTCGATTCGGCGCGACAGGATGTCGCTCGAGGCGTCGGTAATCAGCGGCACACCCGCCGGCGGCCGCGGGAACAGGGCATACTGTGTACCGGCGATGGTATTGTTGCTGGTGATATGCAGGTAGGCGGCGTTCGGGTCGCAGTCGGCCGTATCGAACTCCGGGATACAGGTGTAGTTCTCGGCTTTGCTGCTGGCCACGACATTTACTTTGCCGAAGCGCTGCGCTTCCTTGATGGCCTTGACGCTCCACGAGCCGCTGTCGGCGTAGTCGGCGCTGCCGCCCGTCCCCAACAGGTTCATGGGGACCATGAAGAACTGACTGCTGGCCCCGCCCTGAAGGAAAAGCACCGCGTACTCAGCGGGTATATCGAGCAGTTCCCGGAGCAGCGCCTCGGCTCCGTCGATCACTTCCTTGAATTCGGGACTGCGGTGGCTGGCTTCGGCAATGCTGTAGCCGACGCCCCGAAAGTCGAGAAATTCCGCCTGAACCTTCTCCAGGACTTCTTTGGGCAGAGCCGCCGGGCCGGGATTGAAGTTGAACGTCATTGGCTGAAGTTCCTTATGTATTTTGAATCGGTCGTTTGGCGCCTTCCGCGGCGGGAAAAGCGTCTGGTATCACGTTCGCAACCGCCGGGAAGATAGTTATCCGGGCCGGCTTGTCAACCGGCAGAGACCAGGTTTTCGGCCGGCAAGTTAATTTGTCCGTGGCCGGTTGCATCCCGCGAACTTCAGGGTACGTTAAGGCAGTTCCAACAAACGCAGCAGACCTTTTGCTGCCAGCCGATAACAGGTGAAGCAATGGATAAACAAGTGAAAAAAATCTACGAGGGCAGTCTCGAGGCCGGCGGTCTGAAGTTCGGGATCGTCTGCAGCCGTTTCAACGAGTTTTTCACCAGCCGTCTGCTCGAGGGCGCGGTGGACAGCATTGTGCGCCACGGCGCTTCGGCGGATGATATTGCCGTGGCCTGGGCGCCGGGCTCTTACGAGGTCCCGTTTATCGCCCGCAAGTTGGCCGCCAGCAGCAAGTACGACGCCGTCATCGCCCTCGGCATGGTGATTCAGGGCGCCACCGCCCACGCCAACTATATCAACTCCCAGGTAGCCAATAGCCTCGCCGCCATTTCCCGCGATACCGGCGTGCCGGTAATTTACGGGGTAGTCACCACCGAGAACCTCGAACAAGCCACCGAGCGCAGCGGCAGCAAGCACGGCAACCGCGGCGCCACGGCCGCCACCGCCGCCATCGAGATGGCCAACCTCCTCAAGGCCATGTCCAAAGATTAAGCGGACTTCTGTGTCTGGAAGGAACGTCGCTTCAGCCTTGAGTAGCCGTAGGTGCAAGGCGTCCGCGGGCGTTTCGAGTAGCGCCCCGCACCTAAATGCACAGTGCGCATTTAGGTGCGGGGCAGCTTTCCGAAAAATCGCTGGAAGAGGGAAAAAGAAAGCTACAGCCTGGAAAGGCTGTGCTACTTTGGGATCGGGATGGAAAACAATCTCGGTCGTGACGGGGCCGGACAGTAGGCGCCGAGGGCGTCCTGAGCCTCGGAGAGGCTATTTCCGCTAGCGCAGGGCGAAGCCCTGGGTATGGAGTGCAATAAAATATTCCCCGAGCCCCGGCGGGGCGATTTCAGTAATCCGAGGATTTGTTCAACCCCGTCAGGGTTGATTTTTGTCTGCCGATTTACCACGGGTTGCGCTCGCTAAAGCTCGCTCCACCCGCGGCTATTCACGTTCAATCCCTGCGGGATTGCGGCACGAAAAGCAGGGGATGAACATCGGACACCTATGGGATTGCGTAGGTCTGAAGACGCCCCGCTGGGGCTGGGGATTGTTTTCTTTGGGGCGTGAATTCCCGGGGCTTCGCCCCGCGCTAGCGGAATTCGCCTCTCCGAGGCTCTGGAATCGAACTACAAACAGGAATCGCGGCATGGTTTTTCCCGTTTCGCTCCCACATTGAGAAGGAATCGCGGCATGGTTTTTTGGCGCTTCGCTCTCGCCTTCGGCTCGCATAGGCCCTTCGGGCCGGCATTCCGTTTCGCTCCCACATTGGGGAGAAGACGATTATGATTACGATTACGATTACGATTACGAAAGGGAAAGGACACGGAATCGCGGCATGGTTTTTTCCGTCGAGGCGCGCACACTGAATACCGAATACTGAATACTGAATACCGAATACTGAATACCGAATACTGAATACCGGACACCGGAGTTGTTAAAAGAGGCCGGGAAGATTAAGGCCGCCGGTAATGCCGGACATTCTACTTTGCGTTTCCTCGCGGATTTTATTCAAAGCGCCGTTTACGGCCACGAGAACGCAGTCCTCGAGCATATCCTTGTCCTCGGCGGATTCGAGCAGGTCGGGAGCGATGGTGATGGACTTGATGGTCGAGTCGCCTTTGGCCACCACCTCGACCCCGTTGCCGGAATAAGTTATCTCCATCTCGGCCAGTTCGTTCTGAACCTGTTCCATGTCCCGCTGCATCTGCTGGGCTTTTTTGAGCATCTTCTCAATACCGGACATCGCACACCTCCATATTTTCCCTGCCGCGGTTCAGGGGTTCATATCTTGATTGTGTGGGAGTGTGAGTGTGGACGATTACGATTACGATTACGATTACGATAAGAATACTCACATACGCCCATACTCCCATACTTCCTCTTCTTCAGCCGCGGGCATCCACCACGCGGCCATCAAACAGGTTACAAATCTTCTGGACAAAAGGGTTTTCCTTAACGCTACGGAAGACCTCGGTACTGGCCTGCAATTGGCGCGGCTGCGGTTCCCCGGGGGTATTGTCCGCCGCCGATCCGGCCGCCGCGGGTCCAGCCTCGGACGTGGATTCGGGCAGCGGCGAGGCCGGCGTGACGGCCGTATCCACCCCCGGCAAATCCGCCGAGCCGCCGCTCTGCTGAAGCTGCCGCAACCGGGCAATCAAATCATCAATTTGCACGGCGTGGGCATCCTGCATCACTTTCAGCAAGGTTGCTTCGAGGAATAAGCGCTTATTCAACGTGTTACGAATCCCGTCGCCATAGCTCAACATGCCCTCGACCAAGCGCTGGACAAACTGCGGCTGACAGTTGCGGGCCAACTCCTGCAGGTCCTGGATCTCAGTCTCAGTCAGTTCGAGGACCTTCGCCGGCTCCCGAACCACCTGAAAAACCATCAGATTCCGAAGACGTTCAAGCAGGTCGCCGTAAAGCCGTTCGAGGTCGCGGCCCTTGTCCGCAAGGTTATGAACGGCCTCAATTACGGTGCCGGGATCGTTGTTCAGCATGGCCGCCTGCAGCCGCTGCAACTCGCCCTGCGACGTCAACCCGAACACGTTGATTACGTCCTCTTCCCGAATGCGCGACGCCTCGTCAAGTCCGCCGCAGAAGGCGATCATCTGATCGAAGATAGACTGGGCATCGCGCATACCACCTTCCGCCGCGCGGGCAATAATCGCCAGCGCGGCCTCATCAATGAAAATCTTCTCCTGATCGGCAATTTCCCGTAGTCGTTTGACAATCAGGCTCACAGACAAGCGCTTGAGATCGAAGCGCTGGGTTCGGGACAGGATCGTGGCCAGAACCTTGTGCGCCTCGGTGGTGGCAAAGAGGAATTTGACGTGCGCCGGCGGCTCCTCGAGGGTCTTCAGCAGGGCGTTCCAGGCCTGCACCGTGAGCATGTGCACCTCGTCAATAATATAAATCTTATATTTGCGGCCATTAGTCGGGGCGTACTGGACGTTCTCGCAGATTTCGCGCACGTCCTCGACTTTGTTGTGCGAGGCCCCATCAATCTCGATCACGTCCAGGCAGTTGCCGGCGGCAATTTCCCGGCAGGCCTGGCATTCGCAGCACGGCTCGATCCGGCCGTCAGCGTCCTGCTGGGGATTAGCGCAGTTCAAGGCTTTGGCGAAGATCCGCGCGGTCGTGGTCTTGCCGATGCCGCGGGACCCCACAAAGAGGTAGGCGTGGCCGACCCGGGAGGCCTGGATGGCGTTCTGCAGCGTCCGGGTGATATGTTTCTGGCCGAGGATGTCGGCAAACGTTTGCGGGCGCCACTTGCGCGCTAAGACCAGATATGACATGCTTCCCTCATACAAGCTGCCCCCGGGTGGCACTTCGGCACCGAGAAAAAAGCCAAAAAGGAAAATGCCGAGGCTACCGGCCTGCAGGTAAACCCACAGCGCCTGGCTCCTTTGCTTAGAGCTGCTTGCTTCCACACCTGACTCGGTTCACAAGTCACCATCGCATAGGACCCGCAAACCAATAACCATCGGCGCTTACAGTATGGCCCTGATTGCCGGTCAAGTCAAGGCATTTCATCCAGGTTCCTGGAAAAAAGCGCCCGGCCCGCGGCAGCCCTTGCAATTTGCCCGGGAGAATATAGTGTGCCTGAGAGGGACAAGATATTTCCCCGCAACTGCAAGGAAAAGTAATTTGAATACCGCGCGCTTAGCTGGCAGCCTCGACTGGATGGCCGTTGAACTGGCGGAATTGGCAGACCAAGGTCGGCGGCGGCATTTGCGCCAGGCCCGGGCTCTACCCGGCGGGAAGGTGGAACTCGACGGCCGGATACTGCTGAACCTCTGCTCCAACAATTACCTCGGCATTATGGAGGAACTCGAGGCCCCTTCCGAAGCCGCCGGCGCCACCGCCTCACGCCTGATTGTCGGCAATCACCCGGCCATTATCGAACTCGAAGAGATGCTCGCCGAACTGCATCAGACCGAGGCCGCGCTGGTCTTCGGCAGCGGCTACCTCGCCAATTTAGGCTGCCTCACCGCCCTCGCCAGCCGCGGCGATGCCATCTACGCCGACAAGCTTAACCACGCCAGCCTGATTGACGGCGCTGAGCTTAGCCGCGCAACCCACGTCCGCTACCGACATAATGACCTGGACCACTTGGAAAGTCTGCTTAAACAAGGCGCTTCCTACCGCCGCAAACTTATTGTCAGTGACGCAGTCTTCAGCATGGACGGAGATTGCGCTGAAGTTGCGGGGCTTGTCGAACTCAAAGACCGTTACGGCGCCATGCTCATGCTGGATGAGGCCCATAGCGGCGGCGTCCTCGGGCCGGGCGGCGCGGGTTTGTCGGCGGCGCACGGCCTGGCCGAGCATGTGGACGTGCACATGGGCACGCTGAGCAAGGCCTTCGGCTGCTACGGGGCGTACGTGGCTGGGAAACGGCCGTTGATTGATTATTTGGTCAACCGTGCCCGCAGCCTCATCTACTCGAGCGGCCTGCCGCCGCTGCTGGCAAAGGTCGCCCAGCAGGCCGTGGGCCGGGTCCGGCAGGCGGACGAACGGCGCCGGCAACTGCATCAGAACGCTGAACTTTTCCGCCAGGACCTGTGGAAACTGGGCCTGGACACCGGCTCGAGCACCACGCAGATAATTCCGCTGATAACTGGCGCGGATGAGACCGCTGTGGAACTCGGCCGCCGCCTCCGGAAGGCGGGGGTCGGGGTGCTGGCTATCCGCCCGCCCACCGTGCGGGAAAATGCCGCCCGCATCCGCTTCAGCATCATGGCCACGCACCAGCCTGAAGACTTGCGCCGCGCCCTGGCCGCCATCGCCGAGACCTGCCGCGGGCTGAATCTACCCAAAGGATCCCGAACATGAAGAAAAGAGCTAAGCAGCGCAAGCCCAAGCGCGACAAGCGGAGCATCGGCGAAGATACCGTCGTTATCAGCAATGACACCATCATTGAGCGCTATTCCAGCCTTTACAAGGCCCTGATGGCCCTTGACGGCACCGGCGAGATCGAAGTCCCGGCCGATTTGACCGACAAGGAGGAGGAGTTTTTCTACGAGTTGCTTGGCCGCAAGCAGGGGGAAGGACAGTATGTCGTTCACAAGCAGTTTGCCCGGGGCGGCATGGGCATTCTCTATCACGTTTTCGACCGGGACTTTCAGCGTCACACGATTATGAAGGTGCTGCTGCCCGGACTGAAGACGGACTCGACGCTCATTCGCGCGTTCGTGCGCGAGGCCCGGATCACCGGCCAACTCGAGCATCCCAATATCGTGCCGGTCCATGACCTGGGTTTCCTCCCCGGCCACGGCATCTATTTTACCATGAAGCACGTGCAGGGAGAAAGCCTGAATGACATCCTCTACCAGCTTGAAATCAATAACCCCGCGTTTGAAAAACGCTACGATTTCTATGCCCTGCTCAACATCTTCCGCCGAATCTGCGATGCCGTCGCCTATGCGCATTCGCGCAAAATCATCCACCGCGACATCAAGCCGCACAACATTATGGTGGGTAACTACGGCGAAGCAATGCTGATGGACTGGGGGCTGGCCAAGCGGATAGACGAAATCACCACCGATATCCCCATATCTCAACTCACTGAGGGAGACGCCGACGTGACCGACGCCGTGATCCTCAAGGGCTCGCCCGGCTACATGTCTCCCGAGCAGGCCGGCAGGAATAATGCCCCACTGGACGAACGCAGCGACATCTTCCTGCTCGGCGCCACTCTTTACCATGTGTTCACCTACTTCCCGCCCTACGTCGGCGCCACCATCACCACCATTATCACCAGCGCTCGCAATTGCGACTACCTTCCGCCCCGCGAACTGTCCTTCGGCCAGCTTCAACTTCCCGAAGATCTCTGCCGCATCATTAGCAAGTGCATGCAACCCGAAAAGGAAGACCGCTATCAAAGCGTCCCGGAACTCATTGCCGACCTCGATGCCCTGATCCACGGTAAAATGGATTACGAACACCGGAGCTTTAAGGCCGGCGAACTCCTTATGCAGGAAGGTGATAAGGCCGACTTATGTTATATTATTGACCGGGGCAAGGTCGAGGTCTACAAGGGCCAGGAACCTCACAGGACTATCCTCAACACCGTCGGCAGAGGCGCGATTATCGGTGAAATGGCCCTCATCACCCACGGGCCGCGAACCGCCAGCGTCGTCGCCCTCAAGGATACCAGGGTTCTGGTCCTGAACCACGAACTCTTTGACCGGAACCTCTCACGCCTGCCCCCCTGGATGAAGCGCACGGTCACCACCCTGGCCGAACGCCTCGGGGCTGCCGACGCCAGATTCGTCCGCCGCGAGTCCGGTTCCGAATAGCCTTTGCCAAGCCACCCGAACCTTGGAATAAACCCGTCGCGCCACGGGGAAACGCCTGTCGGCCGCGATGAATCCATTCCCCAGCCAGGTTTGCTGTCTGAACTGTGAACAATGGCTTGACGGGTACGCTCGGCCTCCCTGCACTCGGGAGTGTTACTCGTTGTACAAATTGTCCAACGTCTGCTGGACGTTACGGTCGCCAGGCGGGAAAAACGACGCGTGGCCAAGACACTCGAGCACGTCAAGCTCCGGGAGCCCGAGTGTACTGCTGTCCGTCGGCAGTGCCACCGGGCAGCGATAGAACCCGTCAAGCTGACGTTCCAACGGCGGCGCCGCAGCTTCCGATGGCGTGGCTTCGAGCGGCGGCGCACCCCAGTTATCACGCACGGCGTTGATGAACCGCGTCCGGCTTAACCCGCGGAGCGCGAGCAGGACGAACGGGTCCTGGTCAATCCGTTCCGCCACAAGACAGGCGACGGCGGCGGCGTGCCGGCAGACCGCCGCTTCATCACACGTGCAACTAATCTGCGGTTTCGACCCGGGCAAGAAGCGCGCCCCGGCCCGGTCGAAGACATCGTTCATGTCTTTGGGCATTTTCCCGGCGTAAAGCATGGCAAGGTGGAGCGTATTCATGGTGAGTTCGCCCAGAACCGCCTCCCGTTGTGCCGGGCTCAACAGCTCGAAAGTCATTTTTACTTCGAACTTGATCTCACGAGACTCCTCGACGTGCGACCCGAGCTCACCGGCGGCCAGTTGCAGTTCCGGCACCCGGCCCTGACGCGCCAGGCGCCGGCCCGCCTCAAGCTCAGGCTGGGCACAATCCGCCTCGATGATGGCCAGCCACTCCCGGGCCCACCAGTTCTCGCCAATCGGCCCGCGCCGGCTTTTCAACGGCAGCCCGTCGCCGAAGCGGGAATTACTGTTATCGTTATATGTTGCCATCGTTTCCTCAAGTATTCAGGGTTCAGTATTCAGGGTTCAGACATTATACTGCCATCGGACTCCGCGCCTGAATCAGTGATTCAGGTGCAGGACCTACTTTCTGGACTTCAGCACCACCGGGCCCCGGCTGCGAATGAAGTAGACCTTCTGCTTTCCGCTTTTGCCCACTTCATACGCGGCGACTCCCGGATTGTCGCTTTCCAGCAGCCAGGCCAGCAATTCTTTTTTCGCGACCTTCGGCAGCTTCCGCCCGCTTTCTGGTTCAACTGACAGCGTTCCGGTAAACGATGCGACCCGGATAAGCCCGGCGCAGGAAATCCGCAGGCCGCCGGGAACCGCGTTCACGGATTTGATCTTCCGGTCGCAAAGGATGCTGATGCCGTTGAAACTCGCCACGTAAGGCCCGGCATAGTTCTTGGCGACAATGGCCGCGCTGCGCCCTTTGCTGACCCTGGGATCAGCTTCGCCGGTGAGGGATTCAAGGCCCTCAAGCGTATGGGTGTCCAGGGCGCCATAAGTGGACGCGACCCCGCGTATGCCGCCTTTTGCGCCAATTTGCATCCCAACGGGGCCTGATGACTTTAGTCCGATACCGTGTTCAGCGGCAAGTTTGTTGATCACCTGTCGCAAGTCTGCGGCGTTTTTGGTGGCGTTATCGAAAAGCACCCCACCCTTGAAGCCGGTCTTTTTCCAGAAGACCAAGCCTTCGCGAATCGTCTTTGCTGAACGGCCCGAGGCCCGGTATCTTCTGCCGTCGAAACGAATCTCCTTTTCCCAGGGCCAGTCTTTGGTCAGCTTGCCGTCGAGGTCGTCCGGCGTACTGGCCTCCATGCTGTTGTCGGTCGGCGCCCAGCCGCGGATGTAGAGCAGTCCGGGCTTTTCGCGCAACCATCTGCTAACGGTTTCAATCGTAGCGTCGTGCAAGAGCGCCTTGTCCTGGCCGGCGAGGCCGACGAACCGGTAGCCATCGAGGTCTTGCGCCGCGAGTTGGTTGATGCGGAACAGCACATCGTAATCACTGGCAAAGTCGAACTGCGGAATACCGCCGCGCCGAGCGCAGACGAACAGGATTTTATGATCATGCTTTAGATGCGGCAGGCCGGCGAACACTCTGGCAATGTCGTAGAGGTGTTTTTGCTCGAGGAAGAGACCCCGCCGGACTCGTTGCATCTCGCGTTTTGTCCGAATCCGGGCAGGATCCTTTTCCGGGTCCGGCTCGTCAAGTTCGAGTTCATCGTCATCGTCATCGTCTTCGGCCAGGCCGCCGTCGTCGAGCTTTGCTTCCTTGCCGTGCTTGAGTTCGAAGCGGTACATCTCTTCGACCCCCTTGAACATCGTTTTCATGGCTTCATCGAGGCTCTTGCTGCCGTCGTAAACGCTCTCGACCCACAACCACGAACCGCTGGCCAGCGGCCCCCCCTTCATATTTTTGACGGCGCACAGCCAGGCGGTGAAGAAGCCGGGGTCGGCCCCCGCCAGCCAGGCGGCCACACTGTCGGCATAGGCCTTGCTGGTGCGTCCCTGCACCGGATGCTCGGAGAACTTCGTGTTATACTTAAGCAACAGGTCATTGCCGGTGAACGGGATACCGACCCGGCCAGTGACCAGCCACATCACCGGACGGTCCGGCCAGAGCGTCTTGAAGCGCCGGATCATGTTGTAGCGGGTGCGGTTGTTCGCGCCGTACCAGTAGGCGCCGCCGACATCGAACTTCCAGCGGCGGTCGGCAACGCTCGGCCCGTTCTGATCCGGCATGTAGGTGCCAACCTGAAAGCCCGGACGCAATTTGCCGAAGTACAGCTTGATGAAGTCATACATCCGGTTGAAGCCGTCCACGGCCCGTTCCTCTTCCCAGTGCAGATACGCGCGCTTTTCATACTCGGAAAGCTTGCCGCGGTCGCCGCCGACCCGGTCTGGCGCAATTCCGGCGTCCAGACAGAACAGCCGCCAGCCATCACGCCACAACTGCCAGGGCCGGGCGTACATGCTTTCCTCGCCAAGCACCACGCCGTCCACCCAGTTCAGCGCCGCCGCGAACTCCTGCTTCATATTGAGCCACCACAGATCCTTCCAGACCGGATGAAAAATCACCTGCACCGGGTTATGCGCGGTCGTATTCGACCGGCAGATCAGGATCTTGCCGGCCTTATGCGCGGCCTTGCCTGCATCATCCATTTTGATGTCAAGGCAGTAATAATAACCGATTGGCGATTCAGCGGCCTTGTCGGCATAGCCGCACAGGCCGTACGTAGTCTTCTTGACGTCAAAGCGATGCACCGGCGGAAGTTTTTTCCCGGGCAAGGCAATGCCGGTGGCCTTGACGATGGCATCCTGCAAGTAGAGCCGGACGACCGGGTCTGTCTCGGCAGCCATTGCTTTCTCAAGCATCTTGGCATGGCTCTTATCCACAAGTTGCCGAGCAACCGCGGCCGCGTGCACGCGCACCCATACGTAGGGATCGCCGATCATCTGCGAAAGTTTTGCGGTGGCGCGATCACGGTCGCGTTGAACCAGGCAGTCGAAGGCCGCCGCGCGGATATGCGGGTCCGGGTTGTTACAGGCTTCGGCAAGCATGACCAGCTCCCAAGGCTCTTTCGCACCTGCGAGCCGATGAACAATCTTTAAACGGACATAAAAATGCTCGGTTGCCAGATCAAAACGCAACCGTTCCTTTTCGCCCGGTGGCCGTAGCTTTACCAGGCCGTCCCTGGCGCTCTCGCCAACGGGGATATGCGGGTCATTCGCCAAGGTTATCAGGCGCTGCCGGATTCGGTCATCAATCGTGTTCGGCAAGTTCTTCGCCACGGTCGCGACCACTGCCTCATCACTGCTGTTGAGCCATGCGGCCACCGACTTGAGGTCCAGGGCTTTCAAGCGCAGGATGCCGCGCAATGCCAGGCAGCGCGTTTGCGGGGCGCCAACGGCCACCGCCTTCTTCAGCAGGGGTATATCCTTCTTGCTGCCCTGGTCTGCAAGCGCCTCGACCGCTTCCTGCTGCACGCTGGCCTTGTGGAAGGCCTTTCTCGCCAACGCGAGCAGATTCTTCCGCGGTTGTTTTCGCTTCCACAAGCCGTACGCCGCCAGGAGAGCCGTCTCGAGGTCCTTGTCAGCCGCCAGTCGCTGCAGCAACTTCGTGGCCGCCGGTGCGGGATAGTGGCGCAACGCGAACGCGGCCGCCCGGCGCACCAGGGGCTCTTCGTTGCCGGCAAAACGCGGCATGAACGCCAAGGCCGGCTTGGACTTCAGTATGCCCAGACATCTCACCGCGCCCGCCAGTTGGGCCGACGTCTTGCGCCCGGTCATCAAAGCGACGATGGGATTTTCCTCGGCATCGGCCTCCATGCCGCCGAACTCGTCATCAATATCCTCGTCATCCTCGTCAGCGAGATTCTCGACCTCATCCCGGCTCAATGAACGGACCATATCCAGGATAACCTTCTCGAAGACCTGGGGGCTGTGGCGATTAACCCGGAGAAAGTCGTAGGTTTCACTTTCATACCGAGTACCGAGCGTGGCGGGCACGGCCAGCTTGAGCATCATCAGTAAGCGCCCCGCGCTCTTCAGCTTGCGGCGGTCAATCGACATCTGCTTGCCGGCGGCCATCACCATGCCGGCCAGGTACGGATACTTGATCAGATCGTTGATGAATGGCCGCAGTAGTTCGAGCCGGTGCTCACCGGAGTTGTAGACCCACACGGTACTGAGACGGCGTGAGAGATAGCAGGCCTCGACGGCTTTGTCGGGCACGCGTTTGTCGCTGAGCACCTTCTTTGCCCGGTCATTCAGTTTCAGCTCCTTCGCGACAAATTGGCCCAACACATAGATAATCTTGGCACTGTTGGTGTTTTTCAGGGGAAATGACTTCGTGCGGAGCCCGTTGAGGCCGTTGAAGCGAAAGACAAAGCGGCCATTATCTTCTGCGTAGGAGATAACTGCCTCCAGCGGCAGGTAGCTCCGGAGGTCCGCCAGCAGGCGTTTGGGGTCTGACCGGCGTTTCCCGCCTTGCACCTCGAAGAGCAGTGATGCCGCCCAGCCCTCGCTGACCACTTCCACTTCCGGGATTTCAGCGAAACGCTCGTATAGATACAGAGAAGCACATCGCGAAAGACGTTGGTAGTCAGTGAATTTTTTTGCTTCGATCGTGCTTGGCGGCGCGGGCGGCACTAAAATCCGCAGTCCCGACGCGTCGGCATCAGCCGGCCGCTCGCCGGAAAAAAGCGCCGGCGAACCCATTAAGGCCACGATTAATAAAATGGAACTGCTGAGCCGTTTGGCATGCATGGTCATGGTTTCTTATTCCACGAATTTGATCACGCCGAAGTCGCCGGTGTTGGCGCTTGGTCCGCCGAACTTGTGGTTCATCCGGGTGTATTCAGGATGGTTATCCTCCGTGCGCTTCGTTTGCCCGTCACTGATGCGGTGGCGGGTGAACTGGCCGACCCATGCTGCGTTGGTCGCCGGGCGAATCATTTCCGGAAATTCTGAGTTCGGGAAGTACAGCTCCAGGCTCCAGTGGTCTTTCCCGATATGGGTGGCTACCTTCATGCCCTTGGCATTCCAGTCGACATTGCCGTTGCGCGAGTCGTAGACGGTCGGGTTGGGGTTGATGATAAACTGGTAGAATTTACCTTCGTTTTTCCCGCTAACGTCCAGGAACAGCTCGATATTGTCCTGGTGCCAGGCCATGGCGTCATCACGACTCCTGATGCTGCAAACCAGCTCGTTCGGATGCGGTTCGCTCATGCGGAATCCGAACGAGATACCGTCAAGAGTCCAGACGGAGCGGACCTCAGTCGGGTAACGCGCCGGATGCTTCTCGCCGTTGGGATGGAAGGCGACCGGCTCAGCTACCTGCCAACAGTCATCATCGAGCTTACCATCAATAATCGGATTGTCGCCGACCTTCTTGGAAATCAATGTCCGCAGGCCGCCGCCATCATGCACGGCCTTCGCCTCTTCAAAGAACTTGGCGAAGGGATGGGTGTAGTAGTCAAGCCGTTTCTTCAGCTCGGCATCGTTGCCCGCCTTCTGGTAGGCCTGCTTGATCAGTGCCTTCATTTTGGCGACGATTTTCTTGGTGAAGCTCTGCTGATAGACCGCCTGGATGTTAAGCTGAGGATTCTTCCACCTGACCTTCTCCCAGCGGTCGCACTGAAGTGACAAGAGCTTGCGCACGCTCTTGGCTGCCGGCCCATACATGCGCCTGGCGTACTCGTCCATCATTGCGTCGACATCGTAGTCCGGGTTCCAGTAGAGCTTGAGCCAGCAGTAGAGGGTTACGTGCTGGCGCACCCAGTCGCCATTGCCGCCATTGATAAAGCTGCCGACAAGTTTATCACGGTTGTGCTGGTAGTAGGCTTTGAGCACGTGCGGGTATTGGTAGGCCGCCTTGGTGCGGTCGGCCGGCCAGCAGGAGTACTCCCAGGTATGTGCCTTGCGCCCGGTGAGTTGTCGCCACTTGTCAATGTTGCCCTGGAACTGCTTACGGATCGCCGGCTCCTTGTACATCGCCAGGCCCGGCATGCCGCATAACTCCACCTCCACGTTGTCCGGGAACTCAATACCGTCCGGCGCCAGCGTGTAGTTGACATAGGGCAGATAGGTCACGGTCATGTCCGGCCAGCGCTTTTTCACTTCACGGCCCAGGTCGGCAACGAAGGCGCCAAGCAGATTCGAGGCGGAACCCCACCGGCCTTTGCCCTTCTCCATCAGTTTCGTGCAGTCTTTGCACTTGCAGGTCACCCCCAGGTCCGCCGGCGACACGGTGATCGAGTACTTGGTCACATGGACCATGTTATGACGGAACTTGCGATCAATAGGCCTGCCGCTCTTGATCGCGGCGATCTCGGCCAGGTAGACCTTCAGGGTTTCGGGATTGCCATAGCAGATCATGCCGAAGTTGCGGGTGTTGTCGGCGCGCAGCATGAACAGTTCGGGTTTGTTCTTCACATAATCCTGATTCCCGCCCCAGTGCGGGGTGTGGCACTGGATGGTGGTCTCCCAGGAGTTGCCGGCGCCGAGCAGTCTGTACATGTGCCGGTAATCCGTCTTTGCCGGCACGGCATCGAAGGGCGGCCAGACTGTCCGCATCCGGTATACCGGCGCATCCTCATACCAGACAGGGTCTACAACCAGTGAAGCCGATTTCCTGATCGATCGTCCACCAAGATTTGTCGGCCAGTACCAGCGTACGCCGACGAAACGTTCGAGGAAGTTGGCGACGCCGTGGACATTTCCATCGTAATCGTAGCGAGCGCCCGGTTTGCTCCGGCGTGTGCGGCCGGCAATGAAGACCCGGTTCGGCGCGGTCTTGATGGCATATCCTTCAACCGGCAGTTTGCTTAGATCGATCCCTGCCCTTTGCGATTCTTCGCAGTCGCCAATCACCAGCGCCGGGCCTGCGGGAATCTTGCCATGCACCACCGGCAATTCGGCGCCGGTGCTCTCCTTGATCACTTCCACCAACTCCTTGATGATCTGGCGAAACGTGTGATGCTCAGCGCTCGGCATGATCACCACCTGGCCAAGCGCCTGCCCGTCTTTGACCAGGACGACTTCAGAATGTGTCGGCGCTTTTTTGACGTATTTCACTGGATTCAGGTCCTTTGCTTGGTGTGGAATCCCGGCTCTGTCCACATTATTGCAGGCGCCGGCCAGAAACACAACCAGTGGCAGGAGGATTTCACCTTTCATTTTTTACCTTTCACTTTTTGCCTGATTTCTTCGGGTTGAACCATTGGCCCCAGCTCGGCGCCAAGTAGCCGGGCACGCCGCGCAGGCTGATGTCTGCGTCAATCCGTACGTGCCGGGGATATTTCGGGTTGTTCGAGACGAATCGGGTCGGGCTGCCCACGTCGGTGCGTATGAACCAGATTTTGCCTCTTAAAGCCAGCGGTGTTTCAATCGTCACCTTTTGCGGTTTGCCGCCACGGACGTATAGCGGCTGCATCAGCCGGTCCGGGGCATGCACTTCGAGCAGCAGCACATGATTCGGGTCGGCGACTTTCGCCGAGACCGTAAACCGCTTCACGTTCTGCGGCACCATAAAGAACCAGTGCCGGGCAATGCCGATTTGCATCCGGAAAACATGGCCGCCTTTGGCGGGCCGCCCCGCGAGCCAGTAGGTCAGGAACTATCGTACTGGGGTGATTAAGTCAGTTTTGGTTTTTCGGATTTCTCACGACGCCATGCTCTTTGCTCTATGCTCTACTCGCTATACTACAGTTTTTTTTCCTGAACGCTGACAGCTGATAACTGAT
>SDBT01006783.1_pt1 | contig 18933 bp, 19 predicted proteins | sample 2277101 | NCBI WGS metagenome assembly SDBT01 (sample SAMN10404973, study PRJNA504765) | marine sediment metagenome | isolation source: marine sediment core GS10_PC15, 103 cmbsf | place: Arctic Ocean: Southern Knipovich Ridge | collected 2010 | reverse complement strand
CTTCGTGAACTATCATCCCGGCGTTGCCCCCCAACTCCAGGGATACCACTTTATAGCCCGCAATACCTTTTAACCACCAGCCTATATCAGGACTCCCGGTAAAAGTCAAGACTGCGAAACGATCATCCTTAACCAATACCTCGGCCGCGGCCCCGGCCATCGGCAGCACCGAAACCATATCGCCGGGTAGCCCGGCTTCGAGGGCCAGTTCCGCCAGGTATATCGCCGAAAAGGGAGTCGTACTGGCCGGTTTAATGACGATTGGCGCGCCTACGGCGATAGCGGGGGCTAACTTATGCGCTACTAAGTTACTCGGGAAATTGAACGGGGTAATACCAAGTATCGGGCCTCGGCTGAAACGACGTACGATACCGGTTCTCCCGCTTCCCGCGGGGTGCGCGTCGAGCGCCAAAACCTCTTCGTGCATCCGCGGCGCCTCTTCGGCAGCCACCTTAATAGTAAAAGCACAGCGCGCGATTTCGCCGCGCGCTTCGTTGATATTTTTACCGGATTCTAACGCAAGGATTTCGGACAACTCCCTCGCGTTCTTCTCGACCAGAGATGATAATTTTTCCAGTATTGCGATACGTTCGTACAGCGGCGGGGCTGCCTGCTTTTTCCAGAAGTTATAAGCGCCTTCCACTGCGATTTCAATATCGCGTTCATCGGTCAGCCAGGTATGGCCAACTTCCTCGCCGTCGTAAGGGCAAAAGACGGGCAACCTGTCGGTTCCCGTCTTACGTTCTCCCAGGACTATATACGGCTTTGTGAGCATTCCCGATACCGGTTATCGCCGGTCTAACCTTTTACCTTAAATCTCTTTCGCGATTCTTCGATTATCCCTTCTCGTTCTTTGATCGTAATTCCCCATAAATCGGCGATTCTATCCAGTTCTCGTAATTCGGTGATATGTACGTTTTTATCCGAAACGGCGATATCGCATAACAAAGCGAAGAACTTGCTGTAATCTTCTGATTCGTATTCTTCGTATACTTCGTAAACGGCACCGGTGAATAAATCTATGTATTCTACCCTGGATAGGTTCGCAACGGATTCAGCATATTCTGACGCCTGTTCCGATATCTTATCGAAGCCCATATTGAGCCGTTTAAGGCCGGCAGCTACCGTCGCGATCTCCACGCCCTGTGACCGACGGTCAATCACACAAAATAGACAGGCTAGCTTTATTATCGAATTCGGAGTACATTTACCCATAATCCCACCTTATTCTAGTTACTGTTCTGATATCTTGACGTAATATCTCGCAAAAGAACCCGGTCGGTTCAGTTACGAAGTTGACACTTCGTTAAAATGTAGTATACTTTAAAGGAAGACGATATTCAATTATAATTTGGGGGAAAAATGAGATACTATACTACCGTAATAATCTTTACGTTTATTTTTACTTCATTCGCCGCGTGCGCCGATGGCGACCCGGTTAAACTTAACCTAAAAACCGAAAACGCGAAGGGCGTACCCTGGCATCCTTACTCCGGAAACATCTTCCTCGACGTGAAGGAGTGGAAAGTACTACACGGGGACGCCGATGCGCGGAAGTATCCCGAATGGGATGCCGATGTAGTATTAACTCTGGAATCGGGTTCGACTGTATATCCGCTCGGAGAATCGGATTGGGTAACCGAGGACCCAAAGACCGGCGAATATTGGCCCTGGTATTTCGTTTGGAACATATACAATGCACGGGGATGGGTATACGGGAAACATCTAACCTGCGGTGTTGATCCCGAATCCAACGAGTATTTTCGTGATACCTCCAGACACGGTTCGTCCGGTAAAAGTTGGGTTGCTTTAGATGACACAGGAAGCGAAGTTAAATACGTAAGCGCAAACCCCGCTGCGTTCCCGGGCCATACCGAAAAGCCGTTCACGAAGAAACTTGACCGCGGCGGCAATGCTATTTGGGAAGTCGCATTCAATAACGGCGCCGCGTACGAATTGACCGAGAATTCTTTAAACGGCACCCCCGAAGAATCTATATCAGCGTTGGAACAACCGGTCTACGTGACTGACGTTAAGGTTAACCCGGTATCGGGCGATACCTGGTTGATAGACTACGGGAGGTGCCGGGTTCATTCGGTAGCCGACGATGGAACCGTAAAAGTAACGATAACCGGACTAACCAGCCCGATGTCTCTCGAAGTGGACGAACACGGGTCGGTCTGGATAAACGACTTCTACAACGACCGCATTGTCCGCGTATCAGCCGGGGGAACGTTAATGGCCGGTCTTAAAGGCTACCGCGCTAATTTCGCTTCGCTTGACCCCCGTGACGGCTCGCTGTGGATTTCGGAGACCAGTTTCGACCGAATAAACAAAGTTTCGCCCGGAGGCGAAGTCGTATTCTCTAGTACCGATTATAAAAGCCCCGGCGATATCTGGGTTGACCCCGAAGACGGAACAGCTTACGTCTGGGTGTCGGGGCGCAACTGATGTTGTGTTAATTGGACGGACTTATACAATTCCACCGTCAAGAGGCCGATATTATGACTATTAATCGATATGCGAGAGCGATAACTCTAGCTTCTTTGGCTATATTATTCATCGTAGCTTCCGGGTGTATAGTAGAGCCCGATATACCTTACGACGAATACCCGATATGGCTGGTTACTTATCCCGGAATCGGTGTCCACAAATTGTCGCGCCAATTGGAGACGATATTTGACATACGGGAAAGCGGATCCGGATTCACTCCCTTAATCGCGGTCAACCCGGCGGATAAGAACGTGTGGTTCAAGTCGGCGTCCAACGAAATTACGGTATACGACGAGAATTGGCATCATAATTATGGGCCGATAACGATTGGCGGGGTATCCGCTATAAAAATAAATGATTCCGCACGGCGCGTTTGGATAATGGCTGGTGACGACCTGTACATTTACAGCTTCACCGGAAATGAGCTGGGCGGCTTCACCGTAAATTCCCTCAACGATTTCACGCCGATTGAGGATGGCAGCGGAATCTGGTGCCTGACCGGCAACGGCTATTATCTGAATAAATACTCGGATTCCGGAGAATTGCAAAAACAACTAATCGTCCCCGACTTCTACTCCGGGAATGCGGCGAAACTGTTCTACGATCCGGGCGACAACGGGATTTGGATTTCATCGAACGGAACCAGTGATAATTTCGTTAAAGTAGACGGCGACGGAACGGTACTGGCTACCGTAGCAACCCCGGATTCCGAAGTAACCGCGCTCAACCGGAGCAACGGCGACGTCTGTTACGTATCAGGCGGCGACACCGCCGGAGTCGGCCTCGTGGACAACGCAGGAGCAACGCTCTGGTTTACGGAGGTGACCGGGGTGTCAGCGGCGACTATCGGCGAAACCGACGACGCGGTCCTCTACACCACCGAAAACGACGACGGCCATATCCTGTACCACGCAACCCGAGCCGAAGGTAAGATAACCCACTTCGCCGGGCCATATTCCGCCGATACTATTTTAATTGCGGCGACCGGGGAGGTTTATGGGGAGTAAACTTGCTAATCATACGTTATACAAAGCAATCGCCCCCGTGAGGGGGCGTCGTATTTACGGAAAGCGAGGTTAATGATAAACCTTACGCGCGTCCAACTCAAATATCCGTTCCCGGGTCGAGAAGTAGATGGTATTGCCGTCGGCGGACCAACAACCGCCCTGAGGGCCACCTTCCGTCTTATAATCGGTAAACGTTAGCTGGGTGAATTCACCGGTATTTATGTCATAAGTGAATACGGCCCTATCGGTAGTCCCGCGCCAATCGGGGTCATCGGTACGGTCGCCCATAACGATTAACTTGGTTCCGTCCGGCGACCAGGGGCCACACTTATACATCCCGTCGTTATTATCGAAAAGCGGGCGTACGAACGTCAGGTTGTCGCCGTCCCAGGCGTAAAGGTCGGCGTAAAAAAAATTCCCCCAATCACCACCGTATCCGCGCTTTAATACCCACGATTTTTTATCAGGGGAGACTTCAGCGTTAAAACCGCCATAGTCAGGGGATTCTATCAAAAGTCTACTCTCAAGCGTATCGACGTTAAGAAGAATAAGATTGGCGTACCCTAACCCGCCAATGCTGTAGTATATATGGGAATTATCCAACCATTCTCCCCAGTCCAGCCCGGGAACGTCCAAACGCTCACCGGCATCCAACGGCGGGAATGAAGTAAGACGGCAGTCACCCCAATCCCGATGATAAACCATTCTGTTGCCGTCAGGCGAAACCGAAGGGGAATACCCCATAAGTAATCTCTCTATGTCGCCGGTATCGAGGTTGTACGTAGATATATAGTGATCCCAGTAATGTTCGTCGGTCGTTATTAATTCCCCGAAAAGTAGGATATTATCGTATGTAGGTACGATTGCAGATACTTCTTCCCACGTATCGGGCAAGTCGAAAAGTTGAGTTTCGCCGCCGTTATCGGGAAGGACGATTTCCGTTTTATCGCAGGCTAATTGTGAAGCAAAAAGAACGGCGCTAATTATTACGATATATCGCTTCAACATAATCACCTCGATATTACCGTTTTGAGGACCGACACGTTTTCACCGGTATCTACCCTTATCAGGTAAACGCCGGACGCGATACCGGATGCATTTGTGTCCCAGTTTATCTCGACGTCGCGGCCGCTTCCGGCCCACTCTTCGACCTTTCGGCCTCTGACGTCGTACACGGTAACTTCGTAATGCCCAGTCGTAGTAACGAAATTAATACGGACCGAATCCGAAGTGGGATTGGCTGAAGTTAAACGTGGTTCTTCAATACTCGTCGGTTCATTGTCGGACGCTTTATCGGATAATCCATTGTATACATCGCCGTAATCCGATACGTAATCCTCTCCCTCAACGCCGTAATCCTCGATTGCGATACCCGTAGTGGTTAGTACCGCCAGCGCCGTAAGCATAACATAGATATTGCGTCTTATAAACCCTGAACCTCCTGGCGGCTTCCCGCCGCCGAAAATATAAAATATATTTATATATTCCATACGTAATTTAGTATATGGGGGGGGTGTATGTCAAGCGAAATATGCGCGTATCTGCTGGTTAATGCGATATTTTACGGTTTTTCCTCATTATTTATGAAATTCTTTGTACAGGACGGCGTAATCGTTATAAAAGGTGCAATTCCGCCCTCCGCTTTCCCTTGCGCACTCTCCTCCTTTATCGTAAAATAACAGTATGAAACAGTTCGCCCGAAGTAAAAACACCCGGCTGGCCCTACTGACCCTGCATACCCTGGCCATCGTCCTCGGTTTCGCGATGATGGGCTTCAGCAAACAGCCCGAAGAGGAAGCCGATGCGCTGGTCTTCCGCGCCATAATAGACGGCGTGGTCAGCCCGGTGATGGCCGAGTTCCTAATCGAGACCATCGAAAAAGCCGAAGACGCCGAAGCCGACCTGCTCATCATCGAGATTGACACCCCCGGCGGCCTGGATCCCTCGATGCGCGAGATAATCCAGGCGATACTGGCCAGCGATGTTCCTATCGCGGTATACGTCGCGCCGCGCGGCGGCCGCGCCGCCTCCGCCGGATGCTTCATAGCAATGGCGGCTCATATCGCCGCGATGTCGCCCAACACCTCCATCGGCGCGGCCCACCCGGTCAGCACCGGCGGCGAGATGGACGAAACGATGTCTGCCAAAGTGACCAACGATGCGGTAAGCTACATCCGCTCGTTGGCCGAAAAACGGGGACGCAACGTGGAGTGGGCGGAGCGCGCGGTGCGCAAATCGGCCTCGCTCAACGAGAACGACGCCCTCGAAGAGGGAGTAATCGAGTACGTAGCTGTCGACACCGACGACCTGATAGCGCAGTGCAACGGCATTACGATCGAAGTTAACGGGAAGAGGATTACCCTTAATTTGGACGACTACGCCATCACAACCATACGCCCCGGAATGAGGCACCAGTTTTTCGCGGTCATCACCAACCCCAACATCGCCTACATCCTGATGATACTCGGCTTCTACGGCCTGATATACGAACTGGCCAATCCCGGCGCGATCTTCCCCGGGGTAGTGGGAGCAATATGTATTCTGTTGGGGTTATACGGCCTGGCTACGCTTCCGGTCAACTACGCCGGGGTCGGCCTGCTGTTATTGGCGCTTATACTTTTTATCATGGAGGTCAAAATCATAAGTCACGGAATGCTCACGGTTGGCGGGATAATCTCAATGATACTCGGCTCCGCGATGCTCATTAAATCGCCCGCGCCCTTCCTGCGGGTTAGCTGGGCGGTCATCATCCCGGCGGTCGGCACTACCGCGGCCTTCTTCGCTTTCCTGGCCTACCTGGTTATACGGACACATAAGCAGAAAGCGACCACGGGCGAAGTGGGAATGATAGGCGAACGGGGGAAGGCCACTACTCCGGTTAACGCGGACGGGGGGCAGGTGTTCGTGCACGGCGAATTCTGGCGGGCTTTCAGCGAGGAGGATATCGCGGAGGGCGAGGCTATCGAGGTTATTGCCGCGGATGGCCTGAAATTAACCATAAAAAAAGCGGAAAAAACCACGTAATCTATTATCTGCGCGCTTGTGTCTTTTATATGAAGGGCAGTCGTATATGGAAGGTTTAATTAAACTGGATAAAACGGTAATATCCATCGGGGAACTCGACGATACTGCCGATGAAAAGAGCTATTGGCTACTAAAAAGCTATCGTGAACGTATAACCGCGATAGAGATAAATAGAATAATGGTTTATGGTGAACATAGAACTACATCCCGACTTCAAAGATTTCTTGAGGTTTCTGAACTCGAGAAAGGTTAAATATTTGGTTCTTCGCCGACTGAAGTCGGCGTTCGCGGCCTTCGGCGGGTTAAGGTGTACTCGGAGCCTTTAGGCTTCGACGGATGAATCCGGCGGTATCGAAAGGCGTATTCTATTTATATACAACTACTTATAAAGACACGAAACTACCTGCTTCAGCAGGTGGAGGTTCACCCGCAAAGCGTAAACGTCAGGTTTTAACCTGACGAGAAAAGGCCGATAAATCAGTGTAAATATATTTAATCTTTGTTCTAATATGAAAAACCGCGTAACATTCCGCCGGGCCGAATTACTATAAGGGAAAGACAAGGAGGAGATAAAAAGCCGCACTTCGTTTTAGAAGCTATAAATAGTTTATTATCATAGCATTACAGAGGAACCTTTAAACGGAGGCGGATTTGGCTCGCGGTTTAACGAAACCCGGTTTTGTATAGAATATCCATAAACGCCTTCGGCCCGTACGGGTTCGGCGGCTTTTTTATTAAACGATTCACGTTGGGAATCGACTAATATAAGGTCTTTTTCCAATTAAAACTCCTCGGAGGTTATGGCAACGATTTACGTTTTCTGAACTTATTTTCGTTATTTTAGGCAGGTAAAGTGCGAGGAAAAACCGAGAAAGATAGGATAGAGGAGCCGTTTAACCGGGATTACCCCCGGATGCGGCCCCATATCGTGCAATACCGCTGATAAATAACATATTCGGAAAACGCAATATCGTTACCGGGAGGGCACAATTTACCGCCCTCCGCCACCGGGGAGAAACTATGCACGCCGCCAAAAGCGAACAGACGTTGCTCCAGGGCCTTATCGAGAGGGACGAGAGAACGGCCGAACAGTTCTACGAAAAGCATTACCCGCAAATATACCGTATGATGTATTTCTCGGTGGCGACGGAGACCGACGCCGAGGACCTGACCCGCGACGCCTTCCTGGCCTTCTTCGAGTCATTGCCCCGTTTCGAGGGCAAGTGTCGCCTGTCCACCTGGTTGTACAGCATCGCTAAAAACCACCTGCGCAATTACTACACGCGCAAACGACGCCGGCCGATGGTTTCGCTGGACAATACTCCAGACCCCGATATGCAGTCCTACCTGTTCGGGCTGAAGTACGAGGGCAGCGGGCCCGACGAGCTGGCATCGCGCAAGGAGACCGCGGCGCTGGTCCACGATGTATTGGGCAAACTACCCGATAACTACCGCGAGGTGCTGCTGCACCGCTATATCAACGGCCTGCCCACCCGGGAGACCGCCGAGTTAATGGGCAAGTCGGAGGGCAACATCCGAGTCCTGCTCTTCCGCGCCAGCAAGGCTTTCGCCGATGAGTTTAAGCGCATAGAAAAGCAACCGTTGAACCGCAGCGTCAAGGGCGCGACCAGATATCAGTATGGGGCGGAGTGAAACCTAAGCAAATAACCGAAATAAAAACGCCCCCGTGAGGGGGCGTCGTATTTACGGAAAGCGAGGTTAATGATAAACCTTACGCGCGTCCAACTCAAATATCCGTTCCCGGGTCGAGAAGTAGATGGTATTGCCGTCGGCCGACCAACAGGCAATTTGGGGCCCGCCTTCATACTTGAAGTCCGTAAACGTAAGCTGGGTAAATTCGTCGGTTTTTACATCATAAACGAAGATAGCTCTGTCTGTCGTGCCGTCCCATTCCGGGTCATCTGTTCGATTCCCTATTACGATGAGCTTCGTACCGTCGGGCGACCAGGGGCCGCATTTATAAAACCCGTCGTGGTTATCGAAGAGCGGACGGACGAATGTCAGGTTCTCGCCGTCCCAGGAGTAAAGGTCGGCGTGGAATACGTGTTCCCAGTCGAAATCGTAATCACGAATTAAAACCCACGATCCTTTATCGGGCGAAATTTCTGCCCCGAACCCCCCGGGATCGTCCGTTTGGATTAAACGCCTATTCTCTAAGGTATCGACGTTGAAGAGGTTAAGATTACTGGAGCCAGGTTCCCATATCGTATAATAGGCATGGGAATCGTCGAACCAATTGGCCCAATCTAACCCGTCTATGTCTATCCGTACGTCGTCTTCGGACGGAGGAAAAGTCGTCAGATGTACATCGTACCACCCTCTACTATAAAGCATCCTTTCACCGTTGGGCGAAACCGAAGCGCCGCAATACCCACTGTGCCCTCCCAATAACCTTTCTACTTCACGCGTTTCTAAATCGTACGTAGATATATACCTGACCGCATAATGGCTGTCGTCTGTTAGGAACTCGATAAACAGGAGTTTGTTATCGAAAGTCGGGACGATTTCAAGAACATGCTCCCATTCATCGGGAATATCGAATAGAACATTTTCGCCGCCGCTTTCGGGAAGGACGATTTCCGTTTTATCACAAGCTAATTGCAAAACGAAGAATACGGCGCATATTATTGCGAAATACCGCTTCAACATAATCACCTCGATATTACCGTTTTAATTACGGTTATATCATCGCCGGTATCGACCTTGATAAGATAAACACCGGAAGCGATACCGGACGCATTTGTGTCCCAGTTTATTTCGACGTCGTGGCCGTTTCCTGTCGGTTATTTTAAATTTTCACGGAGAATCTACAACCCATATCTTTGTCGGGAGACCGACGGAGTAATATATCTTATCCTCAGAGATTGACCAAAAGACGTTCGAAACATAAGTCATAGAGTTATTCTGTTCGTCTCGCGGGGTCCACGTGGCGTATTTTATATCACCGGTTATTAAGTCGTAGACGATTATATGCTCGTCGGATTCCGGTTTGTAGACCAGGAGCACTTTCGTCCCGTCGCTTGACCAGCCTCCGCTTCGGACATATCCATACTCGGTAGTCTCGAAAAGTATCTCGTATTCCCAGGTAGTCGTATCGTACATCCTTATCTCTATGTGGTTAACGAAATTAATCTGACGATCCCAGGTAGCCAGGAAGCGGTCGTGGTTTGGCGAAAACTTGCCGTAAAAATCTCCGCCAGTAGAAGTAACGAGATATGTCATTTCCAGCGTGGTAACGTCTATTTCGTAGAGCAGCGACGTCGCGCCACCGTCCCTTATTTCCCTTACTACTACCGTATCGCTCGTTATACCCCAATCCACCGGCAAATACATCGCGCCGTTAGGGGTAACTTTCCGTACGGTACCATCCGATACATCGTATATGTAGACCTGCCACGCCCATCCGTACATTATGTATTCGCCGTCGGGCGAGACATCTACACCAGTGTAAGATACATCGTCGTTCACCAGCAAATCGGTTATTTCGCCGGTAGACGTGTTATATACCGCAAGCCGGAAACGGTTTTCTCCGTGGCCAAGCCAGTATGTAAAGGCTAAATTGGTAGCGTCGGGGAAGGGAGCGGGACCGCCTATTTTCGCATCGTATATATCGAATAAAGGCCTGGCTCCGTCGTTCGGTCTATCGTCGGTAATAACGAGATCGTCGCAGGAGAGGGCGAGGGCGACGATTATCGCCCCCGCCGTTATTGCGGCGCTCTTCGTGAAATTACCTAGTGAGATACGACCACCTTCTTTACGACATTATCGTCGGCGTTTTCGACTTTTATCAGGTAAATCCCTTCGCTAACTCTCGAACCGTCGCCCTGAGTCAAATCCCATTCTACGCTAACTTGACCTTCGTCGTTTCCGGTCCAATCGCATATTTTACGGCCTGATATGTCGAAAATACCTACTTCGTAGTTCCGTCCGTCGTTCTGGAAACGGACATACGTAACGTTTGACGCGGGATTGGGGTAAACCTTCGTATCCGCGAGAGATATTTTAACGTTATTAACTAATACCGAATCTTCCGATTCAGATATAGGTTTACCGGACGCGTTCTCTCCGCCTTTACCGGAGGTAACGGCATAACAGGCGTTGATTATACCGTATCCAAAATACCAGTCCCGTATCAAGGTTTGCCCGTTCCCTGGTCTAACGCACGATTGCAGCCATTTCCGAAGCTGGACATTGTTTAATCCCCCGAATTTTGACCAGGCGAGTATCGCAACGCCGGAAACAACGGGCGCAACGGCGGAAGTACCGCCAAACGGCATATAACTCTCGTTGCTCTGGGCAGACGTAGTATGGATTTCGACCCCAGGAGCGGTTAATTCCAATTCCCTACCCCAATTCGAGAAGTAAGCCCGAAAACCGGATTTTGTAGTAGCACCAACCGCAATAACTTCCGAATAAGCCGCCGGGTACATAATATGGTTTCCGTAATTATTCCCAGCAGACGCAACTACCAACCTACCGTTGCTGCTATATGCGTATTCGACAGCGTTCTGCAACGTCTCTGTACCCCAATAACTGGCCACGCTGCAATTAAGAACCCAGGCCCCGTGATTAACAGCATATGTCATTCCCTGGGCTAAAGTACCCGTCGTACCTACCCCGTCCGAGTGTATTTTAACGGGCATAATTTTAGCCGGCCAACAAATCCCGGCTACGCCGTGGCTGTTATTCGTATTAGCGCCAATAATGCCGGAAACTGGAGTGCCGTGGTTATCTATATCTTGAGGATGTCCATCGCCTTCAATAAAATCCCAGGGATGAACGACTTTCCCGTTTAAATCCTCGTGGTCTACAATACCGGTATCAAGAACAGCTACGATTCTCGGGGCCCCGGTCTCAATATCCCAAGCCGAATCCGAGTCTATAGGATACCACTGCAAATAAGGTCCGAACGTATGATGGTGCCATTGATAATCGTAATATTCGTCGTTAGGGGTTGTTATACAAAGTTCAGTATAGTAATCCCGTTCTGCGTATTCCACGTATCTCGATCTACTATAGTCGAAAATCGCTTCCTCTACCGTTCGTTTTTTATCAAAACTCATCAAATACGTATTACCCATACCTAAGCTCTTGCCAACCGGTTTCCGCGTCATCAAAACTCCAACGGCCTTCGCAATCGTTGAATTCGCTTTCGTTTGGCTCTGGGAATACTTGTTCCATCCCGTATACGCCATATTCCTCGTTTAAGGCGTCTATTTCCGGGATACCCGTATAGCAAATACCGCCCTCCGTATAGTAATCAATGGCTTCGGCGAATTTTACTATCACTTCACCCACTACGTAATCCTCACCCTCAACGCCGTAACCCTCTATTGCGATACCCGTCGTAGTTAGTACCGCCAACACCGTAAGCATAACATAGATATTGCGTCTCATAAATCCTGAACCTCCTGGCGGCTTCCCGCCGCTTGTTTAGATCGTTGGTTAAACTTATAACCATATAATTTATACCAGACAGGGGGGGGGGTATGTCAAGCGAAATTTGCGCGGATCTGCAATTTAATGCGATATTTTACGGTCTTTCCCGTATTATTAATAATATTCGTTGTATGGGACGGCGAAACCGGAATAAAAGGATAGACCGCACCTCCCCCAAACGTTTGCCCCTCCGCCCCATTTATGCTACACTCCGCCCGTGAGTATACTCGACAACGAGAAGGAGCTTTACGCCGCCATCCGCGCCGGCGATGAACTCGCCTTCGAAGCCTTCTACGAAGCGTATAAGAACAAGATCTACAAGATGATGTACTTCTCCACGTCCAACGAGCTGGACGCGGAGGAGCTAACCCGCGACGTCTTCCTCGGCTTCGTGGAGTCCATCCCCCGCTTCAAGGGCCACTGCAAAACCTCGACCTGGCTATACAGCATCGCCAAGAATATCCTCAAGAGCTATTACAACAAGAAATCCAAATACCGGATGACCTCGCTGGACGACTCCGCCGGCGACGATATGCTCGATTTCATCCACTCCGTGCCCGACAACGAGGGGACGCCCGACGAACTGGTCCTACGCAAAGAGGTGCACGATATCATTCGAGTCGTATTCGGCCGCCTCCCGGAGAGCTACCGCTCGGTTATCACCCACCGTTATATAAACGGCCTTTCCAGCCGCGAAACCGCGGGTATTATGGACAAGACCGAAGGTAATATCCGCGTCCTACTGCACCGCGCCTCCAACGCCTTCATCCGCGAACTGGGGCGCCTCGAAGAAGAGACCGGCGAGGTGCTCATAGATAGGCCGGAAGGTATATTCGCTACAGAACCGGGGGAATAGTACAGATTGCGAAACCGGCCCATTTATGGGCCGGAGCTTCACCCGCGAAGCGTTAACCGTAGGCTTCAGCCTATGGTTCTCTGCATATCCCGTCAGGTTAAAACCTGACGTTTACGCTCCGCGGATGAGCCTCCGCTTGCTGAAGCAAGCGGTTTCGTATTTCTTCGTAATTCCGGTTTTACGGTTGAAATATCCCCCCCGGAATGCTAGCATACGGCCACGGCGTCGCGCCCGACGCCGTTTACTATAATGAAGGGTAGGGTATAACTTATGAATAGATTTGCAACCGGTACAATTCTTATATTTTTAGCGCTGCTGATTCCGTTAACGGTTTTCGCGACCGAAATTGTACAAAAGTTCGAACGCGCCGAGGGTTACTACGGCAAAAAAAGCTACGACCTGGCGATATCGCTTTACATCTCGGTACTCGAAGCCGAGCCGCAGGGCCCCTACGCCTCGTTCTCGGCGCTGCGCATCGGGATGTGCCATTTCGCGCGGGGCGAATATAAGGACGCGGCAGGCGCTCTGGAGAAGTTCGACGAGGGTTTCCCGAAGAGTAAATATCGCGACGACGCGGCCTATCTCGCCGCCCGTTCCTACTTCGGGATGGGCAGCAACGTCGAGGCGATGCGGAAACTACTGTATATTGTCGGTTACGGCGAGGGCAACGTATATTACCGCCGCTCCGCCAAAGGCATCGCCGACATCTACGACGACGCGATGGCCCCGGACGATATGCGTATCGCCCTGTCTGGCTATCATCGCAACAACGCTACCGGTGAACTGCTATATCTGCTTTCGGTACACGAATACAAGAAAGAGGATTTCGAACGATGCGTAATCGTTTTGGAGGAACTAACCGATAACTACGAAGGTTCGGAGTTCTATGACAAAGCCGAAGAACTGCTCGAAAAAGTCCGCAAAGCGCTGGGACGGCGAGCGGATGCAATCGGCCTGTTGGTACCGCTTTCCGGCGATTTCGCCGCCTACGGCAACCGGATAAAGTACGCGGTTCAAATCGCTATCGACAACTACAACGACAATCACCCCGATAATCGCATTTCGCTATATATCGAGGACACCGCCGGCGACCCGGAGACGGCGCGGCTTACCGCTCGTAAACTGGTCTATAACGACCGCTGTATCGCGATAATCGGACCCTGCCTGACCGACGAAGTCGAGGTGGTGTCGGGAGTAACCACGCCGGCACAGGTTCCGATATTGACGCCTACCGCCGGCACCGGCGACGTGTCGACGATAAGCGAATACGTATTCCAGAACGGCCTTACCTATCAAATAGAGACCCGCGCTATGGCCGAATACGCGATGAAAGAGATGAAGGTCAAAACCTTCTCTATACTTTACCCCAATAACAACTATGGCAAAGAACACGCCGAGGCATTCAAAGCAGCGGTCAAAGACCTGGGCGGCGAAATCCGCAAAGAAGTAGAATACCCGACTATTGATATGGACAAAAAACCGGGGTCTCGCGAGATAAATTATTCGCCGTATACGAAACGGGTCAAATCGGGGCGGGCATTAGGACTATACATACCGGGCCACTCGACCGAGATAATTAGACTCCTTCCCCAGTTGACCTTCTCCGATGTCAATTCGTTTTATTACGGCTCTAACGGTTGGAACGAAAATAGCATCGTACGGATAAGCGGGAAATACATCGAAGGCTGTTATTATACCGCCGCTTTCTACGAAGACACCACCGACGAAGAAGCACGTTCCTTTATCGCACAATATCGCCGTAAAGTTGGCGAAATGCCGAAGTATCTGGCCGCCCAGGCTTACGACGCCACGCTGATTATACTCCACGCTTTACAGGATGGCCCGAACGACGGGGATGATATGAAACGGGCGCTGGAGAACATAAAGAACTTCGACGGCGTAACCGGGAGGACTACTTTACGCGGCAACGGCGGTGCGCTGGAGAAAGAGGTAACCATTCTTACGGTACACGAGGGGGAGGTAATGGAGGCGGAGCATTAATGCGTCTTTCGCTGCTGCTCACAGTATCTATCAGTTCGGTTATTATCGCGGGGTGCGGCCCCGCCGTAAACAAAGAATATTTATATCTGGCCCGGGAAGGTGACACCGTCCGGGCCTTGACTTTGCGGTTAACCGGAAACGAAAAACCGGCAAAACTAATCGCGGAGGAAAACGGATTAGACGCCGACGAGCCTATATCCGCTTCGCTACCAATACGGATTGATAGTAAAACCATAATAAAAAACAAGGGCGACACCGCGGATTTAGAGGAATATGAGGCGGCGCGGGCGAAGCTGCTCCGTTACGATTTTCTCGGGGCGGCTACGTTATACAGAGATATCCGGACCACGCCCGACGACCCCGCGGTAGCTTACGAAAAGCTGTTGTGCGATTATTTGTTGGGCGATTTCGACAGCGCTTACGCTAAACCGGCCGGGGACGATGGATATTATTCGGCCGTATTATCTGCTTGCCGCGATTCCGCCGCCGGGGATTTGCTTGCGGCGGAAGATAAATTATTGGCTCGCCTGTTAAACGAACCCGGCGACAGGCGCTCTAAATATCTGCTGGGCGAAGTAATGCGGCGGCAAAAGCGATACCCTGCCGCGCGCAATGCCTATTTCGGCCTCCTTCTTGATAATGAAGAGGATATAATCGCCGAACTTACCCGCACCGCCATCAAACGCGCCACCCGCGAAGAGATGGACGAGGTAAAGGAACGTATCGAATTAGGCGGAGGAAACGGGGAGCATTAGTAAACACCGCCTTCCTTTTAATTGACTAACCGATAACCGTGTGATATATTTCGATGATTATGAACAAGCACATACTTATACTATTCGTTCTAACACTATATCTATGCGTTCCCGTTTCGGCAACCGAACTGTACTCTGAACAGTATAACGGTGCTCTTTATGATACCGAACCGTTATCGGCGGGACAGATTGAGATTGCTTACGATAGCGGCATCCCGTCCGTAATAATCGCTTTTCGGAACGGCGCCGATATGTGGGTGGGCAACGATTTCAACACTTCCGGCTACAGCAGCGGATATCCGCGCATTGACAGCATACGCTGGTACTGCTACGACGCCTGGCCGCCCCCGGCCGGTTTCGACGGTTCGTACCTGGCGATATACGATTACGTCAACGGAACGCCGTCGGATATCATATGGCCAATAGGCGGCAACCCGATGTGGGTCGTACCCTCGGACAACGGTTTCAGGGATTTCACGGTTGACTGGCAGACGACGACCCATACTTTCGTAGCCGCTAATAACCAGTATAACGATTATCCCAATTGCGACCCGTTCCTCACCGACAATAACCTCACCGACCAGAACCATAGCTGGGTAGCCTCCGGCTCGAGTTGGCAGCGGTTCAAAGATAACGACGACCTGCAGGAAACCACGGGCGGCTACAACAATCTGATGATGAGGGTATTAATCACCCCGAGCAGCGAAATCGAGTCCAATTCGCTGGGAGCTATCAAGGCGATGTATCGCTAAACCGCTTAACCTAAATCCCATCCATTTGTGCATTTAATTAGTTTCTTAACCCGAAAAAACCTTTGACAGCAAAGGTTTTTTTTGCTATTTTTCATCAAATTTAGACTGTGAGGGATAATATCAACCGGTAATCGGAGAAAAACCGGCAAATAGTAACATCCAATCGGGATTCGATAATAACCTCAAGTAATAAACGATAAGGAAGGGTGTACTTCAATGGAATTCACGTTCTTCGATTTAAGCGGCTATACGCAGTTCGAAAAAATAGCGCTCTGGTCGGTCTTAGGTACTTCGTTTTTGAGTATCGGCTACGCGCTAATAGTCGCGTTCTTCGTTCTTAGAGCTGATAGCGGTACGGACAAGATGCAGGCTATCGCAAAGCAAATACAAGAAGGGGCGAAAGCATATCTGAACAGGCAGTTCAAAACAATCCTCTGGCTGGTTCTTATCCTGACAGTCGTCCTCTTTTTCTCGTCCGGAAATATAAGCAAAATATTCAGCGATCCGCTGATTACGGCGATTGCATTCGGGCGAACCGTCGCGTTCGTCCTGGGCGCGATGCTCTCCGGGCTGGTCGGGTTCGTCGGTATGAGCCTGGCGGTGCGGGGTAACGTTCGAACCGCGGCCACGGCGCGTTTCTCCTATAAAAAAGCATTGACCATCGCCTTCCAGACCGGCACCATCGCCGGGATGTTCTGCGTTGGCCTGGGCCTTCTGGGAGCGACGGTAATCTTCCTGGCGTACGGAAGCCACGCCTATGAGGTGCTGATAGGCTTCGGCTTCGGCGGTTCGCTGCTCGCGTTGTTTATGCGGGTGGGCGGCGGTATCTTCACCAAGGCCGCTGACATCGGAGCCGACCTGGTTGGTAAAGTCGAAGCCGGTATTCCCGAAGACGACCCCCGCAACGCTGCGGTTATCGCCGACAACGTAGGCGACAACGTCGGCGACTGCGCCGGGATGGCCGCCGATATCTTCGAATCTTACGAGGTAACCTTGGTCGCCGCGATGATTTTGGGATACAGCATCCTCGGTTTCCCCGGGGTTGTTTTCCCGCTACTGGTCAGGGGAATCGGCGTCATTACTTCGATTGTAGGGACGCTGGTAGTTCGACCTTTCAGCGAGAAGGAATACGGGATGAACGCTATAAACCGGGGGTTCTTAATCAGCGCGGGGCTGTCCGCCGTCGGTTTCTTCTTCTTCGCCAAATACTACGTGGGCGATATGCGCGTGTTCTGGGCTACGCTTGTCGGCCTTATACTCGCGGTCCTCATTTCGTTCCTGACCGAATACTTCACTTCGATAAAATTCCGGCCGGTCAACGACATCGTTGATGCCACGCCAACCGGCGCGGCGACTACGATACTTATGGGTGTAGCCACCGGTTTGGAATCATCGGTCTGGGCAATCCTGGTTATCGTCGCGGCATTATTCGCGTCGGTGGTAATCGTGGGCGATCCGACTAATATCCAATATATACTCTACTCGGTCTCGTTGGCGGGTATGGGTATGCTTACCACGACCGGCGTCATCGTCTCGATGGATACTTACGGCCCGGTCGCGGACAACGCCAACGGTATAATGGAGATGTCCAAAGACGGCGACGAAAAATCGCTCAAGACCATCGCCGAACTGGACGCCATAGGCAACACTACCAAAGCAATCACCAAAGGGTTCGCCATCGCGACCGCGGTTATGGCGGCGACATCGCTGTTCGGCGCGTATTTTGAAGTTATACATGCCGCGGGTTCAACCCTTAGCGTTATTAACGTCGCCGATCCGATGATACTCATCGGACTACTCATCGGCGGCTCGGTACCGTTCCTGTTCAGCTCGATGACCATCCGCGCCGTCGGCTACGCCGCGACGCTGGTTATCAAAGAGGTCAGGCGGCAGTTCAAGGAGATACCGGGGCTACTCGAGGGCAAAGAGGGCGTCGAACCGGATTCCGGCAAAGCGGTTGACATCTGCACCACGCAATCGCTGCGCGAACTGGTCGGCCCGGGTATCCTGGCTATTGTTACCCCGATTATCGTGGGCTTCGCCTTCGGCGAGGGCGCGCTGGGCGGCTTTTTGGCCGGTATTATCCTGACCGGACAGCTTATGGCCGTGTTTATGTGCAACGCCGGCGGCGCCTGGGATAACGCCAAAAAAGTGATCGAAGACGGTAAATACGGCGGCAAAGGTTCCGATGCGCACGCCGCGGCCGTCGTGGGCGATACTGTCGGCGACCCGTTCAAGGATACTGCGGGCCCGGCGATTAACCCGCTCATCAAGGTTATGAACCTGGTGGCGCTTATAGTCGCTCCGCTGATCGTTGTCTACCGCGACTGGGAATATATATGGCTGGTCGTAGGGATAGTTGTAATCGGCACCGGTTCGATAGTATACGCAGTATGGCGCTCCAAACGGCACTCGTTCGCGCAAACGGTAGAAGAAGAAGCTAAATAGCTATAAAGCAAAGTAAAATATCGAAGGGCGGCGTTTATGCGCCGCCCGTTTTATATCCGTGTATGAGCCAACCGAAGCTCCACTTGACATAAAGCGACAATCAGCTATAATGCAATAATATCGTTCTTTGCTAAAAT
>SDBT01006782.1_pt1 | contig 18935 bp, 17 predicted proteins | sample 2277101 | NCBI WGS metagenome assembly SDBT01 (sample SAMN10404973, study PRJNA504765) | marine sediment metagenome | isolation source: marine sediment core GS10_PC15, 103 cmbsf | place: Arctic Ocean: Southern Knipovich Ridge | collected 2010 | reverse complement strand
AGACGGGATTAGCGGGTGAATGTAATAGCCGTCGATTTCCTGCATTCGGCGCCGCATGACAGGGCGACCGCTGGGAGTCGAGTAATCGGGAAAGTGGCCGAGGAAGACGTCGCGAATAGAGTCGTACTCGTCACGCGGAAAGTATCGTTGCACCAGAGCCGCCGTCGCTCGCCGGGAATCCCAGTACTGCAGATCGATGCGGATCACAGCCTCTAACGGTCGGGCTTGAGTCGGCGGCTTTGCGCCGTAGGTGTCCACATCGACCCAATGCGAAGTCTCATCTCCCTCGACGATTTTCCCGTGGTGGTGGGTCATGTAGTACTTCCAGAGATAAAACTCCCGCAGGGGTACGAAACGTACAGAAGGAGCCTCGCCGGGGGAGCGCAAATAACACCTGACGATCCTCACCCTAGGCATAAACTGTCCCACGCGAGCTTCCGATCGCAGCTAATCCACCGCCGGCGGGTTGGAACGCCATGCAGGCATTGGAGTTGAGATAAAGCATGACGAGTATACGACGAGAAGGGTAGATTGGGAAGCACTTTCTCATCAGTGTCTCAGTGTGCCGAGATAGATTTCCAGAGGGGGGTCTGCGTACTATAATGTTTTTCGCATAGTTGTGCTATCGTTCGTGCAGAAACCGTAAACGCTTCGATTTTAGCGGTTTCATGGCTGAGCGAAGACGAATGAAAATAATTGACTATTTTTATTTGCATCAACGGGCATGGCATGCCCCGCTCTGAGCCTTTCGAACGATGACTCTAGCTAATCGTTTAACGATTTTGCGCGTGTGTCTCGTGCCGGCGCTGGTCATTCTAGTGACCTACGGCTACTTTGGCTGGGCGCTGGGAGTTTTCGTCATCGCCGGCATCACCGATGCCCTCGATGGCATGTTCGCCCGATTGAGGCACGAGCGGACTCGCTTGGGGGCCATGCTCGATCCGCTTGCGGACAAGCTTCTGGTTACTGCTTCGGTCGTCATGCTAACTATCCCGAATCCGGAGCTGACTGTTCGTATCCCTGCCTGGATCACCATCTTGATCCTCAGCCGCGACGCCGGGATCGTCATCTCGGTGCTCATCATCCATCTTGCGGTGGGCCGAAGGTCTTTTTTTCCCACATTTCTAGGTAAGATCACCACGACGGTTCAACTGGCGACGATCCTTTGGATTTTCTGGTGCAATTACCGACAAAGTACCGGCCCGCTTACCGAAGTGCTACTGGGGATAATGGCCGTCTTCACACTCGCTTCGGGATTGCACTACATCTACCATGCGCGAAGTTTCTTTGCCGAAGCCGAGGACGAGGCGTTACCCGATAAGTAGCGGTTACTTGCTTCCATTCTTTTCCGGATTTAAACTATCCAGCAGACTTTGCCGGAGATGGTTGCCGTGATAGCCAGTTCTGTAAGCCTCGCATGGCCCGGATATCTCGGAGAACATCCTCGAACAAGCTAGGGTAGGGAAGGAGGACGTCATGACGGATAGTGTTTACAAGGTGATAGAGTTAGTCGGGACGAGTGCTACTTCCTGGGAGGACGCAGCCAAACACGCCATCGAGACCGCGGGAAAACATTTGAAGAACTTGAGAGTTGCGGAAATCAGCAAGTTGGATCTGACGGTGGAGAACGGCAAGGTTGTCTCGTACCGCGCAAGAGTGAACCTGTCTTTCAAGTACGAGTCTGGCGAGTAGCTTGTAGCGCCGTTGCCCGGCAACAACGCGACGCGTCGCCGACCGCGAGCCGAAGAGGCGAGCCACTACCAAAAATAGAGGAGGGTTCATGGCGGGCCGATTCGCTTTCTCGATGCTGTTCTCATGTGTTGTGGCTTTCGTTGCCTGCGGTGATGAGGCAACACGAAAGGCCCAACTCGGGCGCGAGCCGGCGGGCACCCCGAGGCCTTTGGCCGAGCACATGAGTGCACATTTCGAAGAAGCAGCCGATATCCAAGCGGCCATCATTCGTGGCGACATCGACGCGGTGCGAGAGCCGGCCAAGTGGCTGGCAGAGCATCCGGAGGTTTCCGGCATGCCCGAAAACTGGGACCCCTACGTGGAGGATATGCGGACAGCGGCACGGCTCGTCGGGGAAGCCCGGACGTTCAGCGCCGCTTCTCAAGCAACGGCATCTTTGATAAAGGTTTGTGGTGCCTGTCATGAAGCGGTGGGGGCCAGGCCGCGGATTCCGGAAATGGGAGCACTAGGTGTGCCTCCTGCCGAGCAGCTCGGCGTCGTGCCGCACATGTTGCGCCACAAATGGGCCGCCGACCAAATGTGGATGGCCTTGGTGGAGCCTTCAGACGCTGCTTGGCAAAACGCCGTGAAGGTGCTCGCCGATGCGCCCCTCAATGCGCAGGATGTAACCGACGAGGGTGAGTTCGCAAAAGATGCGGGAATTCTGACCCAGCAGGTCCACCAGATACGCACCAAAGCGCGAAAGGCGGCGGATTTGGATTCCCGTGCAGAAGTGTACGGGGATTTTCTGTCCACCTGTGCCACGTGCCATCAAATTCTCCGCACAGAGGGTAAATAGAATATAATCGGTTAAAGAGTCATTCTCTTGAGGTGGATTACGCCATGCCAGAAGCAGCCACAAAGGAAAACCTAGACGATTTTCGTGAGCACTGCCGGGCGGCGCTACGCGCCTTGGGTGAGTGCTGGAAGACCCTGATTCCGGAAGGGTTCTGTGAGAAAAGCAAGCAAGGGCAAAGGGAAGCTCTACTTGCTGCGCGAAGCCTCATTGATGTCGCACTGGAAAAGCTCGGGGTCGAGGAAGAGAAAAAAGCCGACAAACCCAGGCAAAAGGTCAAAGTGAATCCTGACTGATAATCCTCAAACCCTCCGCGTGCTCCGCCACAAGAAAACGACGAAGCCTATTCCTGCCATTGTGTAACCCACCAAGCCAAACGCCCGCTCTTCGTTCAACGTTAGGATCGTACCCGCGCCTACCAGTGTGGCGAAGACGATCGCTATCGCAATGAGCTGGATTGCTCCCTCGAGACGCTGGTGCAGCCGGCGGGCTTCCTCGTCGGGTGCGGCGCGTACCTGTAGCTCACCGCGTTCGGCTTGCTTGAGAAAGCCTTCCGCCATGCGGGGCAAATCGAGGAGCAGACGCCCCAGCCGCAGAATTTGATCTGCGAAATTACCGGCGCTCAGGGAAAGCTCCTCCGCCGCCAACTTTTGAGCGAAGGGAGCCAAAGCGGTCCATGGGTTGAACTCCGGATGGAGTTTGGTACACATGCCGGAAAGAATACCCATCGCCCTGGCAACGTAGATGAGATCTTGGGGCACCTGGAACGGCATCTCATAGAGAACGTCACTGAACTCCCGGGCAAACTGGCGCATTTCCTGATAGCCCACTCCGGCAAGCTGGCGCATGTTCAGGCCCCACAAGCGATCGAAGATCTTTTGCTCCGCTTGGGCAATGCGATCGAGATCGGCGTTGGGAAGGAGCACTCCCAGGATCTGGTAGGCGCTCACCAAACGCCGCATATCGCGGGTGCCGACGGCGATCAGTGCTTCGCGCAGCCCTGCCAAGACGTTGTCGGCTATACGGCCAACCATGCCAAAGTCGACGAAAACCAAATAGAAAGGGCGGCCTCCGGAAATTCGATGGGATGTCGCGCCACTGGACTCACCGGGAAGCGGAAAAACGAACAAATTACCGGGGTGCGGATCGGCATGGAAGAAGCGGATCTCGAAGATTTGCAGCATGTACAACCGGAACAAACGCATCGCCACTTCGCGTCGATCGACGCCGGCAGCGTCTATTGCCTCGTGGTCGGTGATCTTGATACAGGTCACGTCTTCCAGGGTCAGGACTCGGGTGGAACAAAACTCATCATAAACCGCTGGAATGTAAACCTCGGTGTCGTCCTCGAATAGCTCGCCAAAGCGTCTGGCATTGTCCGCTTCCGCTTTGTAGTCAAGCTCTTCCCACAGGGTGTGGGCGAACTCATCGAGGAGTGCCGGCACGTTCGCGCGGCGGCGGATTGGCCTGAATCGCATCGTCCAGCTTCCGACCACACCAAGCGCCGATAAGTCGGTCGCAACGAGGGCGCGGATATCGGGTCTTTGCACCTTGATTATTACCTTCTCCCCTGTCTTCAAACGGGCGCGGTAGACTTGTCCCAAGGATGCGGCGGCGTGAGCGTCGTAGTCGAAAAAGTCGAAGGTTTCATCTAACGGACCCAGGTCGGATTCGATAACCGAACGAACTTCTTCGAAAGGTGCGGGAGGCACCTCGTCCTGCAATCCGGCGAGCTCCTTGGTAATCTCGTCCGGCAAGACGTCCACTCGGGCGCTGAAGAACTGCCCGAGCTTGATCATGACACCGCCCATCTCCACCGCCAGAGCTCTAAATTCCCTCGCGTTGCGGCGCAAACGTTTGGGGCGGCTCTTGCTCACCGCTCCGGCACCGACAACGCGCCGTAAGATAATCTCCCACCAGATCAGGCTCACCACCACACGGGCAAAGAATCGTAACGTGCGTCGATAACGCCGCTTGTATTTCCGGGTGCGGCCCTCGATGGAAGGGTAGGTCTGGACCATGTTGTTCATTCTACACTCCACAGCAGATTTACGGACGATTTCCCCAGCGGCCGGGGAATAGGTAAACTCACCTGGGACGAAAAAGCAATGCAGGAGAAAATTCCATGATGACACTGAAAGAAGCGGTAGACGACTTCTTGGCTCAAAAGCGTATTGCGGTGGTCGGGGTCTCACGCGGCGGCGGTGCCCAGCCGGCCAATCTGATCTATCGCAAGCTGCGGGATGCCGGTTACCAGATTTTTCCCGTCAACCCCAACGCCGGCGAGGTTGAGGGCGATGCTTGTTACGCGGACCTGGAGGCGATCCCGGAAGATGTGGATGGAGTGGTGATAGCAACCACGCCACAGGTCACTGATCGAATCGTACGAGACTGCGGCCGCCTCGGCATCTCGAGGGTCTGGATGCACCGTTCCTTCGGTACGGGAAGTGTATCGAAAGAGGCGGTGGCCTATTGCCGCGAGCACAGCATGAGCGTCATTGCCGGCGGCTGCCCGATGATGTTCTGCGAGCCGGTCGATTTTCCCCACAAATGCATGAAGTGGGTTTTGAATTGGACCGGAGGGTTGCCGAAGAAAGTGTGATGGCATGACTCAAAAAGAAGGTGATTTCTTCGAGACGCGAGCGCGTATCGTTTGGGACGTTCAAGAGATGGACATGGATCTCGTACAAGCAGTGCTGGGCGCACGGCTCGGGATTTGTTTCTTGGATGTTTCCGCCTTTCTACGAAGGGAAATACAGCAGTTACTCGTACCCTGCGAGTCGGCCGTCTGAGCATCACCAGGCAATGGCAACGGCAATAGTTTTGATCTCTTGATCGACCCCAACATCGAATCGCTTTTCTCGCCCGATGTCGTAGATGCAAGTTGAAAAAAATCACCTCCAGGGGAGCGAGTTGAGCTCCTCCGGTGTCAAGGGTGGTAGTAACGCCTCGCCGCCCTCCAACCGGTGTCCCATGGCGTCGTGTACACAAAAGCCCAAACCGGTAAGCGCCGCCGGAGTTCCAGCCTCTGCGGTTAACCTTCCTCGAATCGAACAACAGCCATAGCTCCCGTTCTTGCTCAAGGCAACCAATTTGAGTCCGAACAGCGGTTTGCCCTTGTGACGATCCACGACACGCTGACAGACGAAACGGCAGGCTTCAACCGGCGAGAGGCCCTCCCGCATCTTTTCCACAACAAGGAAGCTCGCGCAAGTCTTGACACACTCTTCTCCGTGACCGGTGGCTCCCGCGGCGCCCACCTCGTTATCGAGGTAAAGGCCGGCGCCGATGATGGGGGAGTCACCCACCCGTCCCACAATCTTGAAATGGTGCCCGACCGTGCTGGTGACACCGGCAATGTTGCCGCGGCTATCCAGGGTCAACAGATTGATGGTTCCTCCACCCTCGGGTTTGTGCTCGTCTTTGCGAGGAAAGTAATAGTCCCGCTTGCTCAGGTTCTCCTTCCATTCCAGCCAGTGTCGGCGTGCCTCGTCGGTCAAGAGGTCTTCCTCTTTGAAGCCATGCAACTTCGCGAAACGAAGGGCGCCTTTTCCTGCCAGCATCCAGTGATCCGTTCGATCCATGACCAGCCGGGCCACCGAGCAGGGAGTTTTGATGTTCTCGATCGCTGCAACCGCACCGATGTTGTCGCCATCGGCGCCGTTCATGACCGATGCGTCCAATTGGAGAAATCCCTCTTCGTTCGGATCGCCACCGTATCCTACCGTGGCGTCTCGAGGATCGCGCTCGGAAACGTTGGTGGCTTTCTCCGCAGCATCCATGGCGCTACCCTCCAGTCGGAGGATGTTCCAAGCGGTAGTGGTGATCTCTTCTCGGACGATCGGATTCGTTTTGCTGGTGACGACCAAGGGACGGTTGGGCCGGGCGGATCGTGACTGCGCCTGTTTGTTGGTGTTCACAAAAGGTACCGTCAGTCCTAAACCGGCAAATCGTGAGAGGAAACCTCGGCGATTCAAATTTCTTGAAAACATAGCTTCTCCTCGTCGCACAGGATGTTGGTAAAAAGACATCGGTCCGGAGCGTCTTGTTAGGATCGCTTATCCACTTGCGGAAGCCCAGCGCGGGCTTCGGCCTCGGCGATAATTGCGCCCAGTGTCTCGAGCGTATCATCGGGTAGCGGCGCCGGTTTGTGGGAAGTGATCGCCTGACGGGCGATTTCCCGAGCTCTCTCGGGCGCTCGCTTCTTACCGGCTTTAACCCAGCTCTCGTAAGGCCGCCGATCGAAAACACGCGGATACCACACGCTTCGGAAATGCTCGCTGGTGTGAGGGGTGGTCAAAAATTCACCACCGGGGCCCACGTCGTCAATCACATCGAGCGCTAAAGACTCCGGAGTGAGCTGGATGCCGTCCATGAGTCGGCGAACCAGGCCGATCATCTCATCACTCAAGACGATCATTTCGTACGAACAGGTGAGACCCGATTCCATGTAGCCGACATCGTGTATCAGGTTGGCGCCGCTGAGGGCCGTCCAGAGAATCCACATTGCACTTTCGAATCCTGCTTGAGCGTCAGGTGTCTTCGAGTCGGAACAACCGGCGAACCCCCAAACCGGCAAATGATAGTAGTAGTGCCCGAGCTCTACCATCCCCGTGTTGTTGAGCATGAACTCGGGGCTGCCGTAAGTAGCCACCATGGTTCGCATATCGAGGGGACCGTTACCCGAGCCGAGTACAAAAGGTGTTCCTTTTCGCCTGAGCTGGGCTATGACCAGGCCGCTCAATGTTTCCGCATTGCCCAGCACAAGGCTGCCGGCGGAAGTGACGGGAGCGGAAGCGCCTTCGACGGCCCCCGGCGAGTAGACCACCGGCAGCCCGCGGTCAGCCGAGAGCAGGAGCTTGCGCAGAACCACCTCGGTATGTTGAAGAGGTGATGTCGGTTCCAGGTAGACCAGAAGAAACGGTTTGCTCAGAAGTTGGTCGGCTCCACCGACAACCGTTTCCGCCATGGTGATGATGTCCGCCAGCCCCGCCTCGTCCCAGGCGGTAGTTACGATGGGCTTGGTGGCGTTCGTCATCATCGCCAGGAAGGAGTGTCGATCCGAGGTGATGGCGGGCACGTCGGACGGAAGGGCCATGGACATCAAAAAGTCCAGGTTGGGTAGAGCATCCACCAACCGCGCCGCATCTTCAACGTCGGATAGCAGAGACAAGCGCCGCTCTCCAGTCTCCAGGTCGAGTGTGTTGGGAAGGTCGGAACCGGTTCCGAAAAAAGAGCGACGGCCTTCGAGAAAGATGCTGGGCTCTCCGGTCCTGCTGCTGAGCACGACGCGCGACGGGGCTTCCTGCAAAGCATTTTCCACTACGGAGGCAGGGAAGTGCACCCGTGTTTCATCCGTGATCTGGCAACCCGCTCCTTGCAGTAATTCCCGAGATTCCTCTTCCTGCACTCGGACGCCGGTGCGGCGGAGAACCGCCAGAGATGCCAAGTGAATTTCGTCCAGTTGAGCATCGGTCAGCATCCTGAATTGGATGGTCATGGGTTTGCCTTTTTTGTTTTAAAGTCGAATTTCAGGAAATGCCGAGCTTTCTCTGAAAATACTCGATCGTTCCCGCCAGCCCTTCTTTCAAATCGATGCGAGGTTGCCAATCGAGAATCTCTCGGGCCAGGGAAATATCGGGTTGTCGCACGCGCGGGTCGTCTACCGGCAGTGGCTTGAACTCGATGGGGCTTTTCGATCCGGTCATGTTCTTGATGGTCTCGGCGAGCTGGAGGATGGTCATCTCGCGCGGGTTGCCCAGATTGACCGGCAAGTTGTAGCTGGAAGTGAGCAAACGATAAATTCCCTCCACCAGGTCACTGATGTAGCAGAAGCTGCGAGTTTGTTCCCCTTTGCCGAACACGGTGAACGGCTCCCCTTCGAGCGCTTGGCTGAGGAACGCCGGTATGGCCCGTCCGTCTTTTACGCGCATTCGGGGACCGTAAGTGTTGAAAATCCGCGCAATCTTGACGTCAATGCCGTGGTATCGGTGATAGGCCACCGCCATCGCTTCCGCGAATCGCTTGGCTTCATCGTAGACGCCTCGTGGGCCGATGGGGTTGACATTGCCCCAGTAGTCTTCTTTTTGAGGATGGATCAAAGGATCACCATAGACCTCAGAGGTGGATGCGAGCAGGAAGGTGGCACCTTTTGCTTTGGCCAGTCCCAGCGTCTTGTGAGTTCCGAGTGAGCCGACTTTGAGCGTCTGGATGGGAAGCTCCAGGTAGTCGATGGGGCTGGCAGGGCTTGCAAAGTGAAGGATGTAGTCGAGCGGGCCCTCGACACGGATCTCGTTGCTGACGTCGTGCTCGATGAGCTCGAAGCTCGGAGAGTCGATCTGCGCCAGGTTGGATGGATCGCCGGTAATGAAATTGTCCATTCCGATGACCTGGTAGCCTCGGTCGAGCAGGTAGGGGGTCAGATGCGAGCCGATAAAGCCCGCGGCGCCGGTAATGAGAACACGTTTTTTCGACAAGGCAATCTCAGAATGCGTGCTGTTTGTGGAGGAGTACTCTCCAGAATGTTAACCACAAGATCTTGAAATCCAACCACAAGGTCCAGTGCTCGATATAATAGAGATCGTGCTCGATGCGTTTCTCGATCGATGTATTACCGCGCCAGCCGTTGACTTGAGCCCAACCGGTCATCCCTGACTTGACTTTGTGACGAAGCATGTATTGAGGGATGCGGGCCTTGAATTCTTGAACGAAGGTCGGCCGTTCGGGACGCGGCCCGACCAGTGACATAGTTCCTTTGAAAACGTTCAATAGCTGCGGCAACTCGTCGGCGTTGGAGAGTCTCAGGAAGCGCCCCACCGGGGTTCGGCGCGGGTCGTCGGCCATCGCCCAAATCGGTCCGGTGTCTTTTTCCGCCTCATCGTACATGGAGCGGAACTTGTAGATCGTAAAAGGCTTTCCGTCAAGTCCCATACGCTTCTGGGTGTAGAGAACCGGTCCCTTGGAAGTGGCCTTGATGAGCAATGCGATGATGGCAAGGGGAATGGCCATGAGGAGCAACAGCCCGGCCGATATGGCAATGTCCATTGCCCGCTTCAACACCCAGTTCCAACCGCGAATAGGAGTTTCAGACAAACTGATGACCGGGATGCCGTCGAGGTCTTCCACTCCCGCCAGCAGCGCTACGTGGGTGAGATAATCCCAGGCGACTTTGACACTCAGTCCTTCACGGCTGGCAAACGTGATGAGTCTCTTGATCTTTTGATGCTCTTCTATGGGCAAGGCAACGTATAGAAGGTCTACCCTAGTGGAGTTCACGGTTTTTTTAATGTCGTCGATGCTTCCTAATATGGGAATACCGCGATGGCCGCCAAACTCTCCCCGGTGCTGTTCATCAATGAAACCGACGACGCGAAAACCGAGCTCTTGGTTATCGATGAACTTATCCGCCACGGTGCGGCCGAGTTCACCCGCACCGGCAATGAGAATATTCCGAAGACCTTCACCACGTCGCCAACGCGCCTCGCGTCGGCCACGAATAACGGCACGGCTTATGGTCAGAAGAACAATGTTGAAAACGATGAAGAGTCCGAAAACCAGCTGAGAGTATTCGTAGCGGCCCGAGACTTCCGGTGCGTAAAAGTAGTAAACGCGGGCATACAGGGCGACGAACAAGGTGGCGGTGGTGCCCATGGCCACCCCCCATATGATGGAGAAAAGCTCGTCGACCCGAGACCGCAGCCGTCGTAGATTGTATAAGCCGTGAAGGTAGAAGATGGCCGGCCAGATGACGGTGATGGCCGGAAGCAGCAACAGGTACTGGCGAAGGGGATTGATGCCTTTGGTGACCTCGACGACCTCGAGATTGAAGCGGACGAAATAGGCGAGGAGGAGTGCCAGATAAGTTGCGGTCAGATCGCCGAAGATGTAAACGGCGGTTATGAAACGGCTCTGTTGCTTGACCATCTCAATCAGACTTCATACGCTTTCTGGCTGAGCTTGCTTGCGACGAAGTCTCGGATGTTCTTTTTGAAGCGTTGCTCGGAAAAACCGAGCGCCCAGTCACGTAAGTCCGCTTTATTAAAACGCAGGGAACGCACCTTGTCAATTGCCGTCGAAAGGGACTCCGGAGACAGATCATCGAACAACACACCGGTTTGCCCGTCTTGGATCGACTCCAGCGCCCCTCCTTCGGCCAAAGCCACCACCGGTCGCCCGCAGGCCTGGGCCTCGACCGGTGCAATGCCAAAGTCCTCCACTCCGGGCAACAGCGTGGCCCGAGAGCGCCGATAGAGCCGCCGCAGTTCCTCCTTCGACACCGAGCCCAGAAACCGGATCTGTGGCCCGGCACGCTCACGCAAACGTCGCTCTTCGGGACCGGTGCCAACAATGATGAGCGGCTCCTTTCTTTGGTTGAAGCAATCAATTGCCACATCTAACCGTTTGTAGGGCGCCAGCGCGGAAACAATCAAATCGTAGTCTGCCGGCTCTTCGTCACTGGGAAAGAAAAAATCCGTGTCTACTGGAGGGTAAATCACCGCGGCCACTTCGCGTCCGTAGCAGTTGCGAATTCGATCTCCAACGTGTTTCGAGTTGGCTACGAAATGGTGGACTCGGTGGGCTGAAGCCACATCCCATCTACGGAGAAAGTAGGCGATGGGACCGTAGATGAACTGTGCTTTGAGCCCGCTGCCAAAATAGTCGTTGAACCGATCCCAGATGTAGCGCATAGGAGTATGGCAGTAACAAATATGCACCGAGCCCGGAGGGGGGATGACGCCTTTTGCGGCGCAGTGACTGCTCGAGATCACCAAATCGAATTCCCTGAGGTTTAGGGATTCTATGGCCCAAGGGTAAATCGGCAAGTACCAGCGGTAGTACTTGCGAATCCCCGGCAACTTTTGAGTAAAGGCGGTGCGGATGGTGAGCGACTCGATGGTCGGATGGGTCGAGCCGGGGATATGGACCAAGGTGAAGAGAGTTGCGCGGGGGAAGAGCTCGCAAAGAGCCTCGAGGACTTTTTCGCCTCCTCTGAGGCCGGTCAGCCAATCATGAATCAGGGCTACCCGCATGCTGCCCGGGCCGCCTCCGATGAGGCGGGGGTAATCCCCAGGGCCTGCTGGTATGCCTGATGGATCTGGATCACCGACTGCTCCCAGGAATAACGTCGGGCTCTTTCGTACCCATCGGCTATGAGTCGCGCCTTCAGATCGCCGTCTCCCAGTATCCGGCTGATGGCGGAAGCGATATCGTCGATGTTGTAGGGATCTACGGTGAGTGCGGCGTCGCCCACCACTTCCGGGAGAGAGGAAATGTTGGAAGTTACCACCGGCGTCCCGTTCGCCATCGCTTCCAGAGGCGGCAAACCGAAACCCTCGTACAAAGATGGGAAGACGAAAACATCGGCAATTTTGTACATTGCCACGAGAATCCGCTCCGGTACGAACCCAAAGAACCGAACGTTGCCCCGGATATGATGGCGGGCTACCGCGCGCCGCAGAGAAGGATACTTCGAAATATCATCTCCCACCACAATAAGGGTGAGGTCCGACAGGTCGGGATTTTCTCGAGCTTTGGCAACCGCAGCAATCAGTCGCTCCACGTTCTTGTGAGGCTTGATGTTGCCAACGAAAAGAAGGGTTCGCCCCTTTATCTGGTAACGTTCTCTGATCCCGTCGAGCTCCGCATCGGTAAGCGGCTGGGTGATCGTGGAGTTGATTCCGTTGGGGATGACGTGGATTTTTTCCGGGGGCAGGTCGAAAAACGTCAGAAGATCCCGCTTCGACGCGTCCGAGACCGTCAAAATCAACTCGGCCTTTTCCGTTGCCCGGCGAATCATAAAACGAGCGTAGTGGCTGGCCAGGCGTGAAGGAAGATACTGCGGGAACAGAAGGTGAATGACATCGTGCACCGTGACCACCGAAGGGCAGTGGGTGAAGAATGGAAGCACGTAATGCGGTGCGTGGTAAAGGTCAACCGCCAAATGGCGCAGCTTGGCGGGAATGGTAATGTGCTCCGAGATGGAGTAATTGCGTGAAGAGACCGGGACCAACCGGGCATCCGGGCATAGCGCCTGGATGCACTCTTTGTCTTCCGGGTGGGAAATAAGGAGGTAGTCGTTTTCTTGATCTATCTTGCCGAGGTACTTGATTAGATGTCGAACGTAGGTACCGATGCCGAAGTCATTCAACTTTCTGGCGTCGATAGCAATACGCATCGCTTGAATTACCGGAAACTCATTCTCGTCGGCACGTTGTCTCGGGATGGCCGGAACAAGCGGTCTCGGAGCGCCTCTGCATATGCAGTACTGGCATTTCGAGGTCACGCCAAGATAGCGTAAACCCCGGTGAGAAAAGGACTAAACCAACTTGTCTGTTTTTGCGTCCGACGGCGCGTCCGGGCCGCAGATGGCCCTAAACCCCTTTAAATATAACAGATGCGGCGCCAGAAAAGCAAGCGAAGGGCGAAATCGGCCAGGTCTTTTCCGTAACTTACAGATAAAAAGGAAGTTCTGTGATTTGGCATGAAAAGGCGGGGCAATCCTATTGTATCTCTTGATGTCCATGTTTGTATTCCGCTAGCTGTTCTCTCAGCTCCTTTTCCTTTTCCGGATCTCCCTTAGCCAGCCTCTTGGCCATTACGATGCAATACTTATCGCAAATCTGCCAATCGTGTTTCTCTGTATCTCTGAGGTGGGGTAGAAAGACGTTCTTGATCCATTCGTAGTTGGCGCGAAAATTTGTTTCGAAGCCGGATACGTCCAGATCTTCCATGTTGGCAACGGTATATACACCGGCCAAGAAAGCGGCGGCTCCGTTCCATACCCGCTGCTGCTCTTCGGTGGCAGACTCCTCGGCCGAGGAGCAAGACAGAGATTGAAGGAGGAAGGCGGCGGCCAGTAGTCCGAATGGTACCAGCGCAATGCTTCGTCGGTGAAAAGTTGCCATTGCTCGTCCTTTCATCGCTCTTTTGTCCATTGATCCAGCCAGGCGATCACCGTTTCGTGCCACTGAATGGAGTTTGCCGGTTTCAACACCCAGTGGTTCTCGTCGGGGAAGTACAGGAACTTGCTGACAATGCCTCGGCGCTGCAATGCAGTGAACGTCGACATGCCCTGCGTGTCTACGACTCGAAAATCCCGGGCGCCGTGGATGACCAGCATAGGGGTGCGCCAGTTCTTAACGAAATGCACCGGATTGTGCTTCTCGTAGCTTTGCGGGTTATCCCAGGGAGTGCCCTCGTGATCCCACTCGGGAAACCAGAGCTCCTCGGTGTCGAAGTAGGCGAGCCGCTCGTCCAGGTTGCCATCGTGATTGACCAGGCAACGGAAACGGTTGGGCCATTTGCCGGCTATCCAATTGATCATGTAACCCCCAAAAGAGCCACCGAGAGCCCCCACCCGGTCGCCATCCAACCAAGGATAGCGTTTGAGGGCCGCGTCGAGACCTTTGACGAGATCCATCAAAGGTTTGCCGCCCCAATCTCCTCGAATCGAGTCGGTGAAGATCTGTCCATACCCTACCGAGCCGTGAAAATCGACCATCACCACTCCGTACCCGGCGCCGGCATAGGCTTGCGGGTTCCACCGATAGTGAAAATCGTTGCCGAAGGAACCCTGAGGGCCTCCGTGAATGAGGAATGCCACCGGGTACTTCTTCTCCGGTTCGAAGTCCACAGGTTTGACCACGTAGGCGTAGACGGTCTCGTCTTTCCATCCCTTGAAGCTAAACTGCTCCGGCTCTCCCATTCGCACCGCCGCGACTTTTTCGGCGTTGATGCGGGTGATGGTGGATATGTCGGAGCCGTCCGGTTGGATCGAGTAGAGCTCCACCGGCGAACGAAGGTGATCCATGCCGAATACGACCCGTTCTCCGGCGATGGACGGCGAGCGCAGCGTACCTTTTTCGACAAGGGTTCGGACGCGTCCCGAGCCAACATCAATGGAAAATAGGGATCTCTGTCCGATGTTTGCCGCCGTTGCATAGATCGTCTTGCCGTCTGGGGAGAAGACAATACCACTTGGAGAGCGGTCCCAGACTTCGGTGAGAGTGGTTGGTTCTCCATCCGGCCAAGCCTTCAAAACGATGCGAAATCGGTCCGCCTCATATCCGGGCCGTGACATGGCCAGGTAAGCGAGGGTGCTGCCGTCGGGGGAGAAGACCGGCCCGGTGTCCCAAGCCTGGTTGGACTCGGTCAAACATCGCGGAGCGGCTGAACCGTCGGCCGGAACCAGATAGAGGTCGAAGTCGACCGACCAGGCCTCTGCTCGACCCACATCCCGCGCGGTGAAAACAACCGAGCGGCTATCGGGGGTGAATGTGATTTCTTCGGGCCCGCCGAAGGGCTTGGAAGGAATATCAGCGTCCAAATTTTGAGTCACGTCGACAAGGTGGCCATCGCCGCCCGCGGCCGGCATGACGAAGAGATGAGAACGCCGGCCGTCTTTCCAGGTGTCCCAGTGACGGATGAATAGCCGGTCGTAGAGACGACCGTTGGCCTGGCTTTTTTGTCTTTCTTCGAGCCTTTCGACCGTACATTCGATATCGGCGCAATCCGAGAACACATCCATGGTGAAAGCCATCCGGGATCCGTCTGGAGAGAGCACCAGGTTGCCCACGTCGAGCTGCAAATCCGTTACCTGGGTGGCCTCACCCCCGGCCAAGGGCAGCCGCCAGACCTGAGATGAGCCGGAACGTGTGGAGATAAAAAAGACACTGTCGCCGTTCGAGCTCCAGCGGGGGTTGAAGTCCGAAGCCGAGTGGGTGGTGAGGCGCTTCAATCCGTCACCTTGGACGCCGACCATCCAGAGATCGGTTCTACCGCGGTTGGCCTCGAGATCCGTTTTTCGTCTCACGAAGACAATTCGGCTGGCGTCGGGGGAGACCTGAGGATCCGAGATCCGGTCCATGGCCAACATGTCGTGAATCGAAAAGGGGTGCGTGTCCTGGGCAAAAACTGGACTTTGAACCGGCACCAGCATCCAAACCGCAGCAAGCCAGAAACAAAATCGCCCGGCGTGAGCCGGGCGATTTAGACGGGCGCGCCGAATGGATTTGATTCGATGCGCCCACATTAGTGGACCGAACGAACAGGAAGCTATCTTGAGCATCGTAAATGCAAAACCTCCGACGATTTCAGGGCACATCCTCCACCTCTCCTCCGAGCATAGCGCAAATCTTCTTTTTGCCCGAAGGCGAGGGAGGGGCGGCTACCGATTCGCAATGGACATCCACCACCTTTGAGATGTATAAATCCACAGCCGTGCGTCATTTAGCGCAGGACAGGCTCGTTCCAGATGTTGAAACGGGCCTTGACCACTACGGCCCAGAGGGTAGGAGCCAGTTCTGAGCCCGAGTGTCGTCCTGGAACGTCTTTTGCAAAATGGCGCGAGATGTGATTTAAAGTAATGTTTTTGCGATTGGAGCGTTGAGCGAAAATCCGTCGCGGAGGGAAAAATGGGACGAACCGGAATCATTGTTTTTGTAGCAGCCTTGCTGGTTTCATTCGCTGGTTACGCACAAGAGGACGAGCAGGAAGAAGAACGAGAACCTACCCAAGCAGAACTTCTGATAGAAGCTGTTCAAGACGAAGAGACCAGCGATGTCCAGCGTCTGTTGAGCGAAGGGGCTGACGCGAATATGAGAACCGATCTCGGCATGCCGCTCCTGAGCTATGCTGCCTATCACGGCTCCGGAGACATCGTCGCGGCATTGTTGGAGGCGGGTGCCGATATCCATGCGAAAGACAAGCCCGGTGCTACAGCTTTGACCTATGCGGCTGCCGGTGGCCACGCTGAAATTACCGGCGTTTTGATCGCGGCCGGCTCGGATGTCAATTCGAAGGACAACACCGGCTGGACACCCTTGATGCGCGCAACCTATGCGGTCCACCCCGACGCTATTCGCGCCTTGATCGAGGCGGGCGCCGACGTCAATGCGACCAACATTTTTGATAGAACTGCTATCGAAATGGCGGAGATACGCGCGATCGAGGAAGTCTTAGCAGCTCTTCAGGGAACACCGGTACAATAAACCGGTTGCTCGGGTACAGGCTCCGATCCAGAGCTCGTCGCACGAGGGCTTGAACAGGCCTTTGTCACGCGCAATCCCCCGGCTCAAGCCGGGGGATTGTCCATTGCAGTCTTCTTTAGTAGCTCCAGACGAGGTTTAGAAGTCGGCGGTGGAGTGGGCGCCGCGACGCACCTCCTAGCAACCATGCCAGGGCCAGCTTGAAAAGGAGGTAAGATTTCAGAAGCAGCACTTTGCGTCGGCCGTAGTGCTTCGAATAAAAATACAACTGGCTACGCCGGTATTCGACTGCTGTTTTTTCACTGTTGATCTCCGCAGATCTTCCCCTGAGGTGCACCATTTCCGCCTCGGGCGTATAAAGAACCCGAAAGCCGGTCTGTCTTACCCGGTGGCAAAAGTCCACATCTTCCGCGTACATGAAAAACGTCCCGTCGATTTCACCCGTCTGCTCTAAAACAGCGGCTCGCAGCATGAGACAGGCCCCGCTCACCCAGTCGGGATAAGCCTCCTTTTTGCTTCTACGGACCACATGCCATCGGAGTAGTCGGTTTCCCGCCTCGTAACCAGCGGATAAGACTTTTTGTATCAGCTCGGCGTGAAAGCTGATCATACGCCCGTAGGAGATCTGCACCGAGCCGTCTTCGTTTCTCGTCAAAGGACCGAGCACTCCCACCTGGGGCCTTTCCTCCATGATGCGCAGCATCGTTTCGATGGATCCCGACGGCACCAGCGTGTCGTTGTTGAGAAGAAGGAGGAAGCGACCTTTGGCCTCCCGCATCATCAGATTGTTGGCGCGTGCAAAACCCAGGTTCTCGGGGAGGGCAATGACTCGTACCTGAGGAAAATCGTTTGCCAACATATCGAGACTCGTGTCACTCGACGCGTTGTCGACGACGATCACCTCGAGAGGGAGATGGGCTGTCGCTTTATATAGCGATTGGAGGCATTTCTTCAGATGTGCTTCGGCGTTGTAGTTGACGATGAGGACGGATAGATCCATCAGGAGATCTCGCCGATCCGCTGGTAGAGAGCCAGTGTCTTGCGGGCCGTCTCTACCCAGGAGAAGTGACCGACGCGCTCGACTCCGTCCTGAATCAAGCGTGTCCGGAGCGGCTCGTCATTCAAAACACGCTCGATACCGGAAGCAATCGAATCGGGGTCTTCAGCATTCACGTAGCAGGCAGCTTCCTCGGCCACTTCGCGGTGGGCGGGAATATCCGAAGCGACGACCGGAATCCGACAAGCCATGGCCTCGAGCAAAGGGAGTCCGAATCCTTCCCACAACGAAGGAGACGCCAGAGCCCGTGCCCGGTGGTAGATGGCTGGCAAATCGCCGGGTGGGATATAGCCCAGCTTTCTGACCCGGTCACCCAGTCCGGTCTTCTCGACGGCCGCATCCACCGCCGGCTCGTCCATACCGGGACCGCCGGCCAGCAGAAGCGAGCCGCGCCAGCCGCGCTCAACCACCAGCCCGAATGCTTCCACCAGCCGAACAAGGTTCTTTCTGGGCTCGAGAGTAGCCACGGTGAGGAGAAAATCACTTGGCAAATCATATCGCCGGGAGATCAACTCCTCCTGCTCCGGATGACGGACAAAGGCTGCGGCGTCAAATCCGTTGGGAACGATGGTGATGCGATCCTTTGGAACTCCGAGCTCGCGCTCGACATCAGACGCGGTAGCCTTGGAAACGGTCAGCACCGCATCGGCCCGCCGGGCGTGAGATTTGACCAATGGCGCGTAGTCGCGACGAATCTCGGCGGTGGTGAGCTCCGGGCGACGGTAGAAGAAGAGGTCATGAATGGTCACAACTTTCCGCCCACGCCGACAAGGAAGAATGAGGGGATGGGGAGAATGGGTGAGGTCGAAGGATTTTCCGCTCAAGCGGTCCAAGGACGGACGTCCCAATCGGTGCCAGGCGGCGTTCAACATCCGCACCGGGATCTTTCGATCCACCAGTTGGAAATTGGACGGCAACGAGCAGGCGCCGGCTCTTTCGCGCCAAGAGCTGGAAAAGAGTACGTAATTGTTCTCGGAGTCGATCTGGGTCAAACCGTAGGTTAGTCCCCAAACGTAGCGCCCGACTCCCGTCATGCGTGAAAGTGCCGGGCGGTAGTCGATTCCTATCGTTAGGCGCCCCATTCCGGTCGGATGATAGCACGTCGGACATCAGCTCGGAGTGGGCTAGTCAGAGGGTGAAGCAGGCGCAATGGAGAACCGTCGAGTTGATTTTTGGAGCGCAAAAAGCGAAGATAATGGGCCTCTCGTCGTTGTGGCGGGGTAGCTCAGCTGGTGAGAGCGAAGGACTCATAACCCTTAGGTCGGCGGTTCAAGTCCGCCCCCCGCTACCAAGCATACGGGCTGTTTTCGCTACTTACGTGGCTCCGATGGACTACTTCGATTCCCCAGGGTTGCCCAGATTTGAA
>SDBT01006781.1_pt1 | contig 18935 bp, 28 predicted proteins | sample 2277101 | NCBI WGS metagenome assembly SDBT01 (sample SAMN10404973, study PRJNA504765) | marine sediment metagenome | isolation source: marine sediment core GS10_PC15, 103 cmbsf | place: Arctic Ocean: Southern Knipovich Ridge | collected 2010 | reverse complement strand
TCATTATTTTGATTGTGATATTATTCAAGAGTGGATTGGGATTAATTTTGATTGTGATGAAGATTGCCCTAATGGTGCGATGAACACTCATGTAGATTTAGCAACACCATATTTTGATTTTAATGGAAAAGTGATTGATTAATTAAAAAGAATATATGAAAACCCTAGAAGAATTAAAAAAGAAAATACAGGAAAGCGTGCCAGAGATAATGGAGCTGGGGTTTGGGTGCAAAATTTCTTTTAATACCAAAATGAATATAGGTGGCGAAAAATGGGATGAAAGAAGCTATGCGACTATTCTTAATATAGTACCTGATTTGGGATTTACTATATTACACGAGAATAATCATATTGAACTTTTTTTGGCTTTTCTCTACATCAAAAAATTTAAAATCCTCGGCAGACCAATAACCCTTGAAGATGTTTTGGTGGCGTTAGGGGAAAGAACAGATTTAGAGTATGAATGGGATAAGGATAACAATGGAAAGATTTGTTTTGTTATTAGACAAACAAAATATGAGTGTCAAGAAGAAAGTACAATCGCTTATATTCGTTGGCAACTCAACAAAACCCTAGACCAACAATCAGAGGAGTGCTGGGAATTTTTAAATAAAATTTTATGAAACATAAAAATATTGAGGAAAAAGTAGATGAATTTCTTTATCAAAGATGCCCACCAGTAGGGGATAAAATAATGCAAAAGGCTGAAAAGGAAGTCTTTGGCGATAGAACTTATTATATTACTAAGAAGCAATTAATTAATTTTGTAAAATCTTATGAAACTAGAAGAAGAATATCCTTTTAACACTTTTAAAGGTGAAACAAAAAAGGAATTAATCAATGCTGTTCGGAAGAGAGAAAAAGAACTGGTGGAGGAGATGATTGGGGAGGAAGAAAAATATGTAGATAACAAACTAACTTGGGGTGATACTCAATATAATTCAAACGCTGTTAGGTATGGTAAAAACCAAAAGAGAGATGAGTGTATAGAAGTTGCTCGTAAGTATAAGATAAATATATAATATGGTTTATTATCAGAAAAATAAATACACAACAGCAAAGAAAACAGATTACGGAGGGTTAGTTTATGATTCCGGCTTCGAAGCTAGACATGCCCAAGACCTAGATCTACTCTTAAAAGCCAAGGAAATTAAAAGTTGGGAAAGACAAGTCAATATTCCTCTAGTAGTAAACGATTATAAAGTATGTGATTATAGAATAGATTTTATTGTTTACCACCACGATGGCACAACTGAATATATTGAACTCAAGGGATATGCTTTCCCCACCTGGCGCCTAAAGTGGAAATTGTTTGAGGCACTTTACTCTGACAAACCTGATGTTAAATTAACAGTAATCAAACAACGGAGTAATTGGACGATGAGAAGCATTAAAAAAATAAAAAGGTAGTATCCTGGTACTGGTCATAAAATTATACTATTTTACCATCTACTAGGATTGGAATTTGGGTTAAGCCCGGCTATACCTGGCGCGCATAAAGAAACGATGGTATGGCCGGGCGAGGTTTACATTATTCCTCTCAACAGAGATTAAAAGTAATGGATAACCCGGTATTCTATAAATTAAATCTGAATAAGAAGATATGCAGATAAAATACATAAGTTTATTTTCTGGTATCGGAGGATTTGAATTGGGTATAGGAAACAAAGCTAAGTGTGTAGGTTTTTCAGAGATAGACAAATATGCGATTCAAATCTATCAAAAACATTTTAACCATAAAAACTATGGAGACATTACAACAATCAAGCCTACTGAACTCCCCGACTTCGACCTCATCGTTGGTGGATTCCCTTGCCAAAGTTTCAGCATTGCTGGAAAGCGAGGAGGATTTAAAGACACAAGAGGGACTCTCTTTTTTAATATCGCTGAAATCGCAAGGGTTAAAAGACCTCGTCTTTTACTCCTTGAGAATGTTAAAGGACTCCTGTCGCATAATGAGGGCAATACCTTTGCGACAATCATCGGAACGCTTGATGAGCTGGGGTATGACTGTCAATGGCAAGTGCTTAACAGCAAGAATTTCGGAGTTCCCCAGAATCGGGAAAGAGTGTTTATTATCGGACATCTTAGAGGAACAAGTAGACCAGAAGTATTTCCTATCGGAGAAACAAACCAAGGTAGTATTAAACAAACCAAAGAATTACGAGAACAAAATAGTAACTGCCTGAGGACAAATTATGGGAATGCAACAAGCAATGAAACATATATTAGACAATTAAACAAACCTAAACACAGTAACGATAGAGTCTATTCAGATAAAGGACTAAGTCCAACGATCAATACAGCACAAGGTGGGAATAGGCAACCATTTGTGGCAATGCAATGGCGAAGAACAGAAAAAGGTAAAGAGGCTAGGAAGGAATCACAGAAAAAAGGTAAAGATTATACACCATTTTCTGATGGTCACAGAGAATTGATACCAAAAAAAGGGAAACCAGTTGGTGCTTTAACTGCTCAAGCAATAGCAAAGGATAGTTTATTAGGCAATCATTCCCAAATCCGCCGCCTAACCCCAACCGAATGTGCCAGATTGCAAGGATTCCCAGATGATTGGCATAATGGAGTTTCAGATACGCAAGCCTATAAATGCTATGGGAATGCGGTAACGACAAATGTTATTAAAGAAATAGCTAAAAGATTACTATGCAAATAAACTTCCTAGCCCAAATAAAACAAGGTAAAATAGTTTTTAAATTCAGAGATTACTTTGATAAATATATTAAAGGTACTTTTAAAGATGATGATTTGCTAGACATAACGGTTCAAGCACATCAGAAAAAGCGCTCTCTTGACCAAAACTCTTATCTGTGGGCCGAAGTTTATCCAGTAATATCTGAAAGCACTGGCCACACTACCCATGAACTACACGAAATATATAAGCAAATGTTCCTGCCAAAGAAATTCACTAAATACAAAGGACAAACAATCCAAGTTTATCCAAGCACAACCAAATTATCAACTAAAGAGTTCACGGAATATATTGAGCGCATCCGCGCGGAGGTCGCGCCGGACGGCATAATTATTCCTGATCCAGAAAAATAGTTATTAACAGTTGATTTATTATTAAATTCCTGATATAATACCAATGTACATTATCTTTTCCCCAATGTTTAAAGCAATCACTCAACCAAGAAACCTTATTCAAGCGAGCTTCGGCTCAAGGAACGTGATTGCTCCTTAACAGCTTGAATAAGGCTTTTTGTTTGTTAATTAAGTATTTAAATATGGCCAATAAACGGATGTTCAGTCTACAAATAGTTGATACTGACGCATTTTTAGAAATGCCTATCAGCACACAACTTTTATATTTTCATTTAGTAATGAGGGCAGATGATGAGGGATTTGTGGGTAGCCCAAAAAAGATAATGAAAATGGTTGGGCTTAATGATGATGATTTAAAAGTATTAATTGGTAAGAGGTTTGTGCTTAGTTTTGATAGTGGTGTAGTCGTGGTTAAGCATTGGCTAATTCATAACACTATTAGAATGGATAGACTTAATCCTACAACGTATAGCAAAGAGAAAAAAATGCTAACATTAAAGGAAAATAAGGCATATACGGAAGGCTTGCAACCAGATGACAACCAAATGACGGACAAATGCCCGCATAAGTTAAGTAAAGTAAAGTTAAGTAAAGTTAATTTAATTAAAGAGAGTGTGGCTAAAGCCATCACGCCATCAGAAGAAGCTAGAACTTTTTTTGAAACTAAAGACATTTGGTTATTAAATAAAAATTGGGTAGAAAAAATCAAATTATTGACAACAGAACAGAAGGATTTTTTTGGATTAGAAATTAATAAATTTGTTTCTTACTGGACAGAACCCAGTAAAGCAGGAACACAACAAAGATGGGAGCAACAAAAAACATTTGAAATTAACAGACGGCTAGCTACTTGGATGAGTAATTGTAAACAATTTAATAATCTTAACGACAAAAAGATAACTCTAAATTTATGAATGAATTTATAATAGTTTTCCACGATAAATCAACTAAATGGATTACAACAGACCAAGCGTTAGGTTTGTCTAAGGCTATGGATGATCCAACTCTGTTTAATAAATATCAGAATATCGGCACTGCCAAAATAGCATTGTCCTCTATTGCTAAGATTCTTTCCAAAAAGGAATATAGCGAACAATACCCTAACCGAGAAATTGGAAGAGTATTTAAAAATCAATTTAAACAGTTGGAAGAGCCACAGGGAAATTTTAACCACAAAAAGGCTATGGCACAAATGAGAAAAGCATATAAAATACATGTACTGGATACTTAAAAATTATAAATAAATCTATGGATAAAGAAAAGAAAATAAAGATAGATAAAAATTTTTTACCTGTACTTCATCATCTTATTCTAGATTTTTCCAATACACTAATAGGAAAAGAAATAGATAGTGAATGCAGAAAGTTTATTAAAAAACTGGAACAATGTAATTGGAAATATAATAATCAGTAATTTATTAATATATGTCTAGGGTTACAAAAAGTTTATTAAAAAATGATGAATTTGCCCCATATTCCCACAGAGATCACAGAACTCACAGAAAAACAAAGAACAAATTTGAACTCAAAGAAGATATTAAATACAAGAACAGAAAGAGTAAAATCAAAGAAGATGAGATAAAAAAACAAATTAAGGAGGATATTAATTTATTTTAAAAATATGTACTTGTAAAATGTTTGGTATTGTGCTAGAATGATTACATGAGCATATCCAATACTCTAAATTTTACTAACCTTACCTAGTCAGGCTTTTAGCTTCGCTGGGTTTTTTAATGATCAATATGCCGTGCATAAAGGTATCTAAAGGGTATAAAATCAGACGTAGCAAAGGTGGGCTATTCCCAAAAGTGTATTCTAGCCTAAAAGCCTGCCAAACAAGAGTTGAACAAATGGAATCGCATAAAAAGAAATAATATGGCCAATGATCCAGAATTATATTTTAAAAAAAGGATGAATGAGCTGGAAAAGATAGGTGCCGCTCATGCAAAACCTGGTGAATTTACTAAGAATGAAACTGAAAAACAAAAGGAACATCTTGAAGAAGCATATAAAGTAGTAGCCCATCAGGATTTTATCAACCGCAAGAATATTAAATATATTCTCCAACCCAAGGATCCGAAGGAAAGAAAGAAAAGATTTTTAGAAGCTAGGAAATTAAAATTGATAGATGAAAGCGTAACCTTTAAATTACTTAACGATCACAGATACCTATTTTATGCAACCCCTATATTACAAACAACACATAAATAGTATGGATTTAGCTCAACTAAAAGAAAAAGGAAAAATGGAAGAAGAGAAGAAATATCAGGAAGAGATGAATAATAAACTGATAGAATGGGAAGAAGAAAACAAAGTGTCAGTTCAGTGTGTCAATATTCCTTTGCAAGTTACAGATAATCCAGCTAAGATAATTTTGGAGAGTAGGTTATGGTTTAATAAATTAGGAGAAAAATAGTATGTCTGAAATTTGTGAAAAGGGATATATCCCGTTAACTCAATTACATCTTGATATGATTATTAGAATAGAATGTGCTAGTTGTGGTTCAAAAGTTAGCTTAGAAACCATGAAAGAACAAGGTATTGAGAATTGGACTATTACGAAAATGTATGCAAAATGTTTTTGTCCAGATTGTTCACACTCATTAGGCTTTGATAAATAAAATAGTAAAATATGCCTAATGAAAAAGGGACAAAATATGATGTAAAGCCAAGTAAAAAATTAGAGAAAAAGATAGACAATGGAAAAATAGAATTAGACCCAAGGCAAAGAAAGTTTTTAGCAAACTATCTTGACCCAAAATCAAAGACATTCGGAGATTGTACAAATAGTGGGATATCGGCTGGTTTTGGTAAAAAATATTCAGAAGTTATATTGCATAGAGATTTAGATTGGCTGTCAGATATTATCAAAGACACTTACATGATACAGAGAGCTGAGAAGAATTTGAAGGAAAGTATGGAAATTGAATGTTATGAGAAAGATGACAAAGGGATAGAAAGAATCAACCCAAGTATATTCAGAACTAAATTAGATGTCAGTAAATTTGTAGCTGAAAGATTAAATAAAGAAAAGTATAGTCCAAGAGTTGAAGAGAAAATTGAAAAGAAAGTATTAAATATTAATATTACTTTATCAGATTTAAAACCAGAACAATTAGAAGAGTTTGCTCGAACAGGTAAATTAAAATTATGACCATAATCCATAAATTCTTTGAATATCCTAACAACAGATTTTTAGAATGGTTTGATAACATGACAGTTAATGAAACAGTAAAATGGTTAAAGACAGATTTTGATTTGTATTACAAAGAGAATTATAAGATCAGTTATCATTTAATCCCACAGAAAAGATTAACTAAGAAGATGTTACAAGGTTTTTTAGATAGCGGTTATTCAAGGTTACAGTTATGGTTTCAGGAAGATAGTGGACTATGGGAAAGGTTTAAAGAAATAATGTTAAATGACTTTTATGGATATTTATCGAGAAGAGGTTAAAAAATTTAGACAGATACTTGATAAAGAAGTACAGCGCAGAGCTGAAAGGATGAAGAACATTTTAACAGATAGCGATCAAGAAATAAAAACAAAACAAGCAGTAGACATAGAACTTTGTAAAAAAGATATTCATTATTGGCTGGAAAATTATGTCTGGCTTTATGAGCCAAGACCAACACCAAAGAATATTCCATTCATGCACTGGAATACAACTTATCCAGATCATGTAGGCAGTGATTTTCAGAGGAGATTGATTGACAAGCTGATGGAGAAAATTGATAAGGGTGAAGATTTGAGGATAGAGAAGTCAAGAGACATGGGAGCTACTTGGTCAGTCTTGCTAGTCTTCACTTATCTATGGCAGTTCCACAACATGACATTTCTAGCAGGTAGCCGTAAAGCTGAAGAGGTAGATAAGCTGGGAGACCTTGATACTCTGTTGCCTAAGATAAGATTTGTTTTAGAGAATCAGCCAGAGTGGTTAATACCCGTAGGATTTGATATGGATAAACATGCAGGTTGGATGAATCTGCTTAATCCTATCAGCAAGGGTTCAATAACTGGAGAATCAAACAATGCTTCATTTGCGACTGGTGGTCGTAAGAATGCGGTAATGTTTGATGAATTCAGTAAATGGGAATACACAGACAGCCAAGCATGGATTTCAGCAGGCCAAACTACTCCATGCCGGATAGCTCTCTCTACACCTAAGTTTAAGAACAATAGATTTTATGTATTAAAGAGCCAGAAGCTAGAAAACTTTAGTGAACACTGGTCAGAGCATCCGTTAAAGGCTTGTGATCTAAAAAAGAATGAAAAGGGTAAAGTTACATCAAGCTGGTATGAAGCACAGAAAGAACGCTACACTCCAGACGAGATAGCACAGGAACTTGATATTAGCTATTCCGGTACTCGTCAATCAACTATCTTGCATGACGAGATAGCACAATTGAGAATAGAACGTAGGTTGGCCAAGGTTGACTATATGCCTGGACGGCCTGTAGTTTGGGCATTTGATCCAGGAGCAGGAGAACTGGGCAGTGCTTGGGCCAATGGATTCTTTCAGTTGTTAGGTTATGCGGAAGAGATCAGATGGTTTGACTATTATGAGAATAACAATGAAGGGCTTGATCATTACATAGACTGGGTTAAACATCCAGATAGATATTGGAATAAGGTTAAACAAGAACTTCCATCCGGTGGGAGTAACTATTGTAAAGGTTGGAAAGAAATGATAGTTGTGCCAGACCCAAATGAAGCCAACCAATCAGCTAGAGTCAATAATAAGTCGTTAGCTCAATTGTTAAGAGAACATGGATTTAAGAATCTTTTTATCAAACGTATAGGCAAGATAGAAAAGATAAGTGAAGGTAAGCGTATCTTCCCTCAACTATGGATGGACAATGGTCAACAAAATCAAAGAATGATATTAGCCCTAGATAGAATAGAAAGCTGGCACCGTAAGTTTAACGAGGCGACACAAGAGTATGGTGAGCCAGTCCACGATGCAAATTGTCATTGTTTTATTAAAGGGACAAATATTCTAACATCAACAGGGAAGAAAAGAATTGAAGATATAAAAATTGGAGAGTATGTTATGACCCCGACAGGGAGTAAAAAGGTATTTAACGCAGGATACACAGGAATGAAAACAGTTTATGAGATTTTATTTTCAAATAACAAAAAATTAAATGTTACAGGTAATCATCCTATTAAAACAAAGAATAGAGGATATATAAGAGTTGACAAGTTGCGTTATGATGATATAATAGAAGTATTAACAATTAAAATACTTCTATGGCAAAAGTTATTAAATTTCAAGGTTTGGTTTATAAATTTGATGGATACTATTATTGTCCGAATAGGCTTGAAAGACAAGAGAATAATCGTAAGAGATTGCATGTTGAAGTTTGGCAATTTCATTCTGCTAAAAAAGTACCTAAAGGATATGCAGTCCACCATAAAGACTTTAATGCACACAATAATCACTATTCCAATTTGGAGTTACTTACGAAGTCGGAACACAGTAAATTGCACGCCAAGTTTAGTAAATGGATTAAGTCAAAAAAGAATAGAAAACATCTGGCCAATATTCGGCATTTGGCAACAGAGTGGCATAGGAGTGAAGCAGGAAGAGATCATTCAAAAAAGACATGTATTAAAACATGGCAAAAATTTAAACCTACAAAGAAAGAATGTATTATTTGCGGAAGAGGATATATTAACAAATCGTGGAGGAAGCATACTAAATTTTGTTCTGATAAATGTAGGGCGCAGAACAGAAGAAACCAGAAGAAGGATGACATTGCAAAAAATTGTATTATTTGTAAAAAGGACTTTACAGCGAATAAATATGCTAAAACGGTTACTTGCTCCAGTCAATGTCGTATCATTAAATATAAAAGGACAAGAGCAGGTTTATAATTTATCAGTAGAAGAAAATCCTTGTTATTATGCAAATAGTATTTTAGTTCATAACTGTGGTGATATGTTCTGCTATTTTGCTAACTATGTTAAAAATCCCAATAAGGCTAGAGAAGAGGTAGAACAAGAAAAGGATGTCAGAGATAGGACCATGAACCCTCAACCAACACCAGAGACGGGGATGGCTGGATATTAAATTTAAATAACTAACTAATACGGGTGGCAATAACTATATGTTTGAAAGCCAAAAAGGACAATATTATTTCCTAATAGTCATCTTGATATTAGGGTTTATGTCAGTATCTTATTTTAGTTCACCCGAAGTTAATGTAACGGTGACTAATCAGCCTGGAGAGGTGGAAGTAGGTGCTGGCTTTTTAGATAGAAGTAAAGAGAACATAGTCGGTTCTAGCGCGAATCTTATTTCTTTGCCACATCAGGCAGTTTTCGCTGATGCAACGACTACCATTGCTCATAGTGGTTATCATTTAGACCCAGGAACAATTGACCAATTAGTAAATACTTCTGGAATACGCAAGGTTAATATGACGATTGCTGCATTGGGCGATACACCTACATCTACAATGTACATGAGAATGATGGCTAGTTTTGATGGAACTAATTATTTTGACATAGCCACCTCAACAGAATCTCTATTAAGGACCAATGCTAATGCAACGACCACTATGCCTGTTGCTCCAGTTAGGGCTATCACATGGTTGCCAGGGTTAGCCACAACATCAATCACCTTGAGTTGGCCTGTTGATGGATATAAGTTTGTAAGATTTATTACTTGGGGTGATGATTTACCAGCCGGACCATCAGGAAATGACGATGGTGTTCAGGCTTGGATAGAAGCTATATTAGTGGAAGACATAAGTCGTTAATATGGATAAACTGGAAAAAGTTGAATTCAGACCATTGTATCTTGAGATTTGTGGATTACCTTATATCTATAATGCTCATCATCAGTGGTTAGTAGGGCAAGCACTGGCACGGAAGATTGCTGGCTATCTTTGTTTAGAAGGGGCAAAGTATGGAACATCTAAATCTATTGTCCAGCAGAGAAATGATTTAGTTAAACGAGGATTGCAAACCAATGCTACTCATTTTGTTTTTGTAGATTGGGATGTCATCCCACCTGTAGATGCTATCCAAATATTGCACAGGCATGACAAGGATATAGTAGGTGGAGTGTACTATTCTAAGGACGAGTTTGATAAACCAATGATACTTAAAAAAAAGGATAAGTATGAATTTTATCAAGGTAAGGGCTTGGAAAAGGTAGATGTATTATCAGCAGGTTTAACTCTTGTTAAAAGAGAAGTGTATGAAAAGATAGAATTCCCTTGGTATTGCCATGACACTTTCAAGCAGACTGAAGACATATATTTCTGCGAAAAGGCTAAAGAAGCAGGCTATGAGGTATGGGCAGACTTTGATTTAATAGCTGATCACGTAGGAGTATTTTCAAACAGAGATATTAAATTAAAGAATAATAAAGAATTTATTAATAAACTATAATTCTATGTCTGCTATAAACTTAGGAGATGAAGTTAAGCATATCCATACTGGTTTTAAAGGAATAGTAACTTCTCGTTCAACCTATTTAAGTGGATGTGATAGATTGACTATTCAGCCGAAAATGATTAAAGAGGGTGAATTAAAGGATGCTTTAGCTTTTGATGAGCCGGAAATTGAATTAATAAAAAAGAAAAAAGTTAAAAAGAATAATAAAAAGATTGGTGGCTTTAAACCAGAAGTGAAACATTATCTAAAATAATTAATACGGGTGGAGACGGGTGGCTAATGAGTTATGGATACTATAAAAGATTTTCGTGAACAAACAACTTCATCCGGCTTGCAGTCTGCTGAAAGAAAATTAGTGGCTGAAAAGGTTATTGATCGTTGGTATAGTATGAGGGAGGAAAAGGTTAAGTTACAGCCTTTACTGCGTAATAGATCACCATTGGATTATTGGGAAGATAACTTAAAGAGGCTTAACCAGTTCAAAGAGAAGCCTGCTTATAAGAAATGGTGGCAGTCTAATTTAAGCTCGCCTACTCCCAGAAATAAACTGATTGGTATTTTGTCTAAGTTGGCCGCTAATTACATGCAGGCCCAAGCAGTATCCAGCAACGGATTTAGCAAGAAAGCTAAAAAACAAGAACAGATAGCTAATTCTTTACTCAAAAGCACTAGCATAAAGAACAAGGATGATAAGCAATTGGTCTTTGAAATGTTTGAAGCTATGGCTAAAGGCACAGTAATTGGCTATGAAGGTTGGAAATATGACAAGCGCAATTCCCGTAAGATACTTAGTGAGAATCCAGAAACAGGAGAACTAAAGTTTAAAGAAGAAACAATCAAATTTTGGAATGATGTCTGGGGTGATATAGTGCCGGTAGAGGATATTTATTTTGGCAATTGGTATGTGAGTGATATTCAGGATATGGATGATCTTATCTGGCGGACTGTATTGACTGAAAGTCAATTCAAAGCAGAATATCCAGATTACGCAGATGTTGATTTGGTAACGCCTGGCAATGTAACCTTACAAGAAGCTGAACATGAAACTATATTCTACCAAGTATCTGATGATTTAACTGAAACGGAAATTGAGATTGTTAAATATTTTAATCAATACACAGATGAGTTTGTAATTCTGGCTAATGGAATTTGGATTAATCCAATCGGTAAAGATATAGTCAGTCCGTTGCCATTTAATCATAAACAGCTTCCATTCTGGCTGGCTAAGTTTGAAATCATTGACGTTAAGTTTATTCTCGGCAAAGCGATTGTAGATAAGTTTATATCTGATGTTGATACGGAAGATAAGCTGTTTGATAATATCTTAGATAGATTGACAATGGCTTTGAAGGCTCCATTTGTCGCCACAGGTTCTTATACTTCTTTGACAGATAATTTCTACGAACCGGACAATGTAATCCAGATGGATGAAATGTCAGGCAAGGTTGAAAGATTAGACAGTGGGGAGCCAGGACAGGGCAGTTATAAAATGCTTGATCTAATATCTGATCGTATTAACCAGACATCAATTGCTCCGGAACAGATAACCGGGGGAGGAACAGTGCAAAAGACGGCCAGACAGGTGCAAATTGAAAGAGAAAGTGCCATTCAATTAGTTTCACTATTCCTTAAACTAATGGAATTTGGGCTGAAAGATAAGTATAAACAAAGACTATCAAATAAACTCCAGTTTGGTTTCATGAATGAAAGCAAGAAGATTGTACTTAGAGATGAATTATTGACCAATGGCAATATAGGTACATTAGAAGTAGAGTTTACTAAAAAGATAAAACCACAAACTGAAAACAATCCAGACTTGGAACGTCAGCAAGTTACTCAAAGATTCCTAGATGATTTTGAATTTGATATTGTCATGGTACAACAGAGTTCATTACTGAAAACAGAGACTGAAGAAATCAATAAGGAGATGCAATATCAAAAGATTATGTTCAGCTTATACCCGGATATGTTTAATAGAGAAACTGGCTTTCAGGATTTATTGTTGAAGTTTAGAGACAAGAATGTTCGGCGGGCATTAAAGAGACAACAGAAGCAAGGTGGCATAGAAGAGATGCTGGGCATGGAACAGGATAAAGGCGGAGGATTTGAACAGGAAGCCGTACAGACATTAAATAAAGAACAAGACTTAAAAGATTTAATATGATAAAAGCGTGGTTATATTTAAAGTTGACAGCTTGGTTGTTGCCTCATAAAGCAATGAATATACAAGATGATGAGGTTTTGATTATAATGTCAGAGCTAAATAAGATAACTGGATTTAAAGATTATTTGGAAGGTAGGATACATTACAATAGAGATTTATATTTTAAGTTGTCTGAATCAGATACAAAAGGTCGCTGGTTATGCCGGGGCATGGCAATAGAGTGTTCTACATTTTTAAGAGAAATGCCTGTGGCAAAGGATAAACTTAAAAAATTGTTAGAAATTAAGAATCGCAAAGATGATAATACTTAAAAATATATCAGATGAAACCAGGAATCCAGCTACTGTTGATACTAACCTAACTGAAAATCCTATTACTAAAACAAGACAATGGACCGAATATCCTAAAGACGCTTCAGGGAATGTGGATAAATTGGCTGTTAAGCATTATAAAAAAGAAGATAGGAGTAAAAAGCATCATATAGTAATCAAGCCAGGGGAGATGATGAAGTTTGCAGATAATAGGAATTTCAATGAGGAACAAGCTGAATATCTTTATTTAACTTATGGCGCGCCAGATTTAGCCACAGCAGATGGAGTAAAGAATAATAACTGGCTAATTGAAGTTGATAAAGAAGGCAATGAAGTAAAAGATTATTTGTTTCAAAAGTATAGAGTTAAAGCTGCTCAAGAGCAATATACTGGCAAGAAGCAGGTAGTTATAAAAAAAGAATAAAAAATGTTCTTTACTATTTTTTAAGCACGGGTGGTCAGATTGGGGCATGTCCTCGTCTGGACAGTTGATGGTTTGCGCCATCTAGTAGTTTTCACCACCCGTGAAACTGGCTGTTCAGACAAGGAAGTGTCCCAATAAGACACTTTTTTTGTTGCTTGAATCTTAGATGGAAAGGTCTAACCCATTTAAAAAAATGACTTAAATAAAGATTTATGGAAAATGAAAATCAAGAGGAGTTAAATGAGTCTCAAGAGGAAACTCAAGAGTCTCAATCTTCGGAGCAAGCTCCTGCCGAAGAACAATCTGAAAATTCATCAGAGGAAAGCAATGTCGTAAGCAAAGAATCTGATGAAGAAAATCAGTCTGAAGAAAAGGAAGAAGAAGAAACTGTAACTGTTCCTAAAAAAGAATTTGAACAGCTAAAGGAAGAGAAAGAGAATTATAAACAAGGTATGCTCTCTGCTAAAGGCAAGGGCAGGGTTAAGGAATTATCTGAGGAAGAAACACAAGAAACGGAAACAGGGAATGAAGATAATGCTCAGATTAAAACTGATTATAATTCTAAACGCGCGGATGTTTTGGCTGACTTCGAAGATAAACTTCGGGATTTACCTGATGACCAGTATAAAATGTTTAAACAACATTTAACGGCATCAGAGACAGTTTTACTTAATAATTCCGTTAAGAAAAGCTCATACGTAGCTCGCAAGCATATTACTGATATGCTAGAGGACGGCCTTAGTTATGTGAATTTTAAGTTTAATAAACCCGCACCTCAAGTAGAGGTGGAAGAAACTCAGGCTGATATAGGTTCTACGAAGACTATTCGTAGAACAGTAGCCGATGACAAAGTTTCTGATGACGATAAGGAAGTATCCGGTAAATCCGGTTTAACTCCTGAACGCGTTAAAGAGCTTAAAGACAAAGGCTACAAGATATAGGTTAACGCAAATCACATGGGGTTTTTCTATAAACGAGGACTTCGTGGAAATGCTTCCCCTGTAATGAAGCATGTTATTATAGACAATGACGATGACATCCAAGTTGGTGACGCTGTTAAAGTCTATAATGCAGGTGACGCTGAAAAGGCCACTGCTGGTGTGTCAATTTTTGGTTTTGTTCATGCTATTGTTGATAAATATGGCAATGGCATTAAACCGGAATTGGTAACCAAAGCGACTGTAGGCTCTGCCTCTGTTGCTTCCGGACGTACCGGTGCCGTGACTGTAGCTTCTGACAATGAATCAGTAGATAAGATTAAAGTTGTTGTTGATGTGTCTCCATTCACCATCTATTCAGGTGATGTAACTGGAACCGTTGATACGACTATTACTGTTACTGATAAAGTCGGTGGTTATTTTGATATAGTCGATGAGGCTAATATTGATGAAACTACCGGTACAAGAGGCGGTGTCGCTCAATTATATTCATGGGGAACTGATCCCGAAGACTCTGGAAATATTTTGGTGTCTATTTGCGAATCAGAGCTGATTAACCCAGTTTTTAGCTAATTAACTAAATACTAATTGTATGCCTAGCGCAACAATCGAATCAAGAGCGGTATTTGGCGATTTAGCTCAACGTGGTGCAATCGCCCAATTCGCGGATGTTTTTGACCAATCTTTAATGGTCGCAGATAACTTGGAGATTCTACAAAGAATTTTCAATGTTGAAACTACAACAGATTCTATTATAAGAGATACTTCTGTTGTTGGACTTGCTCTGTTTACTGAAGTTGATGAGGGAGACGCTTTTGAGGAAGATGCAAATATGGTTGGTTATGAGACTGTTTACACAGTGAAAAATCTGGGTAAGACAGTTACCGTAACTAAGAACCGTATTGATGATACTGACTTCAAGCGTGAACTCGATACTTTCAGACATGCTGCTGTGGCAGCTAGACTGACCAAGGGAAAATATACTTTCAATATTTTGAATGGTGGTTTTGTAACTTCCATAACCAACAACAGTTTTACTCTTTATAGAATGGATGATGGAGTTGCTGCATTTAGTGTCGTTCATCCTCGCAGGGATGGCGGTTCGAGTCAGAGCAACGCATCTGGAACAGGTATTACTTTAACTGAGCTTAACTTGGAAACAGGTCGCTTGGCTTTAGTAAAACAATTAACAGATAGAGGATTGCCTATTGAATTTATGGGCAAGTTGACTCTAGCTGTGCCTGATGATTTGGTGAAAGATGCAACCATCTTTGCCAATACAAGTGCAAGGCCAAGTACCGCTAATAATGATATTAACTTTTATGAAGGTATGCTTGATGTGGTATCTTCTAAATGGTTAAATTCAGGAAATGGTGGCAGTTCAACGGCTTGGTATTTGATTGATCAAAACCTGGCCCGTCTTAAACTTTATATCAGGCAAGACGCACAGTTCTATGCAACTGTGGAAGCTAAAACTAGGAATGTAATTAATGACATTGATCTTCGTTTAGCCGCTGGACACTCCGATTGGAGAGGTTCTTGGGCGACGAAAGGCGATGGAAATTCATATTCCTCTTAATAATTAATCTTATATTTATGGGTTATTCAAAAGTATATAATCCAGAAGCCAATGAGGTTAATTTAACCGTCAATAAGGAAAAGGTTATTATCCTTCCGCGAGATTTTATAATAGTTGACAGTCGGCTTGGTTATCAGTTGTATGATATTATGCACGCCTTAGAGGTAGTTCCTGCTAGCGAAGAGGAACATAAAAACTATAAAAGTTTAACCAAGGAACGTGCTAAGCAAGCCGAAGCAGAAGCAGAAGCAAAGAAAAAGATTGAAATTAAAAAAGCTAAAGAAGAGATTGAAAGACAGAAAGAAAAAATCAAAGCTCGTAAGAAGGAACTTGGCAAAAAATCTAAAGATGAAAAATCCAAAGGTCAAAAATCTGACAAAGATTCAGACAAAAAGTCTGATGAAAAATCAGATAAAGAAGTTAGTAAAAAAACTAAGAAAAAATAATATGAATACAAAAAGTATATCTTTAATTGTTATTTTAGGTTTGGTAGCTTTGCTGGCTTTCTTTGGATTTGCTAAAGCACAATTTGCGGATATAGTACCAATTGAAATACCGATTAAATTACAAATAGAGGTAGAAGTAGTTTACACTACAGCTGATGATGGTTCTTTCGGCGGGTATATTGCCGCACCAACCGGATTCACTGATGTCAATATTACCAATGATTTAGTTGTAGATGGTTTGAGTACCTTTACAGGTACAGCCACTTTTAGCAATACCACTACATTGCAGGAAATTACATTTGGTGATCGCTATAGAGATGATTTAACCTTTACCGCAGGTGCGACAACTACACCGGGTGGGTTATGTTCCATCCAAAATACTGGCAATAGAAGAATCTGTAGCAAAGTTGATCTTGATGTCGAAACAGCTCCTATCAACACGTTTGTATTTTCAGCGGGTACATCTACATCAGCTAGTGCGTGGTCACAAAGGAACAATGGATATGGTTTAATATCCAGTTCCACCGTTGCTACAAGCACCCCAGATGTTAAAAACAATGAAGATGACGGCAACAATGGAGAAGATACATGGGTATGGGAGAATAGTATATATCTATTGTGTGCATTTGATACACTTAATGCTGGAACAGCTACTGGCATCTATGATAACGCATCTTCTTCAGATTATGCTGATTTTGGGGTAGGAGCAATCAACGTCACTTGCCATACGGAATAACCTTTTTGGTTTCTAGGATTTGTCCCTCTCGCAAGAGGGGGGCAAGCATATAGAAATTAATTAATAATTTATGACTGGATTTAGATGGGGATTTGCCAATGTGGCTTTAACTTTAAGATGGGCCTCACCATATAGGGAAACAGGGTTGTTTCCACAAGTAAAAATTTTAGATAGTGACGGGGATGTAGCTAAAACGATTAATCTATCTGCCAACACTAATCTTGCCCACGTCTATGAGAATACTTGGACACCGTTAGCTGAAGGTGACTTTGATGCTATTTATATTGTCTACCCTACTTCTGCTGACAGAACAGCAGGTACTAATGCCAGAGAAGACTTGTCAACTGCCGATGAGGCGATCAGGGTTAAAAGAATACCAACTGATGTCAGGCCAATATTGGGCGGAGGCGGCACAGAACTTAAAGATATTAAAAAAGCTATTAAAGATGTAATAGTTGATTTTTGGAAATATAAATTGAACAATAATAAAACGGCCGAAGATACTCTTGTGTCTCGGTCTGATTTTGATTCTGAAAAAGATATAGTTAAAACCAATTTAAAAATGCCGGAGTTTCCCTTAAAGGAATTAAAAGATTTTGTAACCAGAGAAATCACTGAAAGTATTTCAGATACTAATAGGAATATGGCTATGCTTATTAAAAAGAAATTAGAACCCAGTGCTAAACTTCTAAACCAAGTCTTAGAATTTGTTAAACCGATCAGTGAACTATCCAATAAGATTAACGGGTTCAAAGCAGATATTGGAAAATTAGATGTAAGTATAAAAAGTGGTAATCAAATATCAGATAATTTGAAGGTTAAGGTCAGTGGGATAACAAATAATTTAGATAAACTGCAATCTATCACAGGGCAGGTGAATAGTCTTTTGCTCGGAGTGAATCAAATTAATAGTAATGTTAAAAGTTTGGACTTGTCTAAAGTGGTTAAAAGTTTAAGAAGTGAATTGGATAATTTTAATGCTTTACTCCAACTGACTTTTGATGAGATCGATAAGTCACAGAGAATGATTGACGGCTTAGACAAAAAAGAAAAAGAAAGAGTTTTTGTCTTATTGAGTGCTATGCAGAAAATGGCTGTACAATTAAGTGGTAATATTAGACAAACTAATATGTCTAATGTATTTAAAGGTTTTAAAACATTAGTAGACTCTAAAGTAAAAAATATAAATGAATTCTAAAGGATTAATTAATTTAGGTCTAATATTACTGGCATCTATTATTATAGTAGTTGGCGGTTCTGTGATGGTGGATAAAAAGATTGATGATATTAATTTGTCAGCAGTTTCAGGTACTAGAGAATGGGTATATAGCTTTGGTTCAAAGTTAGTCAGATCGCTGAACACTACACAGGGAACGCTTGTCAGCAATACTGGAGCAACTGCAACCACATCACCAGTGGCTTTAGAAGTCATAGGAGGAGCCAAGTTTGACCAAGCAACTACCACAAGTTTCGCTGTTACAGGTATTACTTCGGAATGCTTGGAAACTGATGGTAGTGGAACAGTGATTGGTTCAGGTTCGGCTTGCGGTGCGGGCGGCGGTGGTTCTTCCGCCTGGGAAAAAGTTTTTTCTAATGCTATCTCCCCCACAACTACAAACGCTGGTATTTATGTAACTGGTAGTTCAACTATAGCCTCTACACTTAGAGTAGATGGCAGGGCTACCACAACTGGCAACACAACTTTACAAGGGACTTTGTATGTTAAAGATAGTAAGGTTGGAATTGGGACAGCGACACCCAATGATTATTTGCACATCTTGACTACTAATACAGGCAATCAAGATATGCTTTCATTGGAAGCGGCGTATGAAAATGTGCATTTAGGTCCTGCCTTGAAATTCATA
>SDBT01006780.1_pt1 | contig 18936 bp, 16 predicted proteins | sample 2277101 | NCBI WGS metagenome assembly SDBT01 (sample SAMN10404973, study PRJNA504765) | marine sediment metagenome | isolation source: marine sediment core GS10_PC15, 103 cmbsf | place: Arctic Ocean: Southern Knipovich Ridge | collected 2010 | reverse complement strand
TTGCCCGGCTGCATCACTCAGGGGGAATCTCTCGATGAAATACTGGATATGGCCGCCGATGCCATTGAGTGCTGGCTTGAAGCCAATGACCAATTGGCCACGCGGGGCAAAGCTGTTCCAGTTAAACAGACAAAACCCAGAAGAAGGGCGTAGAGGGGGCTGGTCTTGGCTAAGCTGACTCCACGCCCAACCGGCCGCGTTCTCAAAGCGCTTAAGCGTGCAGGCTGGGAATCGCGCAAGCCTCCGGGCAAGAAGCATTACGTTCTGGTGCATCCAACTGCGAAGGCTATCTTGACTGTCCCCAGGCATCGTGAGATCAAGTCAGGAACGCTGCGGAGTATCCTCAAAGCAGCCGAGCTGACTGTGAGCGAGTTTGAAAAGCTGTATAAGTAACAAAGTCAGGTAGGCTGTTTGAAACCTTGGTAACCCCGGCTGTATTCACTCCCCATGAAAAACGCGGTGGGATAGGAATCCCACAGCGCCGAATGTTCTCCGTGAGACGATCATAATCCTTCGTTGCCTTCGTTCGCTCTGCTGCACCAGTGGCACCTTCGGCTTGCTGATTGGAACTGCCCATTCGTGGGTGCAAAACATCTGGCGGGGCGGTGGTGAGGCGGTACAATTGTTTGCGGCAAGCGAATCCACGCGGGAGAATAGAAACATGAAGGCACTTCGGGCGGTTCTGGCAACGGGCATATTCTTTCAGGCGCTGGTCTTTGCGCTGGCGGTGGTGGCCGGCCCGATAGGCCAGGCGATGGCAATGCAATCGCCGCAGGAAAAGGTCGAGCCTCCCGAGCAGGAAAAGATCGAGTCCGCCAACACCGAACCCACCAACGCTGAGCCAGCCGAGGTCGAGCCAGAGAATGTCAAATCCGCCAACGCCGCACCCGCCAAAGCGGAAGGCGGCAGATCGTGGAAGGACTTGGCAGCCAAGGCCGCAGGGCAGATATTCCTGGGTGCCGAGAAGGGCGTGATCTTCTACGCCTTCGATACGCTGGCCTATCCGGGCAAGAGCGTGGACCTTGTTGCAAGCGTCGCCAAGTCACGCGATCCGCGCGGCATGGTGGGTGCGAAGGTGGGGTTCTATGACGGTAACTCGCTACTCGGCGAGGCTACGACCGACAAGTCCGGCCGAGCGAGCATCAAATGGACACCGCCCAAAGCATGCGATTACAATCTCACCGCCAGGATCATCACCGTTCCCAAAGGCGAATCAGAGGAAATGACCGCCGCCCCGCCAGCCCAGCTGCTGGTGGCCTGTCGCAAAAAGGACACCAAGTTCGTCGTGATCGACCTGGACCACACGGTCGTGGACAGCAGCTTTTTCCGCGTGCTGATCGGTGGGGCCAAACCGATGTCAGACTCGGCCAAGATCACCAGGAAGATCGCCCGCAAGTACAGCATCATCTACCTGACGCACCGGCCTGACCTGCTGACGCGAAAATCCAAGTCGTGGCTCAAGAAAAACAAATACCCGTCCGGCCCGCTGCTGGTCAGTAAGCTAAAGGAGGCATTTGGCGATAGCGGCAAGTTCAAGACGGCCCGCCTCAAGGATGTTCGCAAGACTTTCCCCGGTGTCCTCATCGGCATCGGCGACAAGCTCTCCGATGCCCAGGCCTACGTTGACAACGGATTGACCGCGTATCTGATTCCGCACTACAAGCGTGACAAGGCCAAAGACTCTCGCAAGATGTCAAAGCGGATCAAGGCCCTCAACGGGCGCGGGCGGCTGCACGTCGTGGACGGCTGGGGCGAGATCGATGCGGGGATATTCAAGAATCGCAAGTACCCGCCCGAAGCATACGTCCGCCGGCTCGACGCCCGCGCAGAACAGCTCGAGCGCGAAAAGGAAAAAGATGACGACGATGACGATGACGATGATGACAAAGACGATTGATCGTCTGCTCGCTTAGTACTCTGGAAAACTTGGGGACAGGTCCGCAGGATGCCCTCGGTGCACGTCTCGGCTACGCCTCGCCCCAAAGGGATGTACCACTTGAGCCAGTCCCCGTTTTCCATCAGTTATCAGCTTCTAGCTTTTACTCTCTGTGTCCTCTGTGATCTCTGTGTTAAATCTGTTGCCGTTGCTGTTTTTGGCGTTAATTTGTGAAATGCAGTTTCTGTTGTCTTGGCTGTTGCTGTTGGAATTCGATTCATTCGTGTAATTCGTGGACTATTGCCGTTGCTGTTTTTTATGCGGCAGATGCCTTGATTCGGAAGGATTGTTATTACAGGGTACTAGATCAGTTTTCGCAGGATGGACTGAACCTCGGTCTGGTCATCTTCGTTGCAGGAGAAGCTGAAGCACGCCTTTGGTGTCAGGTTCACGGTTACCCGGCCGCTGGGGCCCTGGAACCGCACCGCAGCCGATTGCACATGCTCGGCGTACTCGTAGAGGAAATCCTTGCCATGCTCCGTATCGAGAAACTTCGGAGTGTAAGGCCCGGACATGAACGAATTGTGCGTGTAATTACTGACGCGGATCGCTTTGAGCTGGAACCGCTGAGTGTTGTTGGCGAGCTTGTCGATCGCGGAGACGACGTCGAGTTTTATCGGATCGATCAAGGTGGGCAGCGCCAGGCAGCTTGCCATGAACACGCCGACCTGCTCGATTCCCGCAACTCCGCCGGCGTAGATTTCCAGCGTTTCGGTTGCAGGGCGAACGGCGAACGGGTAGACGGTCACTTTTTCGACGGCGGTTGTGAGGATTTCCTGCGTCTCTGGGTCGAGTTTCTGTATGGCTTGGCGTGTTTTGCGGATGATCGTCGCAAAGCAGGTTTCTGCGGTCGCACTGTGGCTCAGGACTCCGAATTCCTCGGTGTCCGGGAGGCCGAATTCAGCCATTGCCGCGTCGATAACCGCCGGGGCTGGACTGCCCTGCAAGCGTGCGATATTCAGTCTGAAAGATGCCATTTGGTACTCCTGAGAGTTAAAGAGTCCAGATCATACGGACCGGGCGCGAGTAATCAAGTGTCTTGCCTGTTGGGCGAAGTTTGTCTGAACGTCACACAATCCGGCAAAAGCGCTATAAAATGTAGTGGGAATGGACGTTGCACCATCAGTGGATGCGCTGGTACAACAGGCATAGCATTTCACGGTCACCGGGAGAATTGAACCGAATGAGCGTTCGACACGCACAATGTCCGTCATGCGGGGGAATACTGACAGTTCCCGTAGGCTGCATGGATTGCTTCGTCCGGTGCGGGCTGTGTCACCATCGTTTCCACCTGCCCAAGATTCGTGTCGATGACGAATCGATCGCCGAATGGTTGAAGCAGGACATCACCAGGGAGGAAGAAGCCGCCGAAGCCTCCGCCCCGAAAATCGACCCGCCCAGCAAACTGGCCCAGGAAACCTCCAGCGGTAAGACTATGGTCTTGCCCGCTCTCAGCGACAAGATAGAACTGATTAGCCTTGATAAGAAAGGATCGCTGTTCGGGTTCGACGCCGAACTTTTGAAGCTCAGCGAGTTTCGCTGTGCGATGCCCAAGAAATGCCAACGTTGCGGGACGAAGAATCACTTATCGGCACATATGGTCATCTACGCACCGAGGTTGCTCGATAGTTATTCTCTCGAATCCAGATACCCCACCGGTTCTCTGGGCAGCCGCGACAAACAACTCCAGCATTTTGACGGCGAACAATTGCTCGACAAGTTTGCGCTCGTTCCGAACGTATCACCGCCGGGGAATCTGCCCATGCCATATTGGATTTGCGACATGTGCACCGGTGCCGGCGCAATCTCGGGCAAGCTTCACGCCGATGCGTCGTCAGGCAAGAAGATCTGCCAGTTGCTGATCCGCAGCTTGGCGCGGGCAGAGGAATTTCTTATTGCCGCCGGAGGGAAGAATTCGCCAGAGCACGAAGAACTGCGCCAGCGGGTCGCCGAAACGGACGCCAATCCGTGGGAATCGCTATCTGAATCCGTGCAGCACCGCCTTGGTGCATGGTATCGCCCGGGCAAGGGTGAACACTTCGTGGTCTACGTTCCCGACCGCAGCCTTTCGCGCACGGAAGACGGTATGAGCGGACTGGTGGTGTCCAACTATCGCATGATATACCACTCGCAGATGCGAGTTCGCGAGGTGAAGATAAACGAGCACCTGCGCATCCGACTGAGTTCGGCAGGCGGGCGTAATATACTGAAAATCAAATCACCGTCATGGGAAGTCAAGCACCTCTCGGTCGATCGTGCCAACGTCACCCGCCTGCGAGAAGCACTCACAAAGCAGAAATTCAAAGCCACCTGGTCTTGATCAGCAGGGACCAGGGAACAGCAGCGGCAACAACAGCAACGGCAATAGTCCACGAATTACACGAATGAATCGAATTTCAACAGCAACGGCCAAGACAACAGAAACTGCATTTCACGAATTAACGCCAAAAACGGCAACAGCAGGGACCGGGGAACTGGAAAAGCAGCAACAGCAGGGGCCAGTCCCGGCGCGCTGGGATGCCACCCGCCGGAAACATGTCCTGCTTCGGTCTGGGCACTTCAATGGGGCAGGATGATGGCCTTCCCACGTTCCGGGATACTATTCCGCTGCGGGTTTCTTCCTGCGCCGTCGACGTCTTCGCTTACGCTTGGGCTGGCCTTCAGCTTCACCGTCGCCGCCGGTCCGATTGCTATCTGGCTTCCGCTCAGCACCGGAGGCACCTTCGGCTTGGGGTTGCGGGCTTGAGGCTTGGGCGCTGGTCTGGACCGATTCCTGTCCGGTTGTCTGATCGGAGGGTTTCTTTCGTCTTCGCCTGCGGCGCTTTTTCTTCCTTGGTTCTTCGGCGGATTGCTCCGTCGCAGCCTTTGGGGGCTCGGGACTGGTTTCGTCATGTGCAGCATCGGCGAGTCGTTTGCCGGTTTTCCTGATAGGCTGTTTGGGTGCCGGTCTGGGTTTGCGCAGGGCGGCGGGCTTTCCCGGTTCGGGCGGATCGACGTTGCGCTTGATGATCTCTTCATTTGCAACGAAAGTGTAGGTGCGATCGGAAAGCTCCAGCTTAACCAGTTGCGTGAGTATCTGTGTGTTCACCACGCGTCCGATGAGGTTCTCGGTTTCCACCCAGATATTCTTGTGGGGCAGCAATCGTTTCAGTTGTTCATAGTTTGAATCTTCGAATTTCAGGCAGCACATAAGGCGTCCGCAGCGGCCTGATATCTTCGACGGATCGAGCGTAGCTTTCTGCACCTTCGCCATTCGCATCGAGATGGGCTTAAGATTCTTGATGAACTGCTGGCAGCAGCATCGTTGTCCGCACCGTTCGTAATCGGCGACGAGTCTTGCCTCGTCACGAGCGCCAACCTGACGCATGTCGATGCGAGTGCGATATTCTCCGGCAAGGGTGCGAACCAGCTCGCGGAAATCGACACGATTCTCCGCTGCGAAGTAAAAGATGATTCGCTCTCCGCCCAGAAGGTGCTCGACGTGGACGATCTTCATGTCCAGCTTGAGTTTCGCAATCTGCTCGCGGCAGAAGGCAGTTTCCTGCTCGGCCGATACGTCGAGGTGTCGCTGGTCGATTTCGTCCTGCGGGTTGGCCAGCCGAAGAATTTTTCCGTCCTGGCTGAAAGGATATTCCGGACCGTTACATTCGAGAAAATCGGCAAGGTCCTTGCGCGAGACGCAGCCGTAACAGGTCTTGTGGGATACCCCGGCGATTATTTCGCCAAGCTCGACGCCGCGATTTGTCCTGATGACAACCTTGGTGCCCGGCCGAAACTCACTATCGAGCTTGTGGCGGAACTGCCCCACGTTGCGCATCAAACCGTAGCGCACGAGAGCCGAAGGGCCCTTCTCGACTTTTTTTTCACGCGAACGGGGCTTGGGTAGGTCTTTCGTCTGCTTCGATTCGACTTTGGCGTTCTGCTGATCGCTCGGCTTGGTCGAATCCTGCTTGTCAGGCTCTGGCGGCTGGTCCTGGGACGGTTTAGATTCGTCAGTCGATTCGCTGGAATCCTGCTTGTCGGCCGGCGGGGTTGAATCCTGTTTATCAGGCTCTGGGGGCTGGTCCTGGGACGGTTTAGATTCGTCAGTCGATTCGCTGGAATCCTGCTTGTCGGCCGGCGGGGTTGAATCCTGTTTATCAGGCTCTGGCGGCTGGTCCTGGGACGGTTTAGATTCGTCAGTCGATTCGCTCGGCAGGGGCGCAGAGGCACCGTGGTCCGCATCGGATGGGACTTGAGACATCGGAAAAGCTCCGGATAGTTCACCACGGCGGCCCGCGGATATAACATTTTTCTGCCCCCGGTCCGTAGCCGGGGTTCAAACGCCCTTGGGGGGCGTGGGATGCGAACCGAATGGTCCGTTCCCGCGTTGTGCGCCACATCCGCCTCAATTGCAGTAGCAACCGCACGAGAATGATTATACAACCCTTACCGGCCGATGAGAACGTCTTTTTCACTCCACACAAGCTTCACCTGCTGATGAGAAATGCCTTTTTCACTCCACACAAGCTTCACCTGCTGATGAGAAAAGCCTTTTTCACTCCGCACAGGCTTCACCTGCTGATGAGAAAAGCCTTGAACCGAATCTCAGCCATCATATAATCGCCATGCTGAGTAAGAACATGCTGAGTAAGAACATGCTGAGTAAGAAGAGGTCCAGCGGGAATATGACCGACAACCACCCATTCCAGTCAATCCGGATTGCGTCGGGCAGGAAACTGTCCAAATGGCTGATCGGTTGTGCGCTGGTGCTTGTCGCCTCGGGTCTGGTCGCGGAACTGTTGCGAACCACCACAGCCCAGGCGCAGATTACATCGGCTTCGCAGGGCAACAAGGTCCTTGCCGTGGCGGGGCAGATAACGCCCGACACTTATGGGCTGTACCTGGTGGATCTGGAAAACAATATAATTACAGTGTACGGTCTCATGCCGGGCAAGCCTCGGAAGTTCAAGCTGATGGCCGCACGCAACTTTGCGTACGATATTCAGTTGGATGAGTATAATACTGAGCCTTCGCCCAATGAGATCAAGAGGCTCGTTTTGCAGGGAAGAAGTATCGCATCGCCGGCGAAATAACGCTGCGGCGGATCAGGAGTAGTGACATGGGAAAGATGTACTATAGCGAAGAAGAAGCCTCCGAGAAACTCGGTGTGGCTGTTAAGAAGTTGGCCGATCTGGCGCGCGATGGCAAGCTCCAGCAATACCAGGACGGTCCCAAGAAGGTCTACCAGGCTCAGCAGGTTGAAGATTTGGCGCTGACCATGACTTCGACGCTGGAAGACAGTGGCGAGATCGAACTTGCCCCGGCCGATACAGCCGCCGGTGATTCGATCAGCCTGACGGCTGCCGATACGTCCGCCGAGGTGGCTTCGAAGGAAGATACCGTAATCACCGCCGACGGTGTGAGCATCTTCGACGACGAGGATCTCGATATCGAAGCCGCCGATCCGATGGCCAAGACCCAGATCGCACCGTCGCTGGAAGACCAGATATCCGAAGGTGCATCCAGTGGTTCCGGGCTGCTTGACCTGACAAGGGAAAGCGACGATACCTCGCTGGGAGCCGAAGTGCTCGACAACATCAACGTCGAGTCCGGAATCGGAGCAGGCCTCGATACCGGCATGCCGGTAACGCCTTATGCACAGGCGTCCGAACAGACGCCGGCAGCTATTGTCAACGTCGTTGAACCTGTTGATCCCAATGCTGGGCTCTTCGCGGGGTTCACGGTCGGATGCGCCATCGTGGCGATGCTCATGGGCGTGGTCACGCTCGCGGTGATGACTGAAACGATGCCCGACTTCGTCGAAACCATGAAGGCCCAGTTGTTCATCGTTGTTGGTGCGACGGCGGGACTGGTTGTCATTTGCGGTGTTGTTGGACTGATGATGGGCAAATCTGCAGCAAGACGTGAACTGCTCAGTAACGCCGGTGGCTGATTCGGCTGCGGGCTGACCAATGGAATACGGCTCCATAACGGAGCAAGAGGAAAGGACTGTCCCGATGAAAACCTACTTTGCGATCCCCCTGATGATTGCGGTAACGGTAGGACTTATCTCCACCGCCGGTTGCGTTTCCCAGGTAGAGTACGACAAGGCACAGTCGCTCTGCCGCAGAGCAAACGAGCAACTTGCAGCCGCCGAAGCCGCTCTGAAAGATTCAGAATCTCAGCAGGCAAAGCTTTCGGCGGAGCTTGCATCTGGCGACCAGGGCGTGCTGGCGAAGCAGAAAGAAATCGGTCTGCTCGAAGCCAAGAATCGCTCGTTGCAGGACGCCTTGACCAAGCTCAAGGCGCTCTATGAAAAGACCCGGGACGAAGATGTTCCCGTCCCCATTGGGATCGCGATTTTACCGAAACAGGTAGATACCGCACTACAGAGCTTCGCGACGGAGAATCCAGAAATCGTAGAGTATCTTCCCGGATACGGCATGGTGAAATTCAAAGCCGATTTCACATTCGAGCCCGGCAAGGACAATATTTCTGCCGATGCGGTCAAGGCACTGGGCAAACTCGTTGAAATCCTCAACAGCGATGCCGCCGTGGAATTCCATGTGTATATCGCCGGTCATACCGACGATCAGCCGATCGTGCACTCGGCGAGAAGGCACCCGACTAACTGGTATCTTTCGGTTCACCGCGCCGTCGAGGTGCAGAAGGAACTGGCTCAGGCCGGGCTTGCACCCGAGCGCATCGCCGCGCTGGGCTTTGGCGAGTATCATCCGATCGAGCCGAACGCCGAAGGCAAGAAGGGCAATTCGAAGAACCGTCGTGTCGAAGTCTGGATCGTCCCGCCGGACAAGCTCCTGACCCAGACACCGGCTGAATAGGCGACAGCAAGAATAAGAATATAAAGGGCTCCGGTTTTCGACCGGGGCCTTTTCTTTTGGCAGACAAGTCCGCACTGATACCGCTCCTGTATAGGTAGACCACCCTGCTTGAATCCCCCCGAAGGGGTAGCCACCATACTTGGGTGCCATGGCCATTTATGGCCGTGCTCGCTACGAAGACCGATTGTGCGCTGATGAAGGTCAGCACTACCCTGAAGGGTAGTGGCACCCTTGCGGTTAGTTTCGGGGCAGGTCAGCACCGTCATAAATGACGGTGGCACCTATTTGAGAGATTACTCGGTTAAGCGGTAGCGGTAGGGTTGGCAACTTGGGAATTGCGTACTACTCGTCCCTATCGGCGCGGCGGGCGCGGAATACCAGCCTGATCGGAACTTCGCAGAATGGCAGCATTTCGCGGAACCGGTTTACCAGGAATCGCTGATAGCTGGTATCGAAACTTCGAACGTCGTTGACGAAGCAGACGATTGTCGGCGGGGCGGTTGCCACCTGTGATACGTAGTAAATTTTCGGCGGCCTGGTTCCGCTTTTGTGGCTGGGTCCGCGAAGGGCGAGAATCTCTTCCATGATGGCGTTCAGTTCGCCCGTTCCGACGCGCGTATTGGCCTGGTTGAACAGTTCTTCGGCGAGTTCTATCGTCTCGTGAACTCCACCGCCCTCGGATGCTGTGGTCAGGCTGATCGGTGCGTATGAGAGTCCGGGGAATACCTTGGTAAAGTATTCGATATAATCGCCACTGACCACTTTGTCCTTGGCCAGATCCCACTTGTTGACCACCAGTACGACGGGCTTGTGGTGTTCGGCAATCTCTCCGGCGAGGTTTTTATCCACCTGGGAGACCGGCAGTGACGCATCGATCATGAATGCCACCACGTCTGCCCGGCGGATCGAGCGAAGTGCCCTGTGCATACTGTAGTATTCGATATCGCCGGCGAGTGATTTCCGCCTCCGCAGGCCAGCTGTGTCTATGAGAGTGAAGGAACGATCGCCCAGTTCGATATTCACGTCCACGCTGTCGCGCGTCGTGCCTGGAACTTCAGAAACGATCACTCTGTCCTCGCCAGCCAGTGCGTTGATGAACGTGCTCTTACCAGCGTTGCGTTTGCCGACGACGGCCAGTTTCATTACGGACTCGGCCGGTATGTCGCCCAACGAATCTCCGAGCATTTCGGTTATCCGATCGAACAGGTCTCCGATTCCCTGGGCATGTCTCGCCGAGATAAGCATCGGCTCTCCGAAACCGAGTTTGTTCAGTTCGGCGGCTTCGGTGGTCAGGCGGACCTCGTCTACCTTGTTGGCCAGCAACAGCACGGGCTTTTCCTGGCGGCGCAGCCTCTCGGCTACGTGGCGGTCCAGTGGTGTGATGCCCTGGCGAGCGTCGACTACGAAGAGTATCAGCGAAGCCGCTGCGAGTGCGTATGCGATCTGGTCTTCGACGTCCTCGGTCAGATCGTCGACGTCCTCGATGCCCATTCCGCCGGTATCGACCAGTTCGACGTAGTTGGTATCTTCGCCGATGCCAAGCTCGCAGGTGACCGATACACGATCGCGGGTTACGCCAGGTGTGGCGTCGACGATGGAGATACGGCGACCGGCCAGGCAATTAAGCAGGCTGCTCTTGCCGACGTTGGGTCGGCCTACGATGGCGACAATGGGTAAACTCATAGGGGCGACATTGTACAGGGCATCGCCAAAAGCACAACCCAAACAACGCTTCTGGCTCCAGCACTCCTGTCAGAGAAGTACTACAAGGACGCCAGAATTCCACCGTCGACGTAGAGAATCTGGCCGTTGACGAAGCTCGATGCCTCCGAGGCAAGGAAGACCGCCGGGCCTATCAGCTCTTTTGGCTCGCCCCAGCGACCTGCCGGAGTGCGCGAGGTAATCCACGAATTGAACTGCGGATCGGCGGATAGCTTTTCGGTCATCTCGGTGCGGAAGTAACCCGGCCCGATGGCGTTGATCTGGATATTGCAGCCGGCCCACTCGACGCACATTGCGCGGGTGAGCATTTTCAGCCCGCCCTTGGCGGCGGTGTAGGCACCTATGGTTTGCCTGCCGATTTCGCTCATCAGCGAGCAGATGTTGACGATCTTGCCGCGCTTGCGTGCGATCATTCCGGGCGCTACGCACTTGGCGACCAGAAAACCTGCCGTCAGGTTCGTATCGATAACCTCACGCCAATCCTGCTCGCTGAGCTCGGTGAGCTTGCCCCTGCGCTGGATTCCCGCATTGTTGAAAAGAATATCGACAGGCCCGATCCGCTTGGTGATATCCTCGATTGCCCGGGCAATCTGCTGGGCATCGGTGACGTCGAACGAGCTTGCTTCGGCGGACAGCCCGGCGGTGGTGAGTTCCTCGACCGCCAGCTGGAGCGTATCGGCGTTGCGCCCGTTGAGAATCACCGTTGCCCCGGCCTCGGCCAGCCCGCGTGCCATCGCCAAGCCGAGTCCGCGACTTGCACCGGTTATCAATGCGTTACGCCCGCTCAGATCGAAAAGTTTTTTGCTATCGCTCATGGTGAAATCCTTTCAGGGAATAATCCTATCCGCTCAATCACCAAAACTACAGGGCGTTGGACTGGCGGGCTTGGGGCTTAGCCCGTACAATCCGCTCAGCAGGGAGTAAACGATGCAATTCACCTATGGATTTATACTAGGAACGGTTTTTGGCGCAGTTCTTGGCGCTGGCGTGGCGCTGGTGGTGGGTTTTCTGCGCAGGCGCAGCGGCGATCGCCAAATGCGAGAAACCTTCAACGCACTGGCTGTCGAAGCGCTCGACGCGAATTCCAAGCGCCTGGCCGAGCTTTCCGGGACCGCCCTGGAAGGTAAGAAGCAGCTTATCGACCAGGCCGTCAAGAACACCAACGAACGCCTGGAAGAGGTTCGCAAACTCGTCCAGCAAGTCGAGACGCAGCGCAAGGAAGACTTCGGGCGGCTGAGCAGTTCGGTCACTTCGCTTTCGATTACTACCGGCGAGTTGCACAAGATGCTCGCCAGTACGCAGCGACGCGGCGCGTGGGGCGAACGGATGGCCGAGGACGTGCTCCGCCTTGTGGGCATGCAGGAAGGCATTAACTATCTCAAGCAGTCGTCCGAGCAGGCTGAATCCGGGCGGCCCGATTTTACCTTCAATCTGCCCAACGATCTGAAGGTGAACATGGACGTTAAGTTCCCGCTCGAACGATACAAGACTTACCTCGATGCAGAGACCGACGAAGCTGCCGCCGCAGAATTGAAGCAGCTCGTTACCGCCGTAAAGAATCACATCAAGGAAGTGGCGAAACGCGGGTACATCGATCCGAAGGTGCCCACCGTTCCGTATGTGATCGTGTTTATCCCGGCAGAGCAGATATACTCGCTCGTGCTGGAGGCTGAGCGCGATCTGATCGACGACGCGCTCAAGAAAAAAGTGGTTCTCGCAAGTCCGCTGACGCTCTATGCGATGCTCTCTGTCATGCGCCAGGCCGCAGAGAACGCCAATATCATGCAAGCCGCCGATGAGGTAATGGCGCTTATGGCGCAGTTCGATAAGCAGCTGGTGATGTATAACGCGCAATTCGAAAAACTCGGCAGACACATTGATGCGCTAGCCAAACAGTACGAGTTTGTCCAGACGACGCGTACTAACGAACTCCAAAAACCGCTCGACAAGATCGAAGAAATCCGCAACTCTCGCGCCTTACCTGAGGACGTTCAGTAGGCATATACCTGGCTTCAATATCCATAATCGAGGCATGTAAATGAGTTTTGGTGATGACTTTGTGTGGGGCGCAGCGACGGCCAGCTATCAGATCGAAGGCGCTGCCGACATCGATGGCAAAGGCGCCAGCGTCTGGGACACATTCGCTCATACCGAGGGCAAGGTCTGGTCCGGCCACACCGGCGACGTCGCCTGCGATCACTATCATCGCTACAAAGAAGACGTGGCGCTGATGAAGCAGATCGGCCTGGCGGCGTATCGATTCTCGATATCCTGGCCGCGCGTTATCCCCGAAGGCACCGGCGCAGTGAATGAAAAGGGCCTGGCGTTCTACGACAAATTAGTCGACGAACTGCTGGCTGCTGGCATCGAACCGTATGTAACGCTCTTCCATTGGGATTACCCCCAGGCGCTTTACGATCGCGGCGGTTGGCTGAACCCCGAAAGTTCCGACTGGTTCGCGCAGTACGCGCGCGTCATCGTCGAGAAGCTTTCCGACCGCGTCGCAAACTGGATAACACTCAACGAGCCGCAATGCTTTGTATACTTCGGTCATTCCACCGGAGTGCACGCTCCGGGCGATCAACTTGAATTCGATAAGGTTCTGCTGGCCACTCACAACGCCCTGCTTGCTCACGGAAAAAGCGTGCAGATAATTCGTGCCGAATCGAAATCGTCGTGCAGAGTTGGCTTCGCACCATGCGGGATCAATTCCAATCCGCACATCGAAACCGATGCCGACATCGCAGCCGCCCGCGCAGCGACGTTCGCCGTCACCAGCAAAGACTTATTCGAGCACACCGCATGGTGGACCGATCCGGTCATGCTCGGTGAGTATCCCGCTGACGGCGTGGAACTGTTCGGCAGTGACATGCCGACAATCGCCGACGGTGACATGGAGATAATCAGCCAGCCGCTCGATTTCTTTGGCGCGAACATTTACGCAACGCAGGAAGTCCGCGCCGATGGAGATAGCTGGGCCGTAGTGGATTATCCCGACGGGCACCCGGTGACGGGGCATAACTTGTTCGTGACCCCCAAGAGCCTCTACTGGGCACCGAAGTTTTTTTACGAGCGTTACAACAAGCCGATCATCATCACCGAGAACGGCCTGTCCAATAAGGACTGGATCGCCCTCGATGGGGCTGTCCACGATCCGCAGCGGATAGATTTCACGACGCGATACCTTTCGCAACTCAAGCGGGCGGCAGAAGATGGCGTGGACATAGGCGGCTATTTTCACTGGTCGCTGATGGACAATTTCGAGTGGGCAGCCGGTTACAGAGAGCGGTTCGGGCTGATTTACGTAGACTATCCCACCGGCAAACGTACCCCCAAAGACTCCGCGAGATGGTACGCCGAGGTCATCCGCACCAACGGAGCTGAGATTCCTTCCTGTTGAGGTAATCGTCAGCGCTCTTGCTTCGCACCCCCTCGCGGACGATAATCTCCGTCTGGAATTTTCCTTCGAGAGATGAACATGAAACAGATAAAGCTACAAGTTGCCCTGGACTTCCTCGAACTGTCGCGAGCGACCAAAATCGCCGCCTCAGCCGTTGCAGGCGGGGCTGACTTCATAGAAGCCGGAACGCCGCTGATAAAGTCAGAAGGCCTCGACGCCGTCCGTAAACTGCGCGAGATGTTCCCGGATAAGACCATCATCGCAGACATGAAGACGATGGACGCCGGACGTATCGAAGCCGAGGCAGCCGCCAAGGCCGGTGCGAATATTATGACCGTGCTAGGCTCGGCTCCCGAGAGCACCATCCGCGAATGTGTCGAGGCGGGCAGGCACTACGGGCTGGAGATAGCCGTCGATCTGCTCGGCGTGGACGATCCTGCCGGCTTCGCAGCCAAAGCAGCCGATCTTGGCATCGCATGGCTGGACGTGCACTGCGCGATCGATCAGCAGATGCAGGGCGCCGATCCACTCGGACTGCTGAAGGAAATCCGCGGGCTGACCAACCTGACGCTGGCCGTCGCTGGCGGGCTCAACAGCGAGACCGCCGCCGCCGCTGCCCAGGCAGGCGCCGACGTGGTCATCGTCGGAGGGGCGATAACCAAAGCCACCGACGTACAGGCAGCCACCGCAGACATTCGCAAAGCCATCGATTCGCAAACTGCAGTTGAAACCGAACTGTTCAAACGCGGCGGAAGCGACGATCTGGCCAAGCTGCTGGAAAAATGCCGCACTGCCGACATCTCCGGAGGTTCGCACAATCAGCCGTGCCTTGAAGGCATCCGCCCGCTCATTGAAGATAGGGTGATCGTCGGCCGGGCCGTTACCGTGAGCACGTTCCCCGGCGACTGGTCCAAGCCCGTCCAGGCCATAGACGCAGCCGGACCTGGCGACATCATCGTCATAGACGCATGCGGTCAGGCACCGGCTATCTGGGGCGAACTTGCCACCGAAAGCGCAATGAACAAGGGCGTGGTTGGGCTGATCGTAAACGGAGCCGTCCGCGACATCGCCTACATTCGCAAACATGGCTTCCCCGTCTGGACCAAGCTGGTAACTTCGCACGCAGGCGAGCCCAAGGGCCACGGCGAGATCAATCAGCCGATTACCATCTCCGGTCAGCGGATATGCCCGGGCGACTGGATCGTAGCCGACGACGACGGCGTGATGGTTCTGCCCAAGGCCAAGGCCGTCGAAATGGCCAACCGCGCCGCAGACGTGCAAGAGGCCGAGAACAGAATCCGCACCGAAATTCGCGAGCAGAATAGCACGCTGGCAAAAGTGGTGAACCTCCAGCGATGGGAAAAAAAGGGAGGCGCCATCGATGCCGGATAAACAGTCACTCCAATCGGCAGGCAAGGATCTGATCGGACGAATCGACGCGGTGATGTCGGAGGTCGATTACGATAGTTTTGTCGATCTCGGCAAGCGTTTAGCGCGAGCGCGTCGCACGTTCGTTACCGGAGCGGGCAGGTCCGGTCTGGTAGCGCGAAGTTTCGGCATGCGTCTGATGCACGCCGGATTGCCAGCGTTCATTCCGGGCGAGACCATCACTCCTGCTGCAGGCCGGGGCGATCTGATCGTAGCGATAAGCTGCACGGGTACTACTGGCTTCACCGAGTACATCGTCAGCCGCGCCAAGGCGCTCGGGGCAGAGGTCGTCGTCATAACCGCCGAGACGGACTCTCCGCTGGCTGCCCAAGCCGATACGGTTATCGGCATTCCGGCAAAGGCCGAGGACATCGTGCTGCGAGCAGCGGTCTTCGAGCACGCCACAAGCCTGTGCCTCGATGCACTGTTCAACGTGCTTGCCGACAAGCTCAAACTCGACATGGAAAGCTTCCAGTCCCGCCACGCAAACCTCGAATAGCATTTCAACCGGATCAAAGCTGCTTTCAAATTCAGTTCCATCGCGGTAGTCTTGTGCGCTTGGGAGAAGATAATGGCTGAATATAAACTGGGTGTAATTGGTGCGGGTAACATGGCCGAGGCGCTTGTGCGCGGTGTCATCGGCGGGCAGTTCATGCAGGCCGATTCCATCGTAGCGGCCGATCCGTCGGCCGAGCGACAGAAGATATTTGCAGACCAACTGGGCGTGACTTGTGGGCAAGATAACGCATTACCCGCTGGCTGCCGGACGATATTGCTGGCGGTCAAGCCCCAGATGATGGCCGACGTGCTCGACGAAATCGCCGATGCAGTACCCTCCGACGCGCTGGTGATCTCCATCGCCGCCGGTATCAAGACCTCCCTGATCGACCAGAAGCTTTCCGGCAGGGGGCGTATCGTTCGGGTAATGCCCAACACTCCGATGCTCGTCGGTGCGGGCGTTTCTGCCGTGGCGGCTGGACCGCGAGCGACCGAGGATGACCTGGTCATGACGGAAAAGCTATTCGGCGTCTGTAGCGAGACCTGTCGCGTCACCGAACAGATGATGGATGCGGTGACGGCTGTCTCGGGGTCCGGGCCTGCGTATTTCTTTTATCTTATGGAAGCGATGATCGCCGCGGGCGTCGCCGAGGGTCTGGACGAAGCTACGGCCGCTACACTGGCAGCCCAGACATGCGCGGGCGCTGCCAAGCTGGTCATCGAATCCGGCGAAAAGCCCGAAGTGCTCCGCGCCCGGGTGACCTCGCCCGGCGGAACAACTCAGCGAGCGATAGAAACCATGGATGCATCCGGGGTGAAAGATAAGCTCATCGAAGCGATCCTCGCCGCCGCAGAGCGCAGCCGCGAACTGGGACAGTAACAGCCGGGCCGCAGGGGCGATTCGCTCGGTTACTTTGCCAAAAACTCTTCGAACATTCCGCCGAACAGGTTTCGCACGTCGCGTTTGACCTCGTCATCGGTCGGTGTCCAGCCGGCGGCGACCAATTGGCTGTACTTCTCGGCGAGTATGTCGCCAACGATAGCCCGCGAGTGCGGCCACTTGTAGAGTAGCTGATCGAGCACGCGTACGTCGCTGTGCTGGCAGGTGAATGTCGCACCGAGCAGTTCGAGTCTCTGGCGGGTCATCTCATCGATGATGCTTGGAGTGTTGCAGAACCACCAGCACCCGAAGATATGCAGATTGCCAAACTTGCGTGCCGCCACGCAAAGCTCGTGCTGATTGTCTCTCGATAGCATTGTCACCAGGAACTTGTTATCGGGGTTGGCGGCGCACAGTCCGGTAACCGCAGTGACGTCGGCGATACCGACCGCGTCGCCGCCTTCGTGCAGTGCGGGGTTAACGCCCTTATAGACGCCGATCATCTGCGCCAGCGGAATGTTGAACTCGCGGGCCGCCGGAAGCACGACCTGATCGAGCACCTTATTGGCCAGGTCGTCGGCAGGGTAGCGGAATGTCGGAGGCATGGATGCGGCGAAATACATAGGTGATATCCGCGCGACCCAGTCGGCCAGGAATCGCCGGGCTTCTGCGAAGCTCGCCTCGTTGGGCTCGTCGGTGTCGTAGCCTGCGGCCTTCATGGTCGTCGCGGCTGCGGGCCAGTCGAGTATCAGCGTGTCGATCCGCAATGCGGTCTTCAGCCGGTCGATGGTGCCCTTGCCCGCGGTCCACTGTTCGACCTCTGCCGGCTGGAACGGGTCGTTGGTCATCACCGCGTAATCGATGTTGGCGAGTTGGAAGACCTTCTCCAAATGTTCTTCGATGTTCTGTTCTTTAAACCAGTTGCGCATCTCGGTGAGGTCGCGGCTGGCGACGTCGAGCCCCAGTCCGCTGAGTGTGGTAATAAGCCCGCGGGCCGCCTCGCTGAGTGCCCCGTGCCGCAGGAACACATGTTCCCAGACCAAGTCGGCCTGGATCTGCTTGGGCGAAGCCCAGAAGCTCTCGCAGGTCAGGTCGCGAGGCGCGACGGTGAACAGTTCGGCGACCAGATAGTGGAACGTAAGCAGTTCGTCGATGCCCCAGAGCAGCAGGTTTCCGTGGTTGGGCGGGAAAATATGGGTGTGTATGTCCGTGATGGTGACGTCCATTACCGCCTGTCGCGCCAGCTTGGCGATCCGGGTCATATCGTCTAACTTTGTCATGAAAAGCTCCTGATATCCGTCTGGAGCAGCGCGACATTACGGTGCGTCAAAAAACACACCGAAGCGTTTAGCTCCGTCACGAAAAACTCCTGATTATCTGATCGGGCAACATAACATCGTAGCATCCGAAAGGAAAGCCGTCGTTTTTAAGACTCCTGCTCGCTCGTCTGGCCGGAATCGCTGCGGAAGTAGCGGTGATAGAGGAACGAGCCGACTATAGACAGCACGCCTAATCCAGCTCCACCCAATATGCGATAGAAGTCGTCGACATCATCTGTATCGTGGGTGGCGAATTTTATCAGCGTTATCCCGAATATCGCCAGGGCGAAGTATCGCAGCGAAAGCTTTTGCGATACGAATCCGATTATCAGCACCGCCGCCGCGTAGATCGCCCAGAACAGCGAGTAGGCCATCTGGGTGGCCATCTTGGGATTGGCCCAACTCATTCGGAACGATTCGGCGGCGAACCATCTGTCGATCTCGAAGCTGCCCGCCCAGATTCCGACCAATGCAGCCAGTAGCATCAGGCCCGCCAGTAGTCTGCCCATTGGATTGCAGCGAGACCGCCCCAGACGCACCGTCACCACAATCACCGCCATCAACGCCACCGCCGCGCCAAGCTGCCAATTGACCCAGGCAGTGACAGAAGTGTCCGGTCCGAATTCACTCCTTAAATGCAGCGTATCATATGCCATGAACTTGACGGCCAGAGCGGTCAGCATTGCAGCCGCTGTGTACCACAGCCATTGGCTCCTGTGCCAGATCGCGACGATAGCTGCTCCGCCAGACGCTACAAGCCACCACCATGTGGCCGCACCGGAGGGAAGTTCGATGCACGTCATTATGGCGTATAGCGCGACGCTTGCGATTATCAGCAGGCTGATCAATAGCGTGTCCTGCTCGTTCTCGAATACCGGTTCGCCGAGTGCCAGTATCGCTGCAGCCGCCAGTAGCGATGCCGTCATGCC
>SDBT01006779.1_pt1 | contig 18936 bp, 51 predicted proteins | sample 2277101 | NCBI WGS metagenome assembly SDBT01 (sample SAMN10404973, study PRJNA504765) | marine sediment metagenome | isolation source: marine sediment core GS10_PC15, 103 cmbsf | place: Arctic Ocean: Southern Knipovich Ridge | collected 2010 | reverse complement strand
CGTCTATAGGACTAGCGGCGTTTCTTATGTGTTTTTCGTGGTTTCTTTTTGTCTCTAGTTCTAGTGGTGTTTTTGACCCTCTTTTTCTGTATCTTATTGCGTTTGTTATACTCATGCATCATGCATACAAATTCTATATTGTCAATGAATTTGATAGCTACATTGTATGTCTTGTTGTAATCACCCCAGGTGATATCTACAACTTCCACAAATTCATCTATTGGATTTTTCACTCGAAATTTATGTTGCAGAGTTTTGGCTTGATAATAATTCGGGACAACGAACTGCACTCTAAATGGAGTTTTTCGTACCGTTGCACGATGTCTTAAATGCTTTACAGCTAGAAAGAGAGGTATGTGTTTGCGGGTAGTGGGTCGGAGTACTTCTAGAACAAGGTGAGCTTTTCGGGGGGAAGCAAAGGTCATTCTAACATCCTGAATTTCTCTAATGACGTACTTTTCTTTGCGTACAACATCTGTTAAAAAATTATTTAGCTTTCTTGGGCGTCCCATTTTAGTATCTTATACCATTTCCTTTTAGGATCTAATCTTGTCAAATCGTACACCATCTTTGCTTGACCAAAATTATCGAGTTCTTGACACATAAAAATCTCAGTGCCTATATTCATAAAGAAGCCTTCTGTTGGTGTCTTAATTGTACGGTGGCCAAGTACTTTGAAAAATTGAACTGATGTCATCTTTGGTGCAAAGTTGTCTTCAGGATCATCAAAATTATGAGTTAGTTTATAGTACTTTCCTTTGCGCTTTAAATCTTTAATATAATCTTTCCTCTCTCCATATCTAACTTGGAGTGTAAATTTAGAGTAATCATCCTTTAATCGAGAAAAAGAAATAGGTTCGAACTTCTTATTTGAGTAGAGATTCGTGACAACCATTGGCTACCTTTGCTACTTCAAAATTATTTAATGTTCTTACTTCAAATTGAACGGCGAGCGGATCGCCTCCTATAATCGCGGCCAACAAGGGACTGTACCTAACTAGCTCTACAAAATTTTCTTTTATAACTATCTCTCCTGTCGATGGTAAATTGCGTATGGGAAATACCTTAAGCTTTCGTATAAGTTTAAAGGGATGATTAATATAATTCTTTCCTATCTTCTGCGCTTTCTTTATTTGATCATTAATTTCAAGCTTATAGTACCCTGGTCGAGTACTAAAAAATCCGTCTTTTTTCATCGTACAGGATATGGATGCTCTATGGACAGGAAGCTCTTCTTTTGTAAGAAGGTTAATAAGAGTACCTTCCATTGGCCGTTCTCGACCATACATAAGAGAGAAGAGTGCTTGTCTCTCTATCTGAGTAAAGTTAACTTGGATTATCTTCTTTTTCATCGTTGAGTGCCTCAAGAGAATGTTTACTGAGATCTTCTGTTAATTGTCTTTCAAATCTACCTGGTTCTACAAATCTATGACTAAAATGTTTCAATATAAGATAGGGTACACCCAAGGTTACTCTCTTCAGAGTCTCCCACATCATAGAACAGTTCCAACACTCATGAGACCATTTAGTGCTGTGTTCGAGCCAGTTCCAGCATACCCATATAGAAGCACACCTTATGCATTTATTTAACATACTTTTCCTTTACTCCTCTTCAAATAGTTCTTGTACAATCTCTGGTAGCTCTTCGTACTCAACTTGATCAATATGATTCAGTATTAGAGTGATAAGTGTTCCTAGTTTAAAAAGTATTGCATCATGCGATATGTCTCCCTCATTAAACCAATTATCTCTTAGTTTATATCTGCGAGGTAGTGAAGCATCCTTCGGTATATTGTGAATGTTTATAGTACCTTTTTTTGATTTTTTTGTTAGCTCACTTTGTGCCCACGCTTTGTTTACTCCTGTCTTTGGTTGATCGTCTTCCATTTTTATTCCTCTTTTTCTTGATCCTCAATATTCATTTAGGAGCTTTTCCAATTATACAGATAGTTACTACTCCCGCCATGATTCCTAAGCCTAAAGCAACCATTGGGTCTGCGAATGTGGATAGACCAACTCCAATCCAGATTCCTGCTATTGCGATACCTTTCCACCACTGGGTGGGGACTTTGTAGACGGGTCTTGGGGTCTGTGGCATTTCTTATTCTCCTTTTCACAGTCAGGGCATTTGTCGTTATATGAAAAATCAAGCCCGTGCCGTGAACAGAATATCTCATAGATCTTATTTCCTAACTGCTTCTCTAATCGACGTACTCTGTTTCGTAATTTTATGACCAATTCATCTTTTTCTGTAAAATACTTTGCTCGATATTCTGGCGTATCAACTCTTCCTCTCTGTCTTAGCTTATCGAGCTCTTTATTTAACGCTTTGATTTGTAATTGATACCGCTGAACTTTTGACAGTCCAAACTTATGGTGTTTCTTGAATCTTTTCTTCGTCCCATTCTGGTTCAAATTCAATGTCTAGCATCTCTCCTTCGTCATCTGTTACACCGTGTGGTGTAAAAATAATTTCTTTTTTGGGATCTACCGGCACGTGCAGTCGCAATTCTTACCTGCTACTAAGTCGGTTGTTTGAACTGTTACTGTACCTGATTGTAGTCGCGATCTCGGACGTGATGATTTCTTGAACTTGCTTGGAAAGGCTTTATAGTTTCTGAACTCAGATCTTAAAGCTTGACCTTTTTCATTATCATTAGCAAACATACCAAGAGTGATCATTTCACCTTTATGATATTCTTTAAGAAATGTCCTTACTACTTTAATATCATATCCCATGTCTTTTATTTTTGATGTATATACTAAGTCTGAAATCTTCGGAATAATTACTGCGGCAAGTATCCCAATAAGTGCTACAATGATCATTAATTCTATTAATGAGAATCCTTTCTTATTCATTGGCATTTCTCCTCTATCTGTGTCATATTATACCTGCTTCTCTCATTTTCTTGACTGCCTCCCAATTATCGTCGCAGGTGCGGGCAATCAAAAGTTTCACGCTTTTAGGTTCAAGCCTAATTCGAGATGTCAAGTGTAAAGCTAAAATAGAGTTATAGAAATCATGTCCCTTTGCTAGTCGCATCAACATCTGTTCTAGAGAATTTCTTCCCATAAATTGTAGCTTTGTTGGGTGTGTAATTTCGATTTCCGTTGGCTCTGAATAATCGGTGTCTCGAAAACGTATGAAATACCTCATGGTACTCTCTTCAATAGCAATCGTTGTGTCTTTAATCATTTCCGGCGCTTTGATTTCTTTTCATATTTTTCTTTCATCTTTTTAGTGACCTGATAAAGAGGATTTCTTTCTTGTAAAAATTTGGATAAATCTATTTCCTGTCCCCACTTATCATATATCTGATCAAGCTTTAAGGCGCATTTAAAGACTCCATTTTTTATAATCACAATTCCGTCCGGTGCAAGATAGACGCCGTCGTTATAAGGAACTTTGGATCGTACTCTGTAATGAGACATATTGGGATTGGGTCTGGCTTTAAGTTGTATAAACTCTTTTCCAAACATATCGTAGACACCCATTGTAATTTTCTCCTAACGGTTTAATTTAAGCCTGTCGATCCATTTAATAGCTTCTTGATTCTCTAAGTTGTAAACAATTAAATCGCGTAATTGTTTCTTTGTGTACTTATTCTTGTCTCCGCCTATGTCAATAAAGATACTCTCTTCTGTCATATGAACATCTTTTGGTGACATTTGTAATGTCACACGTGATCTGTTGTAAGGATTCATTTCTATAGCAATACTGTCAACTTGTTTTACTTCTACTCCGTTTATATAAACCTTTCTACGCGTTGCAGGACTCTCTGGTGTAGGAAAGGATGCTTTAGGTGTTGAGGCTACTGGCTGTACTGACGCTGTTGTTTGATTCATCTTATCCTCCAACGGGAGTGAAACCCGCTTCTGCATAGATAGCCACAATCGGTCGTTCTAACAACCCTGTAGGCTTTTCATTCTTATCAATTGTTTCAAGCATGACTTCCATAAAAGGAATATGTTTAATGTAGAACTCTCCCTTATTTGTTTCCATAAAGCCTTTACCTGTTTCTTTCTTAATAAACTCTTCTACAAATTGCTCTACAGTATCATTAGTAACTACTTTGGGTAATTGTTTTCTAATGCCATAAACTTTGGTAGCCACTTTAACAGTTTTAGTTATCTCTTTACCTCGTTTGGCTAGGATAGATTTCTCTCTCCATATTTGTAAGAATTTTTTTAAGAATGTCTCTCGTAAGTGTTTTTCTGATACCATTATTTTCTCCTTATATTAGTCCGTGGTACTTTAACATTTTCGTAGCTTCAAAGTTATCTGTATATATCTGAAGTATAAGTCTCTTTGCTCTCTTCTTTGTGAATTTTATCCGCCCTGTCTCCCACAGCTTTAATTGGTGATGATCTGGCCACAGCGCCTCTTCGGTTCCTTCTAAATGCTTCATTGCATCTGCTAGAGAGCCACACCCAAATATAGGTTCGTTCGGTGCTGCTTCTATTCTTACTTCAAATGGAAATCCTTTCTTACAATGCCAAATTTTTATCTTACCAAGTATGGAAGTATATACCAAGGTGTTTCTCTTTGGTCTCTTTATCCTCTTCTTACGCATTATATGTCAACACCGTGTATACTTCTATAACCTGTTCCACCCGAATCTTTGCACAGGACCTGTAATTGAAATGAGGTGTTGTCGTCCAACTTTTCGAATCGTTTTATTTCTTTATGAAATCCTTTCCAATTCTTCTTTCTTAACATGTCGTACAACTTAACTGCTTTGAAATTATCTTTCTTGGTAATCTTTAATAGCTCTTTTATAATTGGCTTTTTATACTTATCAATATTACCTTGACACTTTCGCATTAATGTCTTTACATGAATGACACTGTCTTCATAATAAGGTACCTTAACGTATCCAGTTCCCATATCTCCGTTAGCCGCTGTACCGATTACAGCTCCGTCTTTATTTATCGTTAGAAGATCCCCCGTTTCTATATTACTAGAGCTTATAATGGAAAGATTTCTAGTCTGTTTTTTCTTCATGCTACAAGTACCGTACACGTTCCGTTAAAAAGTTTGAGTTGTTTATCAGTTAAATTATACCACAGCTGTCCTTCAACTGGATTAATAGGATCTACTAGTACTCCAAATCTATATAATGACTGTTTAAAGGCTAATGCTTCGACCGCTTTACGAAAGTTTTTCCAGTGTCTTTTTCTTAATAGGTTGTACAACTTTGTTGTTGTGAAATTATCGTTTGCTGTCAGCACTTGTAATTCTCTCATGATCGGCTTTCTATAAATCTCAATATTACCACGACACTTACGAAAGAGTTGAGTAATATATTGAATTGGGGTGTAAGCAGCTCCTACGTTAGCATTTACGTCAATAGAATTGGTTCCATTTGTAACAGCTACTATATTATTTCCAAAGATAGTATTCTTCAAGAGAAGTACCAATCAAAGTCAGGATACATGTCTTGCCATCTCTCTTGGAAAGCTTTCACGATCTTTCTTTCTATCTCATTTTGTGCTTTCGTATAGATTGTCATGATACCGAACTTCTCCTTTGTTTGAATCACTTGAATCCCTTCTCTCTCCAAGGTTTCTTGTGCTTTATCTAACAAGTAGTACCCTATTGTATGAAAGTCTCTCCCACAGGTATCCCTGTGCATATAACCTTCTTTTCCTTTCCAAATAAATTGCCAACCAGATCCGTCTTTGATCTCTCGATCACACATAAGACATGTATCTTCCGGAGGTTGAACTGCTACGGTCTTTCCATCTACTCGTCTGACGATTCTATCTTTGCAAGTATTATTTTGACAATAACAATTATCCGGACATTCACAAGTGTTAGGATTCTCGTTGGCATGTCCACAGAATATAGCTGATGCCTGTTCTTTCCTTGGTGGACCAGGAGGAAGATTGGCCATAAGTCTTTTTAATTTCTCTTGATTTTCTTTTTCATTATTTCCAAATAACCACTCAAACATTTTCTACCTCCACTGTTTCATGAACTTTGTCATGAATAAATTTTATTCGATCCCCGAACGGGACATCAACAGTTGTGTATTTAATCTTATTAACATCTAGCCAATCTTGAATCGCATAATCTAAGCTGTGTGCCATCTCTTCTGATTCAAATCGTCCCGCTTGTTTCAATGGTTTAAATCTTCTTAAATAGAAATTATGAAATACAACTCCATCTCGTTCCGCATAAGCTAGAAACCAGAGTGCAGCGTCTTTAGTTGATAGACGATTAAAGTAATGCTGTTCATAAATTGGTGCTAATAAGAAAGGTGAGTCGGTTACAATGTATTTGACTTGTCCGTAGAGTATTGATTCGGCTTGAGTCTGTTTCCCTAATAGATATAGCTGATCATTTGCTTCTGGTTTACGATTCTTCCACGCCCAATTTTTGACATACTCTCTTACCAGCTCTACGCTTATACCTTTGTTCTTCATGTCAGCAAAGACTGCAGCTGCTAGAGTTGACTTACCAGTTCCCGGACCTGCGAAGAAATTTATTACATGTGTCTTCATTTTTTTCTACCTGTGAGCCCTAATTTTTTCATTACTCTTATTCTTTCAAAGTTATCTGTATGAGTCTCATACACTAAATCTTTTAGGGTTCTTTTTCCTCTCCCCTTTTTACTTATGACCGTAAACTTAATAATATCGGGAACGATTAGAAGAGGCTGTCGGAAGCCTTTAGGAAATGTTCTGTGAAGTAGATCTCGATATTCATTCAAGTCTTCTTGCGTTGGAAAGATATTTTTTTTACGGTCCCCGATAGTCGCAATTAGAATATCGTCTGGATCCATTTCCAATCTCTGAATGGTAGTTTTATACTTCCTCTTCTTTTGTTTTTTTTTCATTTAATATATTTCTTTCGCCTCGATCTTCAAAACGGCGATCGGGAAAGTTCCTTGTCCAGACATCTATAATTTCTTCTGAGTCGTTTATTACTTTAATGTTCCGTGCGGTAAATTCAGCGTGAGGTGGTACAGTGAATCTATATTTTATGTTGAGCTTGGGAAAGAGTCTGTTTAATATCTTTCTCCACATTTTTGATTACCCCATGTTTTCTTAGCGCTTTAAGCGCTTCGAAGTTATCCTCATACATCTTTAATATAGTACATTTTAACTCTTCTTTTGTTAGGGGTTCGTGTCCGAGTGAATGTAGTGCGAGGGCAACATGTACGTCGGGTATTTCAATGTTTGCTTGAATTATTTGATCAGTGCTGGTAAACATTTGAGACAAGAAATCATCTGAAGTTCCTAGGAGCTTAAATGAGTAGATTAATGCTGTTCCATCTTTTGTAGCTTTTCTTGTTTCAATCACAAGTAAAGTATTAAGCTCATCTCCACTTAAAAGATACTTTCTGTCTCGAAACATTAGCGTAACATAGTTCGTTTTTGGATCCGGTGTAAGAACAAGTTGAGTGTAGACGTTTGGAGATCCAATCATGTCAGCATCAATTAGATGTTTTACTTTAGTCATCACCTAATCTCTTTTTCTCTTCGAGATCGAATCGAGCTGGAGTTGACACTTCAATAATTTGAAAGTCAGGATCCCATCCTTCAAAGGTAATTGCGTCTTTTAAATCCACCTGTCTAGGTAACTCTGTATATCCCATCCAATCTTCTCGTATCTTTCTTCCTTTGAAAAAGAGTCCATCCTTCATCTTCTTGAGATTAATAAATTGTACTTTCCAGCTTGAATCATCTCCCCATACACATCCCGACACAAATGCTAGCTCTCCATTTATAAGTGCTTTCGATTTCTTTATGTGCTCTAAATTCTCGTACTTCTCTCCCTTACCATAAACTTTAACCATACAATCATATAGCTCTTGTTCATGCACTACAGCAAATTCTACAGGACAAAATCCAAATGAATTACTTTTCTCTCCGCCAATATCTTTACAGCTAGGTAACGCCATCACTCTTGTTGTAGTGTAGTCTGCAGAGTATAAAGCATAGTCTTTGCCATCTTGTGTAAATGGATGAAACGTATTCATCATAGAAGAATAGCTTCTCTTGTACTCTCCTATCTTCTTTCCGCTGTCATATACTTCAACAGCAAGAACATCCCAGCACCCCGGACGACTCTTCTTTTTTATTGCTTTGGTTGTGTATTTCTTTAAGAGAGCTTCATTTAGTTTCATTTTTTAAAAAACCTCCATCCTTTTGGTTTATATCTTATCACTACAATTACCGCCACACAACAAGCAGTTAAGGATATTACCTGCATTCCAAAACCTACCCAGTTTGCATAGATAGCTAAGGGAATTAAAGTGAATGCACATTTTGTACTTCTCAACAATAATGACTTGACAGATATTTGAGAACTTTTTCCATCTCGTTTAGTCTTCTTTATTTGGTAAACGTGGCTTGATACATCTAAAATTACAGCAATCCCTAAGCAGCTAATTGCTAGCAATTCCATCATCCCGACTCTACCTTTGTCTTTAAGAAGATGTCTTCAAGTACCCCAGCTACAGCTTCACATCTTTCTAGATGTCCTACATATACAATAGCGCTGCCTTCTGCATCTACCTGTGTAGCAATCTTCATTCCTTGATCCATCGAACAATGAATTGCTTTAACACATTGTCCGGCTACTTCTTGAAATGAATGAACGTCATCATTAAATACAATTGTCTTACAAGCGAATCCTCTATTGGTACTGTCAGTTGGATTTTCAATCTTTCCAGTAATAGTCTGTTCTGCTACCATAGTGCTCATTAATTAGTCTCCTGAACTCTTCTAGTTCTATTTTGTGTTTGTCTCGTATCTTTTTAAATAGTAACCATATTTGTGTAATCTTAAAATTGTCAATGTAATATCCAAATACTCTAAATTGATCTATCAATTCGCACTCGCCCCAAATAAGGCTGTAGCACAGCTTCTGTGCTGCTCCCCAGACTAGGCTTCCTTCTTCCTCACTATAGTAATACATATTAGTTTGAGGTAGCGGTGGATACCCAAAAAAAGTTCTTAGCTCCCTTGACAACTCTTTACAGAAGTCAGAAGCTAATAATAAATCTCTTAAAGCGTCTTTAGGTCTATCTTTATTGTACTGAAGTGTTCCCTGTAACACGTCCTGGATGTGCTGTTTCATTTGCCTTCTCTATTAATGTTATTCCGTGCTCTCTTAATTTATCGCACACATGTTCAAATACTCTATCATCCTGTCCTAACTCTTCAGGCAATAGTACTCCTTTTTTCTGCATAAGCCCACTTAAGATCATCTCTGTCATAATGATTACTGGAAATCCTGTCACACGAGCCATTGAATGATGACCATTTTTTATATCGAACTCATCATACAAAAAGTGGTCAATAATTCTTTGATCCTTATGAAGTGAGATAACATTCAAGATACTCATGTCATGGTCAGCTGGAGTACGTTTCCATTTAGTAGTTAATACTTTTGCTGTCTGTTCAATATTTTCTGGCTTAAAGAATCCATCTTCTTTTAGTCCAACCATCTTCTTGAAATGTTTGTGATATCTTAATGTTGACTCTACCAGATTATTAACACCTTTTATCTTCAACATTGTCCTTAATCCATCTGATACAAAGCCAGATAGAGACATAATGTTTCCGTTAGGAAGCTCCTTTGACCATTCTATATCTCTTTCAAATGGCTGCTCGGTAATTATCTTACCTTGTTTAATTGATCTAGCTGGTCGTGAGTATTCTTCTAATACATCTCTCGCACTAAAGACTTCTTTGTATTCGTCCTCTGCTTTCTGTGGAAGTCCTCCAACATATATAATGGATGCTTCAACCTCTTTAAGAAGTCTGAGAGCTCTACCAACAAACATATGACACATACCTGGTGCAAATCCAAAGTCAACAACAGCCGTTACTCCACGAATCTTCGCTAACGAATCTAATTGCTGTGGGTCTTCGGTCATATAGGAAAAGTCAACAACATGCTTTCCTTGATCAATAGAAATCTTAAGAGCTTTAAATCCAAGAAAGGATGGTAGAGCATTAATAACAATATCGGACTCCTGTACTGCATTTATAATTGACACAGAATCGGATAAATCTTTTTGTTGTGTTTTTGCTTTAACTGTCCCCAAGACCTGTTGATTATTATCGTACACCGTAACGTCGTGTGTCTTAGCTAAATACTCTCCAATAAACTTTCCTATGTTACCTGCACCCAATACTGATATCTTACTCATCTATTCTCTCCTTACTCCCTTTAATTTATAGTACACTAGAACTGATGTAATAGCTACATTCATTCCACCGTTTAAGATCAACCATCCTTTCGGTGCTAGAATACAAATTGGTAACAAAACAAATATTTCTCCCAGCAGCCATAAAATAATTGTCCATGAGTTTAAATTACATTTCTTAGTTTTAATTGCTGTCCAAACTTCTGGAAACGCACACACACCTAAAAGAATACTTCCAATCCATCCAGATAATTCTAATACTAATTTAAGATTTACTATTTCCGGGATCACTTGTCATCTCGTGGTCCGATATTTCGGTAGTATTTCTTTAAAAGATTTCTAAAGAGTTTCATTTCTTTCTTCATAATCTGTTTCTTTAATCCAGTCTCATCGTTGTCTAAACCTGTTGCACAGTGTGCATGTATCTCATCAGCTACTACAGCTTTATTGTATCCTGTCTTTAGTAATTGCTGTGTTGCATGCTTTCGTACTCTGGGTGTCATTTGTTTTAAGATAGTGTTAGCTTGCTCTTTATACTCTAGGTTGGTTGAGAAGAGTCCGTGCGCTACTTCATGTCCAGTTAGAGCTAATCGAAATGCTTTTGACTTCTCTGTATGCACTCCAATGACATAAAAGTCCCATCCTCTATTCTTCTTACGTATCTTTTCAAACAGCTCTACTGCAACCTCATCATACTCATTACCATACGGAGCTTTCCAAGTTGTTGGTTCCATTAAGTTCCGTTGTATCTCTCTAAAATTAACCAGAAGACAATCTCGAACAGCGGGCCCAGGAATATTAAATCCATTCCAATCATCTGGATAAGAAAACGACCCCTTCGGTGTTCCCCATTTATTGGCATAAGTTTTCATGAACTCAGCCATTGTGAATCTTTTTCCTTTGAACTCTGGGGACTCATAAAACTCTTGAAATCTACAAAACGTCATCGCAAGATCATATTGATTGTCAAAGGTGACAAGGAATACTTTCTTAACGATCTCTTTTATTGTTGACTTCGATATCTTTACCATTATAGCTCCGCGATTGCAATTGCTTTTTGAATAATGTCCTTATTTAGATCCCAGCGATGTGTCCCAGTACTCTTTAATCTTTCATATACATCACACACTTGTATTAACGTAAAGTTATCAAGCTTGTATCCAGCGCCCGATAGTACTTTGATTAATGTCTTACTTGACATCTTGGACTTTGAAAAGAGGTACCTTGAAGCCCAGCGCATTCCATGTCTATCTAACGGTGTCCATTTATCTATACTCATCGGCGTCCCTCTGGATTAATCTCATCCAACTCACAAAGAAATATAGCTTCTCTAACTAAGTCCTCGTACGCAAGTCCGTCATAGTTAAGGTCATCCCAAATTATTTCTACTCTCTTTAAAATACTTATTACTTCAAAATTACTAATCAGAGGACAGTGATGTCTTATAGATTTAGCTATCTGACTCTTTCCGGGGTCCCATCTCTTCATTTAAAGACATCCCCAATCTTATGTCTCTTTGATGATCCGTCTTCCTTCTCTTTTTCTCTCTTTTCAACAACGCTCTCTTCTACCTCTCTCCAGACTTTGTCTTCTTTAGTTTCCTGTTGGGGAACTGTAAAGAGAAATATAAATAGAACTGCTCCCCATAAATAAACCATTATGATGAAAATCCCCACTTAATGCTTCCAAGGATTTGTCGTACTTTTTCATATCCTTCTTTGGTATGTCGTACTTGATTCGGTGTCTTATTATCGAGCATAGGATGAGGATGGTTAAGCCATTCGTCTGCTTTACCTTCGGCGAATACTTCTTTTGCTAATTTGTCTATGTCGCTGTTATTGTCGGAAGTCATGATAGTAATTGGTCCAATAGACATCATACATCGCTATTTTTGATTTATCCGTCATCTTATCAAATCCAGCTACAAATCTAGCTAGCTCGAAGTTATCAATAGTCTTTTGGCACTTCTTAATTATTGTAGCAATGTCAAGTCTAGTAGGAACTACTTTGCCCTCACCTTCAACTCTCTTTTGTAATGCTGCAAGTAAGTCTCTCTTCTTTGCTTGTTTTATATGCCATCCCGGTCCTGGAGTTTCTTTAGTAACATAGTGGCCAGAAGGTATATGTGTCATACGAATACATTCCCCGCCGCTCCGGCTGGTATCAATTCTTACATCCTTTATGTCAAACTCCATTTTAGCCGTTTGGCGGTGGTGGAGTTGTACCTTCAGGCACTCGCATATTCTGCTGAGTTTGTTTCGATAGTTTCTCGTCCCGCAACAACTTACTTACGAGGTTAAGAGTCATCGATGAAGAAGTATCTTGACCAAGTGCACTACGCTCTTGCTCTGATAATCCGCCTAAGATACGTTCTACTTGTTCAGCCGATAGGTCTAACAGATTGAAGAATTTGTCTCCTGCTCCTGGGTCTAATCTCATTTGTTTCTCCTTTTCTTCTTATTTATATGCTTATGAATAATATTTACTGCATCAAATTTATTATTAATATTCTTTACAACAAACTTACGTGCCTCTTTGTCGGACATCTCTCTATTAACAAGATCAAAAGCAATCCGATCTTTCTCTATGTTTAAGCTATGCTTTTTAATAAAAAGCTTCAGAGTCACCTCTACAAAGTCACTCTTGACATCGTGTGCGATAGCGATATGCTGAATACCACCAACCTGTCTTCCATCAATAAGAATCTTTTTTCCTCGACAGATCTCAAACGTCTCTTTCGTTTGCCAACTCATTTGTTTTTCCTTTTCTTCTTATTCTACTCTATGAAATACTTCATGAAATTCATCAATTGGTGCCGCGTTAAATCCTTTCCTATCTTCGTACTCATAACGAACCCATCCGTCTTTGACTTCTGTTGGAATAACATAGAAATCATGCTTAGACTCTTTCCAGGGATTGTCAGTCTTATCCCAGATGAATATATATCGTTGATTGAGTTCTATTCCTTTGTCAATTGATTGATCTTGAGTGACTGTTGGCGTGTTCCGTTCCTCATATATACGATCTAGGTTCATCATCACAAACCATAAAAATACGACAGCACCTATTACAAGCCCGCATACAGTTAGTACCTCTTTTAGATTTCGTTTCATTTCTTTTTCCTCTTCTTAGGTCTCTTACGAGAATAAACTATGATTGAATCTTTTGTTATTTTGACGTAGGGTGATCTTGCAATTTTTAGTGAGGTAACTTTTCCTCCTGGACAGCCTTTAAGATCCTCAAGCTTAGTTCCAAGTGCGCGATCAGACCAATCTAAATTCTCTCCTCTAAATGCATTCCAATGAGTTACAATCTTTACTTCTACCTCTTCTGCTGTAATGTCGTAGTCTTTAAACTTACGTTTGTTTTTCTTATCGTAGACACGAAACGTTGGTCTACCATTACCTAATAGATCACGCATAATAAATCCAGTTACTCCGTGGGCATCAATTGCTTTTGGTTTTCTTTTCTTACTGGAGCATGACATTACACCCACCCCCAATTGCTCCTGCTATAAAGAATCCTGTCCAGAATATTGACCAGAAGACTACTTGAGGCCAGCTCCACTTATCATTACACATGGGACAGCAATCGTGTTTTTCTTTCTTCTCTTTTGGCATTATTTTGTTTTACCAAATCCTTTTATAATTTCCAATGCCTGTGGTTCTGTAAATTTTTCTACAAGTAACGCATCATAAATGTTACGATACATCTTTGCAACTGATTTAGCCATTTTTGGATCACCTAACAAATCATATGTAACACGCATTGCTTGTTTTATATCAACTCCACTCTCTTGTCCGTCTGGTGTATTACCTAACATATGCTCTCCTTTCTATCTCTCTTTTGACATCTCGAATATATCTTTTTGTTTCTTTCCGCAACACTCCTCTTATAAGTGCTTTAGGTACAAAGAAGTTCTTTCTAACAATTAACATATACCGAATTGAGACAATATTATTCTCTCTTATTTCCCACGCTCCATCTCTTATGTAAAATGTATCGGTACCTAAGATACTTTCGAACGCTACTTTATTATACAAAGTTTCTTCAATCCTAACAGTGAAATCAATAGTCTTTCTGAAGAACCAAAACCGCCCCCTCATCTCTTGTTTCAGGGTGTCGGGAGGGATAAGGGTGCTGGTGGTAATTAATTTTACAAAGTTAGCAGCATTGTTATAATCGGTTAAGACATCCCATTTGACCTGTACAGGCGCTGTTGATACAAATGCCGCTTCAACAACATATCCTTTCTCTGACCTTACTTCAACCGCTGTTGTTGGTGAGGTGCTTAATAAGAGTCCAAAGAGCAGTGTGTTCATTTCATCCTATCATCAATTAGTCTATCGGCAGCTTGTATTGCTTCTGCTTCTATTCTATTTTTGTCATCAATTAATGTATCTACCTTTGAATTATTCTCAACATATTCTTCTATTAATAATTCTCTAGCTAGTTCATATGCCTTTAGAATTTTCTTTATGCCAGCAACCTGAGCAAGTCTCCAAGGACTAGCATTGGGAGCTTTGTTAGCGTCTTTCAAAGACTCTTCCTGCTGCTTCTGAACAAACTCTCTTACCTCATCTGTTATTGTAGGTACTTTTGGTTTAGGTGAATCAGTGCCGTCACTCATCTTCTTTCTCCTCTGCCGTTGATAATTTTCTTCTTCATGACATATCTCTCTTATCTCTAAAGCCAATGAACACTGGAAACCTTGGCTTGTCTTTTGTACCGACCTTTTGATATTGGTACTTAAGTATTTTACCAAGAAGCTCTGGTTTCCTCTTCCAATAATCTACACACATTGCATCATCCAATCCAGACGCTACTTTAAATTCAACACCTGTATGAATGTCTCTAACCAAGAAACCACCAAGCTTATCGAGAGCAATCTTTCCTTCTTTCTTTGAGGATCTTTTTGTTCGTCCAAATGCATCCTTCTCTGCTTTGTTAGCATTATGATACCGCGGTTTGAAACCAATAATTTCTGCTTCGCTGTCAGCAATGAACGCAGATATTTCTTTTCCGGTGTCATCTAGAATTCTCTTGAGTTTCAGCAAGTACCCCTCTCTTACTGTAGAGCGTCCACATTTGTACGGGCCCCCCTCTAGACGTAGCATAATACCTTCAAATCCTTGATTTAAGAACAGTTTCTCCATCTTTACTAGTGCTATCTCATCCTGGATTCTCTCTGGGATGATCGGCTTAATAAAGTCAGCTCTTATGGTTTTAACCTCAGCAATTAGGTCAGCGATTCTGGTCTGGTATGGGGTGTCAAGATCTCTTCCTCGCTTGACATAATCGAAGACATGGTACTCAAATTTGGGTGTCCCTTCTTGTGACATAACAAGTGATTGTAGGTTACTGAAATTTTCACCTGCCATTATTTCTCCGTCAAATCCATCCTGACAGAATCTCTCTACTTGCTCTCTAATATGCTTATTTGGAATAGGTTTGAAGTTACGAGTGACAGCATGTCCATCTATGACCAGACATCTTATACCGTCAAGCTTTGGTGTAGCCCATACCGGATATAGACTCTCAAGATCTGATAGGTCTTTGAGTGTCCCTGCGAGCATTGGTTTAGTAATCATTATTGCCCTCCAAAATTACGATATACTTTTGGATGCTGTACTTTTTCCAATTCAATAACTAATTGATCTACAACTTTAACGATCCTTCTTTGTAATGCGGGATCGTTTGTGTTTATGTTTCTCAATTCTGCTATAGCTTCTTTTAATTTGTTCATCTTAGTTTCTATTTAATGCTCTAACCTTTTCCATTCCTTCTTCTTTTTCAAGTATGGTTCCATACAAATCACTGGAGCGGTGTCTTGTAAGCTTCTTCTTCTTTGTATCCCAAATCCTATAGTACAATGCATGACCGCCATTACTTCCACAATGACATGCTTCTCCATTCACAGGACAGCATGTGCAACTACGATCCAGAATTTCTTCATCGATAACTTTCTTGAGTTTGAATCTTCCGCTACTCTTTTTCTTTTTCATTCTGGTACGTCCAAGATTTCATTTGGCATATTATCTCCATCATCTTCATGTCTACCACATTCACACGTTGGATCAAATACAACCTCTCCTGTTGTCACTCCTCCTACAGTAAGAGTATGTAGCATCTCTTTAATAACTTCTAAAGCTTTAACGACCCGTCTTTGTAGTACGGGATCGTTTGTGTTTATTCCTTTTATATCTGCAATTGCAGCTGTTAGTTTGTTCATCTTAGTTTCTCCTGACATGCTTTGGTCATGTATGGTCCCATTATGTGAACAAAACAAGCACAACACGTATAAGCGGTTAGGTTGTGTCTTGGCACTGGCCCGAAAACTTTTCCATCTGATCCTTTTAATATAGGTTCAGCATCTTCAAATATTTCTTCACCTACTTTATGAGAAGCGGGATTCATATTACATACATGACATGTAACTCCAGAACAACATTTACTTACCTTGTGCATTAGTAGTTACCTTCTTTTTACCTGCGAGTGCTTTAACTCTCTGAAAGTTATCTAACTTATCAAATAGGGTTTGAAGGTTGTGCTTTAAATAGCCTGTGTCATCGCAGGTACGTATTGTTGCAGGAGAGGTAGAGATGAACGTGTTCAGTTTCTCCCAATCATTCTCTAACAACGCAATGTCCGTTCCAAGGCCCATTCTATAGTTCTTAAAATATTCTACCTCACACCAGTCATAGATAGCGTTCTTATTTATACCTTTCCTAATATACATCGCTACTGTGGTTCTCTTCTTAGCTAATTTAAAGACAACTAAAATTCCTTGGTTGTACTTCTTAGCTGAATAGGGAAGTGGAAGCGTAACAGTTCCAAAGCAGACTTTGATCGCTCTACTTACTTTCCTTCTTTCAAAAGTAAACATGATCCCTAGCCCCATTAATATGAGTCCTAGAATAGATAAGGCAATAATTATTTCTCTGGTTTCCATTTCTCTGGTTTCCTTTCCTGCGTTAGAGGATTAGCTGAAAAGCCTTGTTCAAGAAAAGTCTTCTCTACCTTAGCTTCTCTCTTCTGTTCTATCTCACTAACCTCTTTAGGTGGTGTTATTTTTTCTCTTCTTTGCTGTTCATCTCTTGATACGAAACTCAACAGCTTTTCTTTCCACGTACCTGTCTCTTTATCAAGCCACTTTCGGATCTTTACCGTACCTTCGACACCTTCATGCTCTCCACGCCCGGTATAAGTATACCCGTTTGTTGGATCATCTAGCTCTTTATCGTCCTGCATAACAGCTCCCTACGATACTTTTCTAACGTTAGCGGCCTTCTCGCCTTTTTCTCCTGCTTCTACGTCGAACTCAACATCGTCACCTTCATCTATCTTCTTGAATCCTTCACCTTGAATTGCGGTGTAATGTACGAATACATCTCCGCCGCCCTCTTTGGTAATGAATCCGTAGCCTTTCTGATTATTAAACCACTTTACTTTGCCCTTCATTTTATTATGTCTCCTTTTATGTTACGACTTACTTATTTGTGACTAAAATAGTTGAGTCAAACTCTTTTTGAATCTTGTCATCAATGTGTGGAACTTTAAGAAAGAATACGACTTTACCGTTTACTGTAAAGTAAATTTTCTTAGCCATTTCATTCACATCTATAATAGAGTTGATGTCAACTGAATCCGACTCTCCAAGTTTAGAAAGAATCTCGGACAGTACTTCTGGTTTATTAAGTGCACCAGGTACACCTAATTTATTTTGTATAAACAATTTAACTTCAGCTTCGCTCTTCATCTTGCTATCTCCTTTATTATTTCTATTATTCCTGTGACACCAATATAAACTCCTACACTTCCAACAAGTATCATCAGTATGCCAAGTACCTTGTACTTCATTTTATTCCACGTCCTTTCTGTTGGATCATATCCAAAGTAATTTATGAGTCGCTGTTTATTTCTTGCAGGGGTAATCTTTACCCACTTTCCGTTAATGAGTTCGTAGAAGCCTGTCTTCGCATCATTTGTAAATGTGTATTTCATTATCCTACAATCATCCCTAGCGCGAATCCAGCTAGAAGCGCTCCAATTCCTACAACCTTAAGAAGACTTGCTGTATGCTTATCTAGCTCTTCATGACTGCAGCAACAGTTCATTGGAATGTCTCCATCACAGTTTATGCAGTCATCAACCTTACAGCGGTTACATTTAGGCGTCATATCTCATCATCCTCTAATTCTGGAACATCTTCTTCTTCAATCAAGTGTTTAAGCCTCTTCTTAAGTCTCTCATCTGTCTGCGGTAGATATAACCACGAAGCACACATCTCACGAGAGTATTTTTCCCACAGCTCTTCTGCTTCGGCTGGAGTAAAGAAGTATCCAATTGAGGCTGCAGCTAAAAGTATTCGAGTTACATCTTCTGGATCCCCGCAGTCTTTAATTGTTTTATGATTCATCATTTCTTCTCTTGCTCCTCAATAAACTTTACAACTTCAAATTCAGACACTGGAGTGAAGTTCCAGACATCAACTCCGACATTGAGCATCTTGTCTACGTTCTTCCATTTCTCATGCACATGTCCACATATCAACCAACGTCCATCATTTCGTAGGTTCTTTGAGAGTTGTTTTGGTTTAGCAAACGCACTCTTGATCGAATGTTCGTAATATGGATAGTGACAGAGATTAACGAGCAATCCATTTGATAATTTCATTTGCGTGTTCTCATAAGCTTCATCAAATCCATGTTCCTTCATTCGATCTAATCCCTTGTCATGGTTTCCTCGAATAAGAATCTTGTACCCATTC
>SDBT01006778.1_pt1 | contig 18936 bp, 8 predicted proteins | sample 2277101 | NCBI WGS metagenome assembly SDBT01 (sample SAMN10404973, study PRJNA504765) | marine sediment metagenome | isolation source: marine sediment core GS10_PC15, 103 cmbsf | place: Arctic Ocean: Southern Knipovich Ridge | collected 2010 | reverse complement strand
TATGCCCAAAAAGGGAAAATGCAACAAGCTGGAACAGGCCGAAGAAAGCCAACGGCAATTTAAACTGTTGAGAAATAAACATAGTGCAGTAGAATCGAATATCAATGAATTGGAATGCAGGGGATTGGACCGATGTCCTGATCGTGGGTATCCGAATTTCAAGCGATATATTGGATTGGCTGTCGGTGCATATAACCTACGGCGTATTGGTCAAAAGATGATTGTAGCTAAACGACAATCCGTGCAATCAACTGACAGAGAGCGTAAAGCGGCAGCTTAACCACTGCCAGGAACATATAAAATTATTTATTCTACAAAGGATTGGTATGCCTGAAAAATTAAAATTATGAGTATATTTTAACAGTTCAGCCATGACGATAATATAATCCGTGGTGAAATACCAAATGTAGTTCGGTTTTATAATATTCAACCTTGATTAATGAGTATAAATTGATGAAAAATTTGAAAATAGGTAGTTTTCTTTCAGGCACTAATTACGGTCTATTCACAATTGGTAGATGGAATTGTTTCAGCTACTTTTTTCCTTCATGGTAACCATTGCTTGTTTTGTCGAGTGTAATTTTATGAATGTTAAGATTCATAAAAAAATCAGGTTGTAAATCATGATGGATTATGAATAAAGACTTCTACAAGAAAGAGAACAGAAGCGATTATGAAAGCTTCCCCTTATTTTTTATAATACTCATTCAATGTAATTCCATCAGGATTATCTACAGAAACAATAACCCCACGTTTTCGCACATACCCGTTATGATAATTTATAATTTTAACCTGCTCTTTGTTTTGAGTAGGTAAATACTTTTGGAAAGAGGATTTAACATCGTTGTACTTGGGATTATTTGCCAAATTTATCCATTCCATAGAATCTTTTTCATGGTTGTATAGTTCTTCTGTTCCATCACAGTAACGAATATATCGCCATTTTTCGTCACGTATTGCATGGTTTCCCTTCTTACAGGTAGTAATTGCAGGCTGTTCAATCGATATATCTGGATTTTCTAAAAGCTTTTTCATGCTGAACCCTTCACAATGTTCAGGGATTTTCAAACCACACAAATCTGCCAGAGTAGGATAAATATTCATAAAATCAACAGCTTCCTTTACTATTTTTCCGTTAGAAACATTTCCCGGAACCTTAATAATCAATGGAGCACGAGTTGCTTCCTCCCAGAGGGTGTTCTTTGTCCAATGGTGTTTTTCACCTAAATGCCAGCCATGATCTCCCCATAAAAGCACAATTGTATTCTCTGCATATTTACTATTTCCCAACGCTTTTAATAGCCTTCCAAGTTGAGCATCGACATACGATTGTGCCGCAAGATAAGCCTGAACTGCTTCCCTCCATTTGCCTGATTCTTTAAGCTTGTCCCATGTTTTTCCTGAATGTTCAATCATTGCCTTTCCCATAGCAGGAATATCGTCGAAATCATTTTCATTTACATTTGGCAGAACGATAGATTCAATCGGATGCATGTCGTAATATTTTTTAGGAATATACCATGGAAGATGAGGTTTATACGTACCACAGTGCAGAAAAAAAGGTTTATCATGTTCCTGCTTCAGTTGGTATATTACATAATCGACCATTTTGGTATCATCCAGGGCCTCATCTCCCTGTTCAATAGCAGCCCACACTGCCTTCCCTATTTTGTTTTTAGGAATATTGCTGTCAATATCGTCCCTGTCCCTCAACAGATATTCATCCCAATCGGCTATATTAACATAATCTGCATGAAATAATTTACCCGCTCCGGCTACATAATAGCCGTTGTTTTTAAAATACCTGGGAATGGTCAGTACATTGTGCAAGACATCATTAAAGTTGTAGGTATTGTCATACAATCCTGTGGTACCCGGCCGCATTCCTGTTAATACAGCAGTTCTTGACGGATTACATAGAGGCGCTGCACAATGGGCATTATTGAACCGAACCCCTTCTCTGGCAAGTTTATCAATCGAAGGAGTTTTGGGGTGAGGATATCCATTCAGAAATCCCGTCCAGTCGTTCAAATCATCAACCGAGATTATCAGGACATTAAATTTTTGTTCCTTGTCAATGGCTCGTGCCTGCAACATAAAAATCAATACAACACTACAAACAACTATTAATCTCTTCATTGTTCTTTATTTAATTATCTCTTTCTCAAAATCAGACTCATTAACCCAACCTGTGTTTACCGAACGGTCGCCCGCCATATATTTTCCATAAAAATTCCAGAATTTTTGTGACTGAAACGGGTAGTTATCAAAAATATCACCATTCCCATACATACGTGGATCATTCTGGATCTTAAGCTGTTCAAAAAGTTTCGATTTTAGTTGATTTTTCAGATTCAGAAACTCTTTCCGGCTAAGCAGATTATTTAAACAATACGGGTCTTTTGTCAAATCATAAAGTTCTTCCTGCTGACGTTTTCCAAAAGCCAACTGCCAGTATTCACTTTGACCTTCTTTACGTCTTTCATTTAATATATAAGTTTTTGTTGGACTTCCGTCACAATCAAGATACCCTGTTTCAGGATTCCCACCTGGCCATAACCTGGGTTTAAAATTATACAAGTACAACATTCTGTCTTCAATGATTCCCCTGATTGGATAACCTTGATTATGGGGACGTCCAAAATCATGTCGTTCGCGTCCTATGAGAACAAAATTTTCGTCACCTTGGCTTAACTTTCTATCTTTAAGAATCGGTAGTAATGAACGTCCGGTAATCTCTGCCATCCCTCTTTCATTTTCCGAAATTTGAGCCACGTCCAGAAAAGTTGGGCTGATATCAATAAATGAAACAGACTCGTTTACCACCCTTCCCCGATTTATTACTCCAGCTGGCCACATTATTGCTAAAGGCATGTGGTTTGACATTTCATATTCTTGTGCCTTGCATCTGGGAAATGGCATTCCATTATCAGAAGTAACCACAACAATAGTGTTTTCAAGTTGCCCTGTTTCTTCTAGTTTATCCAATATGCGTAATAAATGAGCATCAAAATACTCCACTTCATAGGCATAATCCAACATGTCTGTTCTTACAGTATCATTATCCGGCCAGAAACCAGGAACTTTATCAATCATATTGAGTGTTTTTCCTCCTTTTTTTATCCCTGACCCATACTCGTATTTTCGGTGAGGTTCGTGGCCACCATACCAAAAACACCATGATTTTCCATCCGGGACATCATTTAAAAAGTGTTCGAAATTTGTGGCATAATCTGTTGAAGAAATCCACTTGGTTAACCGTTCTTTTTTTACCTGATTGTAACCCGTTCCAGTAAGTTCCCGGGGCTTCCCATCAATTGTACCTGGATTACCGGGTGCCCAACCTTTTCCTGTATAACCAACAACATATCCATGGTCTTTTAATTCCTCCACATATGATTTAAATTTTTTAGGAAAATTACCAACATGATTCCCTGCTTCTTCCAACTGCCAAGAATTTCTTCCGGTTAAAATACAAGCTCTGGAGGGAGCACACTTTGCATTGGGAGTGTAGGCATTGGTAAACAATATTCCATTCTCCGCAACTTTATCAAAAGCTGGTGTTTTTACCCAAGAACATCCATACGCGCCCATGTATGGGAATGATGCATCATCGGCAATGCAAAACAAGATATTGGGGCGTTTTTCTTGTAATTCAGCACTGCAATAATTAACTGTAAATAGAATTATCAATAACAGAATACCTATTCTCATGAGATACAATTTAATGTTGAGCGTTATGCAATTCCTGACAAATTATTCAGATACTTTTGCAACTTTAAAAATGGCACTTTCAAGTGGTTTTTTCAAATTAACACTAAAACCACTGTGCATTAAAACCGAACCGGAAATAGTTTGATTATCGAATCCAATATGCGACTTTTTTCCGGCCTTATTCAATTCTGTAATTCTATATAAGGCATTTTCATGTAAGCCTTTCATTTTTACGTTTGCTCTTTCCATGCGCCTGTGGAATTCGTGACTGTAAACCATCAGAATAGCCTCCGATTTATCTGGCGACACATAGTTAATTGAAGCAAAACCATCGGTATCGTAAGGTGATTGTATGCGATATAGGTCGCCCAATTGAATAACCGGCCTGATTTCTTTATATAGTTTTATTGCAGCTTTCGCAAATTCTACCTGCTCAGGTTCGAGATCATCGGGCCGGAGTTCCATTCCAAGCCTTCCTCCCAAAGCCACATCAAACCTAAACTTTAGCGAAGTTTCCCGTCCGGTTTGGTGATTGGGAGACTTTGTAACATGCGCAGCCGTAGCAATTGGCGGGTAAATGTGATTCGTTCCCCATTGTATAAATAAGCGCTCATAAGGGTCGGTATCATCGCTTGCCCAAAACTCGTGCGTATATTTCATTGACGAAAAATCAACACGCCCCCCCCCGGAAGAGCAAGCCTGAAAAATTTTATCCGGATAATCTTTATTCAGCCGCTTAAAAACCGACTCCAAACCGTGTGTATAATCAATCCATAAATGAGATTGCCTATCATCGTCAAGATAAGTTGACCCGAAATTTTGAATATGCCGGTTCGCATCCCATTTAATGTATGCAATACGCGGATGTTCTTTCAGTAAATCGTCAACTATTCCAAATACAAAGTCCTGTACTTTCGGGTTCGACAAATCTAATAACAGTTGATTTCTGGCTAGTATAGGCTCACGGTCATTTTTTCGTTGTATAATCCATTCCGGATGATTCTCTGCCAATTCACTTTTAGGATTTACCATTTCCGGTTCCACCCAAATACCAAATTTCATCCCTTTTTCTTCCGTATATACTATCAGGTCATCAATTCCTTCAGGGAGCTTTTTCTTATTTACCTGCCAGTCTCCCAGCCCTGCTTTATCCGAATTACGCGGATATTTATTCCCAAACCAACCATCGTCTAAAACAAAAATCTCAACCCCCATTTCGGCTGCACCATCCATCATTCCTTTTAATCGATTGGCATCGAAGTTAAAATAAGCGCCTTCCCAACTGTTTAATACAATTGGTCTGATAACATTTCCATCCTGTAAATTATACTTACGTGCCCAACGATGCAGGTTGATCGATGCTTGGTTTTTGCCGAATGGACTATAAGTAAAAACCATCCGTGGAGTTTCAAATTTTTCGTTCGCATTTATTGAATAGTCGGATGCATAAGGATTTATGCCACCAATAAACTGGCATCTTTCCTGGTCGTCGATCTGAAATGAAAGCTTGAAATTTCCCATCCAGGCAAGTGCGCCCATGACCACTTCTCCATTATCGTCATTAGCCTTCTGATTCATAGACAAAACAAATGAAGGATTTTCATATTCGGTAGTACGAACCCCCCGTTTTGTTTCGATACTTTTAATGCCATTGCTAAGCTTTTCCTCACTAAGATGCATTTCGCGGGCCCAACTCCCGTTAAAATGTGTCAGATAATAACTTTCTGCCTTAAATCCTATAGCGGATGAAGCATATTGTTCTAAACGAACTTTGCCTTTCTCTTGATGAGAAATAGTTGTCCACTGCTCGATTATATTTTCTTCATGATATGCCCTAAAATGCAAATCGATATAGAAGGGGAGTATTTTATCTTTAAGATGGATAACTGTTTCTTGCACACCATCAGATAGTTTCTGTTCGTGCGCCAGATAAAATAAATCGGTAGCCATTGAACCATCGGCATGTGTCGCAATAATTGCAACTTCATCAGAACTTCCGTTACCAAAAGAAGGATATGCCTCGTTTAAATATGACTGTACTTTTTCAATTCCTGTTACGGATACTAAATGGTTTCCGAAGTGCGATTGCAAGACTTTCCCATTTTTTGAAACACAGAAAACAAGTGATGTACCTTGTGTTTCAATGTGTATTTCCTGAGCATTCATCCTTCCTCCAATGAATAGAAAAAGTAGAACTCCGAACAGGAATTTCTGCACCACAATAAAATATTTTAAGACCATGTTATGAATATAATTCCACTTTTTATTAAAACTTGTTTATTCCATTTTATATTTCGGGTTGGGTTGGCTTACAATGGTTGCCCCCGTTTCTTTCTGCAATTCAAACAATTCGTCAAGAAGTTCGTAGCATTTTTTTGTCTCAACATTTGCAAGGTTATTTGTTTCGCTAATATCCTTTTTAAGGTTATATAATTCAACTGAATTATTTGTTGAGATTTTCTCTTTACCGCCGTCAAGGCTCCATTCTTCGTGAAACAATAATAATTTCCAGTCGCCTTTGCGGATAACACTTACAGGACGTGAACGAAAAGCCGGGTCTCGGGATTCGTCTGTTAAACCACTGTATGCTTGAAGATATGCAGGAAAATACCAAAATAAAGGTTCTCTTTTAACCTCACTTTTCCCTTTGAATAAAGGAGTAATATTTACACCATCAAGAGCGTAATTCTGAGGTGCTTTAACACCTGCCAAGTTTAAGAACGTAGGGTAAAAATCGGTACTTATTACTGGTTGATCACAATTGGTTCCGGCTTCTATTGTTCCAGGCCAATAGGCAAACATTGGCTCTCTGATTCCTCCTTCGTAATACATTCCTTTACCTCCCCGAAGTGGTTTTTGGCAAGTAAAACTACCGTGACCTCCATTATCAGAAAAGAATATCAAGATGGTATTTTCACTCAATCCCAATTCTTCCAATGATTTATTTATTCGACCAACACTTTCGTCAACACTCTGAATCATAGCAGCATATTCTACCTGACTTTGGCATCCCATTCCTTCCTTCTTTTCATATTTTTTACTATATCCTTCTTTTGCCTGAATTGGAGTATGTACAGAATAATGTGCCATATATACAAAGAAAGGTTTTCCGGTTTTTTTCGAATTATTCTTTCTAATAAAATTAATTGTTATATCTGTTAAGCTATCAGCGAGATAAGCAGCACCTTCTTTCAGATGGCCTTTATATCCCATCTCATCTCGGTCTATCCCAAAATCAAATCCCTGTTGTTGAGGAGAATTTCCTACGTGCCACTTACCAATCGCAGCACTCACATAACCCGCAGGTTTTAATGCTTCGGCAATGGTAATTTTATCTAAAGAAATACTTTCTGAATTTTCAAGTGCAAGCAAACGGCGTAATTGAGTTTTCCCCCGATTAGGGTTTCCAACCGTATATACACCATGGCGTGGAGTATATTGCCCACTTAATATACATGATCGTGTTGGAGCACAATTGGCTGCATTTGCATAGGCTTGGGTAAAACGCATGCCCGAACTTACCAGCTTATCAATGTTAGGGGTCTCGTAAAATTCCGACCCCATAAATCCAACATCCTTCCACCCCATATCATCAATCAATATAAAAACGATGTTAGGTTTATCGGCCGCCCAAGGTTTATATATACCAATAAAGCTAATAATTAATAAGAAGCATAATTTTTTCATACTAAATATTTTATTGTATGGAAATAACTGGTTTAATCAAACTAATATAAAACTACCTTTTAAAATACAAGCTATTATCCATGTTGTTATTTAATACAAATTAATTCTTAAACAAAGGTTTTAAAGGAGATTCAACGCGAGCAGAGTTAAAAATTGCAGCCATTTCCTTTACCACATCAGGATACTTAGCGGCAAGATTTTTCAATTCTTTTGGGTCTTTACTCAAATCATACAATTCAATCGGAGAATCCGGATTCTTTGACACATCTTTTTTAATCGCTTTCCAGTTTCCTTTGAGGACAGCTTGCATTCCGCCTCTTTCATAAAATTCCCAGTATAAATATTTATGTTCCTTTTGTTTTGATTTTTCACCCTTTAACGTTGGCAAGAAAGAAATACCATCAATGTTTTTTGGGGTATCTGCTTCAGCAATATCTGTTAATGTGGGCAACACATCCCAAAAGGCACTAATATGGTCTGATTGGATGCCCGGTTTAACAACGCCCGGCCATTTTACAATGAAAGGCATTCGGATACCTCCTTCGTATAAATCTCTTTTTATTCCCCGGAAAGGACCTGAGCTATTGAAAAATTCAGGGCTCCTGCCTCCCTCCTGATGGGGACCATTATCGCTTGAAAACATGATAATTGTATTATCTTCAATTCCCTGGTCTTTCAATTGTTTCAATATTTTTCCAACTTCCCAGTCGAGCCTGGAGATCATTGCTGCCGTAGTTGCATTCGGAGTTAAGCTTATTCCGTAATGGGGTTTTCGCCCTGGTTTTCTGCCCATAAAAGGAGTTTCTTCGAACTTCCCTTTGTAAGGTTCTTCAAACTCTTCGGGAGCCCACACCTGCGCATGAGGCAAGGTTGATGCATAAAATAAAAAGAACGGCTTGTCTTTTTCATTTTTAATAAAAGTCAGAGCTTCTTTCAATATTAGGTCTCCACTATACGTTTCGCCACGCCAGGTTTCTGAACCTCCGTTTTCTGGGAAATCAATTTGCTCTTTGTTACGATGAAGATATTTTGGAAAATATGTATGTGCTTGCCCATGCCCTAAATAACCATAGAAATAATCGAATCCTTTTTCATTAGGTTGTCCGGGAGTTGTCTGGCATCCGGTACTTGATTTACCAATCATTGCAGTTATATATCCGGCATCCTTCAAATACCTCGCAATGGTAATATCACTTGGGTCGGGACGCATTTGATAATCTCCGTTAAAACGAACGTACGTATGCCCGGTGTGCTGCCCGGTTAACAAGGTACTACGCGATGGGGCACAAACGGTACTCCCGGCATAGTGTTGCGTAAACTGCATGCCATCTTTCGCAAGTTTATCAATGTTTGGTGTTTTTATCATTTCCTGCTCATAACAACCTAAATCACCATATCCTAAATCATCTGCAAGGATATATATGATATTGGGTTTAGAATCTTTTTTATCAGTTTTTTTTGAGGTTGAGGCCCCGGTAAATATATTAAGTCCAAAAAGAAGGATTAATAACAATGTTAAACTTTTCATCCGTAAATATTTTTAATAATCACATTTAGAAGCAACAAAAAAAAACAGATTAAAATTTTAAAATTTCATTTTCGTTCTCATAGCAATAATTGCTCATTCCTAATCTTGTTTAAAAGCCTGTTTTTTCTTCAAGGTTTATTTTATCTTATAAGTAACTATCAACCTTAATTATTCTTAAGTTACTTCTTAGTGCATCTCTAAAAACTTGATTCGTCATCGCGAAAGAAGTATAGCAAACTGTTAGAAATCCTGTATCTGTTGAGATTGCTTCGCTACGCTCGCAATTATGTATTCATTTATTTGAGTTTTTAGAGATGCCCTAATGTTTTTAAATAATAACTCTGCTCTTTTAATTCAATAGGTAGAAATATAGCCTCCTGTATACTGTAGAAGGAGACTGCCTCTTTTGCCTATTATTCAGGTTCCTCGGTTAAGTTCGGATTTTGTTCAATTGCTTTAAGAGGAACGGGCCACATATAATATTGGTAAGCATTGAACGTTCTGGTTCCCACAATAATTTTTTTCGAATCATCTAAGTCACCGTCTAATACCTTTGCATCTGCTTTTCTGTTTTCCCCGAGCGGAATTCCATAGACATTTGGTTCGGAAAAGACACTTTCTCCTAAACGATGCCTGCGAATATCGAAATATCGCTGAGGGCCCTCCAATGCAAATTCAATCCTTCTTTCATTCAGTATAATTTTCAGGGCTTCTTCATTGCTGCCAACTCCACCGTAACTGGTAGCCACGTTAGGCATTCCAACCCGCTCACGTACCTCATCAACAAGAGACATGGCAAGGCTAATATTCCCATCCTTACCCAGCACAGCTTCAGCATACATTAAAACAACCTCAGCAAAACGGATGAAATGATATTGAATATCACCACTTTGGGGTTCAATAAAGTCAAAATCCATATATTTCTGATAATTATAGCCGGTTTTATTGATCCCCTTTTTATTTACATCATCAGTCGTAATTGATTTAATTACATCTCCGTTTTCTAATGTTACTGAAGGTTTTTTACTAGGATGAGCGTCAAAAACATATAAATCATTTATTCCATCGCCGCCTTTAATCGGGATAATATCTCCATTTTTTAAAATCGTAATATCTAAACGTGGATCCCTGTTTTCCCATGGATTTGCAGGATCGTAACCTGAATCTGAGCTTGAAACAGACAATCCGTTTGATTTCATCTGATAAGCTTCGACTAGCGAACTTATTACACCAACGTAGTTACTATTATTCGTTCTTGTTCCCGAAAATGCTCCTTTGGGCAATATGCATAGCTCATAGGCGTGGCTCTTAAAGTCGAGGTTGTAATTAATTGTTAGAATTGCCCCTTTCGATGCTCCATTAGCCGATTCGCGGGTAAACAATTTTTGATAACCTTCTACTCCCTGATCTAAGCTGTACACACCACTGTTGTACACCGTACTTGCTGCTTCCATAGCTTCGGCATATAAACCTGCTTTGTCAGTATGCCAATCAATTGCATTTAACAGATGACGTGCTTTAACTGCTAATGCAGCACCTTTTGTAATTCGCACCTCATAGCCCGGTTCACTATAGGCTTCTGGTAAAACTTCGGCAATCTCAGTTAACTCATTCCTCACAAAGTCAAAAACTTTTTTACGAGTGGTTCTTTTTGGGAAAAAATCGGGATCGGTAGGTTCTGTGATTAATGGTACTGCACCATATAGAAAATTCATTCTGGCATAATTCATCGCACGAATAAAACGGGCCTCGGCAATATAACGTTTATACAGTTCGGGATTAGAAAAGTTTTCTTCAGCCTGCGGTGCTCGAGCCAAAAATTCATTTACATCCCTTATCGTAACAAATCTTGATTCCCAATCGTAGCCTAAAGTTTTTTTACTTGGACTAAAATCAAGATTTGCTGATTGATTTGAACCAGCTCGATGATAAGCATTATCAGTCCACATGGAATAAATATATTCGCTTTGGTTTACATTTCCACCGGTATTGAATCCTCTCAACTGCCTGTACAGGCCATTCAATGCAAACTGTATATCTTGCTCCGTTTTATACATGGTTGTAACAGAATACTCATTTAAAGGTTCCTTATCTAAAAACTCTTCGCAACTACTTGCAACTACCAAAGTGAAAATTAGTAAGTATAAAATATTTTTTCTCATCTCAATTAAATTTAAAAAGTGAAATTAGCTCCAATAGTAAAGGTGCGGGGTAGCGGATAATCAACTTCTCCAATTCCCAGTTCCGGATCCCAACCATAGTCGCTGGCATAGAAATTATCCCAGATAATAAACGGATTCTCAACAGAAATATAGAGATCTGCTTTTTTTAAGAAGTTTGTTTTTTTGAGCAGATCCTTGTTAACAGAGTAGTTTAGGTTCATGTTTCTAACTCGTATATAACTTGCATTTCTCATCCAATAACTGGATCTGTCATAATTAATTAATCCTGAACGCACCAACGGATAAGCCGCATTTTTATTGGGGGAATCCGGATCAAAGCTTTCTTGGTGTACTGCAAAAGCATTACCAACTCCACCGGAAAAATGATGATTTGATTGTCCTCCAGTTGCATAAATTGTCCGATCCAGAACACCGCTAATCACCGCGGAGAAACTAATGTTTTTATACGCAAGCCCCAATTGCCCGCCGATACGGTAATCAGCTCTTAAATCATCAATTATTTCACGGTCGTAGGTTGCATTAATTATTCCATCGGGGACACCGTCAACGCCACTAATATCAACCAGTTTAGGAGCACCAACATATAACATCGAAGTATTTGGCCCTTCAAAAATATGATTATTAACATACTCATCTAATTCTTCCTGACTGGAAATGAGACCATCTGCCCGATACCCATAAGCTATTCCAACCGAGAATCCTTCTTTTCTTAAACTACCGCTATAATCAGGTTCCTCCCCTCCCAGCGACAGCCATTTAGAACGAACATTGGTAGCGTTAACCGAAACAGTATATTTAAAGTCTCCAATATTATTTTTGTGGGTTACAACCAATTCCCAGCCTCTGAACTCTTGCGAGCGCCGGTTTACATTCGGTGCAGGCAAACCAAATTCCTGTGATACCTGGACACCCGCAAGGATATAGTATCTCCGGTTTCTGAAGACATCGGCAATAACATTAAGTTTACCATTGTATAAACCAAGATCCATACCAAGGTTAACCTTTTTATGGGTCTCCCACGTTAAAGTAGGGCTTGCATAATTATTTATCACTAATCCCGGTTCCATTCCTGTTGACCATGGATAGCCGGTGTTCTGGTTAACACGTTGAATAAAGGAAAGAGCAGATACATTGTCCAAACCAACGTTACCCCAGGCTCCACGTAGTTTCAGTAAATTAATCTGTTTGATACCTGCCATAAACCTTTCTTCCTTAATATTCCATCCCAATGAAAATGAGGGGAAAAATCCACTTCTGTAACCTTTGGCAAAATTCGATGACCAATCGTTTCGAAATGAAAATTCGGCAAGATAACGCCCTTTGTAATCGTAATTAATCCTGCCAAGTGCCGACAAGTTACTCGATTCGTTAGCGTTTGAATTGTTGGTTAATCCTGTTTCGACTCCTCCCAATCCTAAATTGAGAACTGCATCACTCAGAAAATCCTCTCTTTCGGTACTAAAATTTTCGCCTGTTTTTTCTTCCGTTTGCCAGCCTAACAAAGCCTTGACAAAGTGAACGTTGTTTGACCAGTCGTATCGCAATAGCGACTGGCTTGTAATTACCTGAAAGCGGCTTGTGGAATAACTTAAAGCCCTTCCTGAAGACTGTGCAATAGAAATAGGATTAGCTGAATACTCCCCGGTTTGCCCATCGAATTCGAGTGAAGCATAATCGATAACATTCGTCCAGTTTTTACTATTCGTATTTAATATGCTTACGCCAACATTTTCTTCGAAGCTTAATCTTTTGAGCAATTTCACTTTTGCGTTTAACTGAATTTCCAGAACCTCTCTTAAATTCTTGTCAAACGATCCATTATTTGAAGTCAATACAGGATTATCCGAAGTTCCACCATCTCCAACAGCATATAAATCTGAACCAAGATGATCTTTCACAGAATAATAAGGGACAGCACGCAGATAACGGCCGGTTTCAATTGGTACTGTTATTTGATCCCGGTTCGTATAAGCGGTGTTTGTTCCAAGTGTCAACCACTTATTCACGTTGGTTTGAAGTTTTACACGTAGATTGTAACGCTTAAAACCATCGAGGTCTGAGATATTAACACCATTCTGGTCGATATAGCCCAAATCCATTGAATAAACTGTTTTCTCGGTGCCGCCTCTTAAACTAAGATTTTGTGAAATTTGGGTAGCATTTTCATTATACAAGATGTCCGACCAGTCAGTGTCGAAAAATTCTCCTTCCATTGCACGGTTAATAACATCCAGGCTGAATAATGCGTAAGGATCTGCAGATGCTGGATCTATTCCATTAATATAAATTTGTTCATTTAACCCCGCTTTATTTCGAAGCTGCATATATTCAACGGTATTAGCCAATTCCGGAATTTTAGTATACCCCTGAACACTTGCCTGGGTACCATAAGTAAATTCAACCGGTTTGTTTTTTTGCCCACCCTTCGTTGTAATAAGTATAACACCATTAGCAGCCTGTAAACCATAAATGGCAGTTGCCGAAGCATCTTTCAGAACCGATATTTCTTTTACCTGATTTGGGTCAAGATCTTCCAATGATGACAGAAATCCATCAACCAAAACAATAGGATTTCCATTTCCTCTGATGGTTAGCTCTGGAAAACTTCCCGGGCGTCCATTTGATTGAATTACATTTAATCCTGGTGTCATTCCTGAAAGACCTTGCTGAACGGATACAATTGGCCTTCCTTCTAAAGCCTCCTCCGTTTTAATTGTGGAAATAGAGCTTGTTACTTTGTGTTTTATTTGTGTACCATAACCAACAGCAATTACCTCATCCAAACCAATTGCATCTTCCTCCATCATAATCTCAAACACGGTTTTTCCTGTAGCGGAAACTTCCTGTGTTTTCATACCTACAAACGAAAAAACAACTACAGAGTTTTCTTTTACCGTCAAAGAAAAAGTTCCGTCAAAATCGGTTACTGTACCAATGGTTGTCCCTTTTACTAATACTGAAACACCAGGCATTGGTATATTCTTTCTATCAACAACCTTTCCTGTTATTTCTTTTTCAATTCCTTCTTTCTTTTGTGTAAGATTTATTATATCAGTTGAATTAAAATCTTCAGCGTGAAGACTCACCGATAAGCATGCGAATACCACAAAATACAAAACATACTGTTGGCTTAGCTTTCGTAACAAAGTATAACACATACTTTGCCATAAGCATCTTACCTGTTCGTTTTTTTTCATAATTAACTAATTTTAGATTTTTTCATGTTAAGAAACAAGATTGATTGTACCTGATTGTAATGTAATTTTATTTTTCTTTTTACATATATTCATTTATACTTTCGCTTCCCAAAAACTACTGTCATCAATTACCGTTGTAAAACTAAAACAAATTAGGAGAGGTACCAGGGAAACAATGTAACAGAAATAGGGTACGTTTATAACATCTCGCATAACAACCTTAGAAAGAATGAAATATTACATACTTTTACTCTATAAATTCAAAACAGATATTTATTTCTATAATCGTAATATGAAGAAATACTTTTTAGTAATATTGTTTTTAATCTGTTATCAAATTAACCAAGCTATTGATTTTCAAATCAAAAAAATTGAAATTGAGGATGGGCTTACGCAAAGTGATGTAACTTCAATTGTTCAAGACCAAATTGGTTTTATGTGGTTTGCCACAAATAATGGATTGAATCGATATGATGGATACCGGATTAAACAGTTCAAACACACGCCCGGATTAAAAATTCAACTTGTTGATAATATAATTAATGCAATGGCTATAGACAATCACAATAATCTTTGGATTGGAGCAAATACAGGATTATGTTATTATGATATAACCACTGATAAATTCATCCAGGTTAATGAACTACTTCGAAATAATAATTACGAACAAATTCATAATGTTAGCCAGATATTTCATTCTTCTGAAAACCAAATATGGGCAATCATTGATAATCAAATTTGCAGATTAGATGAAACCAGACAATATTTTATCGCCCAGGAAATTCAACTGGATAATTATAATATTGGGCTCATTAACCAACTATTAGAAAATACTGTTCTCAAACAATTGATTTTAACGACCAACCAAGGCGTTTGGATATACGACCAGAATAAAAATAAAATCACCCCAGTTATATTGACAGAGACCATTCATTGCTTGTACGACCAATCTTCAAATGGTTATTATATTGCCGATAGTAAAGGATTATCGTATATCCAAAAAGAAAAAAACATTAAAAAGAATATAACCTATAAAGGCGCGAATATTAGGCATATTAAAGCATTATTTAAAGATTCGGATAATCGATTATGGATTGGCACAAAAGATAATGGGTTATTTGTTCAGGACGGCAATAGCACTATTCAATTTACGCACAATCCTTTAAATCCAAGTTCACTTAGCAGTAATGAAATAAACTGCATTTACGAGGATGCCTCAAAAGTGGTTTGGGTTGGAACAACTACAGGTGGAGTAAATAAATTTATATCCCATAATAGTCTCTTCAATACCCTTCGTGTTAATCCATATAAGAAAGATGCAGGTTTGAGTGACAAAGTGGTTAAATCGATTTATATAGAAAACAATGATAAGATTTGGATTGGGACCAAAGAAGGTGTCCTTAACTTATGGGACAGAAAAAATAATAAGCTATTTTATTATAAAAACATGAAGACTTTTTATATTAATGATATAGAGCAAAGTATAAATAAAGATTTTTTATGGATTGGCGGCACATACGGACTCTATAGCTTTAATAAAAAAACGGGAATATTTAAAAACTTCTCTCACACAACACAAATGAGTAATCAATATGTCAATACGCTTTTTATGGATTTTGACTCTACCCTTTGGTATTCTTCTCCCAATGGACTGTTTGCTTTAAAAAACGACAAAATTATAGTAGACCTTCCTCAAACCGATAAATTCGGAATTTCCAATAAATGCAGATTTATTTATCGCAAAAATAAAGATGGTAAACTATGGGTAGGATTTCAGGAAAAAGGAGTGGCAGAGGTTAAAGTTACTGGAGGAGAAATATCCCTAAAAATGTACTCTCATAGGGCAGGAGATTCTACCAGCATTAATTACAATGATGTTTCCTGTATGCTCGAAGACTCAAAAAACCGTTTATGGTTTGGTACATGGGGGGGCGGGATTAATCTATTAACTAACTATAATACAAGTACATTCAAACACTTTACGACCAATGATGGACTGGCCGACAATATTGTTTTTGGTATCTATGAAGATATATCAGGACTATTATGGATTAGTACATACAATGGATTATCCAAATTCGATCCAGACAATCAAACGTTTACAAACTACAGTTATTTAGATGGATTGCAAAGCAGTGAATTTTCTGTAGGCGCACATTCGCAATCAAAAAATGGAGAATTATTTTTCGGAGGTATTAATGGCCTTAGCTACTTTTTTCCTGAAAAGGTAAAACAAACATCAGAACAATATCCTATCGCAATTACCCGGTTGAGGGTTTATAATGATGAGATTAATGTTAATGCCGGATACAATAACCATAGTATCTTAGATAAGGCTATCTTTAAAAAAGAAAAAGTTATATTTCCATATTCTGTTAAATCTTTCTCGTTTGACATTAGTTTATTTTCTTACGCTGAACCTGAACGAAACCAATTTAAATATATTCTTGAAGGATTTGACAGTGAGTGGAATACATCCATCGGGAACACATCCATCACATATTCTAACCTTTCGCCCGGTAATTATTCTTTATTTGTAAAGGGAAGAGCAGACAATAGTGAATGGAATAAGGAACCTTTGCATCTTAATATTGAAATTACACCACCTTTCTGGGCTTCATTCTGGGCATATATGATTTATATGGTAGCCATTGCGGGATTAATTTATGTTATAACTTGGTTCTACCTTAAGTCCCAAAAACAAAAACAAATTATTTTGCATAATGAATTAAAAGACGAAGCACAAAAAGACATGTATGATACCCGGATGCGGTTTTACACGAATATTTCGCATGAATTACGAACGCCATTGTCGCTTATTTTGGGATTGATTAACAAAATCCAAAAATCATCCCCTAACGAAAACACTAAATCAATAGGGATAATTAAGCGAAATGCCGAAAAATTACTTACGCTGATCAATGAAATTCTTGATTTCAGGAAAATAAAGACACAGAACATTAAAGTTGAAAAAAAGAACAGGGAGATAGTATCATTTGTCCGATCTATTTATGTAAACTTCAAAGATATGACTGAGAAGATGAATGTGGTTTTCATTTTCGAATCAAAAATTAAATCTTTAATGTTAGATTTTGATATCGAGAAAACCGAGAAAATAATTAATAACTTATTATCTAATGCATTAAAATATACTAAAACCGAAATAAAGGTAATAGTAACCATTGAAGAAACTAAAGAAAAACGTTTTATAAGTATTTCGGTTAGCGACAATGGTAATGGCATAAGTGTTGAAGAACAAAATCACATCTTCACAAGATTCTACCAGGGAATTAACAGTTCAAAATATGTAGGTTCGGGTATCGGATTAAATCTTTCTCTCGATCTAGCCAGGTTACAGGAAGGTGACCTTAAAGTACATAGTGATATTAGTAAAGGTTCAGTATTCACCTTGCTTTTACCTGTACAGACTGTTAATAGCGAAATTGAATTAAGAGATCAGGATGACGATGACGCAGAAAATCGACCAATGGTTTTAGTAATTGACGATAATAAGGATATGTGCTACTATTTTGAACAGATTTTAAGCGATGAATATCAAGTCAGTAAAGCATTTTGCGGTGAAAATGGACTTCATATTGCAAATGAATTGATGCCAGATATTATCATTTGTGACATTATGATGCCGGATATTGATGGCATTACACTTTGCAAAATGCTTAAAGAATCTGTTAAGACAAACCACATACCGGTAATCCTTGTATCAGCGCGTTCCACTGATCAATATAAAATAGAAGGATTACAATACGGGGCAGATGCCTATTTAACCAAACCCTTTTCGGAGGAACACCTGAAAGCGCAAATTGAAAGTATTTTTAAAACGCGAGATTTAATGCGCGAAAAACTGAAATTGGAATTGTTATCAAAACCAAAAGAATTAGTACAGAGTTCTCCTCAGAGCATTCTGATGCAGAAGATAGTTGATTCTATAGAAGCTAATATTATCGATTGTAATTATGGTGTTGAACAATTGAGTAAAGATGTAGCACTAAGCCGTATGCAACTAAACAGAAAATTAAACAGTATCATTGGAATAAGTCCCGGTAATTTCATACGTGATTTCAGACTTCAAAGAGCTGCTAATTTATTAGAACGAAGCGAGATGAATGTTAGCGAGGTTTGCTATACTGTTGGGTTCAACACTCCAAAATATTTCAGAGCCATATTTTACAAAAAGTTTGGTATTAATCCTAGCGAATATTCAAATTCTACTCAATGAGTGACTACCGGGAACGGTCGGCGGTATGTTTCAGTTGGTGTCAACGGTTTTCCAACCGTTGTGGCGTGCTTTTTGCCAACCTTTCATATCGCTGAGACTTTTCATGTTTAAATTTAAATATTCTTTAGTAATAGTGGGAGGGCCCTCGGGCTTTTAACCCACTTGTGTTTTTTGCTTGGTTGTCCTTAGGGAGGGCACCGCAAAAAGCACTTTTCACAACTATTTACGCAGAATAGCTTTTATAAGTTTGCATTTTGGGCGATTACCTGAAGATATTTCGGATGAGGAAATCCGGGAATATCTTACCGGGCTTGCCCTTGATCCGAAATCACCATCACGGAGCAGTTTTAAACATATGGTTTACGGACTTCGTTACTACTTCCGTCACAT
>SDBT01006777.1_pt1 | contig 18938 bp, 13 predicted proteins | sample 2277101 | NCBI WGS metagenome assembly SDBT01 (sample SAMN10404973, study PRJNA504765) | marine sediment metagenome | isolation source: marine sediment core GS10_PC15, 103 cmbsf | place: Arctic Ocean: Southern Knipovich Ridge | collected 2010 | reverse complement strand
TTAGCAAGAGAGATTATAGTCACACCGAAATCCATTCGTCTCCCAATATCTCAACCGATTAGTCTTTTCGAAAGAGTTTTTAATTATATAATTAAGAATCAAGAATCCGAAAAATTCAACCTTAAGTCATTACCTCAGAAATTAAAAATGGGTATTAATTCCCGTATAGAATTGGACAAAATGTGGACTAAATTGCATGAAATAATAGAACAAAATGTAGAATCAACGGTACTATTAACCAAACGTCATGATCAGGAAATAAAAGAATTACATGTTCAACATGATCAGGAAATTCTAAACTTACAGTCCCGGCAAGAACAAGAGAAATTTGATAATTCAACCGACCAAAAAGAAGACAAAATACTGTCCAGAATTAGAGAATTAGAACTCTTGATCCGACCTTAAGTTTCTTTTCTAAAAAAATCTGTAAATAGTGTATAAATTGTATATCACCATTTCTACGAAATGGCGTGCTTCCCGAATCAAAATGATTCAAGAAGCTACCCTCAAATTGAGGATGATTTAATCAAACGTTTTTAAGTATTCATTCGGTTACCATCGGCAGGATACAACAAAGTTGTATCCGACAAAGGACGAGGTTTCCCGCGGGAAACCTTACCATCGCTAAGCGATGGCGTGCTCTCGAATTCGAAGAATTTCGAGGAGCTACCATAGGAATTCCCTTTTCCCAACTGTTTATCGTCCTTCTGGTTGTGATTTCCTTTCAACAAAAAATTGATTTTTTAATTCTTTCATTTTTTGGATAAAAATCAATTCATTCATTACATTGACAAAAATAATGTCATTAATAAACATAATTTCAATAATGATGAACATTAGTGTATCCCCATATCCCACAGAAAAAGGAAAATTATATCTGTCACTAGAAGATGGTATTGTTTATTTTCCTGCCAATGGTGCTATTACAGTTATAGGCTGTGATATTAATAATACTAAAATTGTTTCACCTATCGATTCCACCGATGCACTTAAATCGTTAGTTGCAAATCCTGCTGGCTTTCGAGTTTCTATAGATGACAGTTTAGCTAGAGAACACCAAAACAATGGTGGATTAAAAGCAAGTAATATTATAGTGGATTCGGGATCTATCCGTCACAGAACATTTGAGCCAGCTAGTCTGACCGCAATAGTTTCTGATTATATAGTCGAGAATTCTAGTTCCGAGAATTTGTCCCTCGATGTTTTGCCTAATAAGTTCCAAGAGGAACTTGAACCGCGCATTGAATCAATGAAAGTAACTGCCGAGTTGAAGAAAATGACGGCTAGTTTGGAAATTATAAGATTAAAATTGTGTGTCCGGAATGACGATAAACAGTTGGGATTTGATTCTAGACATGATAGTAAAATAAAGGAAATCCAGAAGAAAATTAACGAATTAATTTTGGATATTCCCTCTGATTTTTCCTAATCTAAAAAAAACTTGTATAAATTGTACATCACCCTCAACATGAGGATGATTTAACCAAACGTTTTTTAAGTATTCATTCGGTCACCATTGGAATTCCTTTTTCTCGCCCCCATTTTGAGATTTGGATTAATTTCTTAGCTCCTATATTTCCCTGACCACAAGGAGCATGACCATCAGCCCGACAGCCAAATTTCTTTCGAGAATCATTGAAATGAATTAATCCAATACTCTTAGCTCCCTGCAATTTTTCCCATTCAACTAAATAATCGAAAGGATCATACCCTGCCACGAAAACATGACAAGTGTCAACACAAATTTTGAAAACTTGATGTTCTTCCTTGGAAAAGCGAGAATAGAATGCCGATAAATCTTCAATTCGGTGACACAATTCTGACCCACAACCAACTGGAGTTTCCAGCATGAGAGGTGTTTCTTTCGAAGCTAGATGGAGAACTGACCTAATTGAAGCTTCCATCGTGTCTAAACCTATTTTTGGAGAAATTTCCATTGGTTTCCCTGTATGAACCACTACTCCTAAAAATCCCATGGCATGAGAAACAGTTAGTTGATTAGCTAAAAGTCTGAGAGCCCAAGTTTTATCCAAAACATCCATATGGGTCCAAGGTTTGCTAGGATTAATACAATAAGGTGCATGAATATAAACAGGTAAATGAGTCATCTCGACCAAATTTCTAACTTTGGCTATTTCTTGATCATCAATTCTAACAAAAGAACCATGATTTCCGTGGAGAAATATTTGACATGGAAGAAGATTATTTCCACAATATTCAATATAATTAGTCAAGCATTGATGAATGCTATCCTTCCCGCGGCCAATTGAAGCACCTACTCCAATCATGGCTTTCTGTATCTCGAACATCATATGGGCAGGGCCCAATTTCTTATTTTCAAGAATCGAGGCTCTTTCTAAGAGTATTTTTAAGAAGGTATCAGAATTCCAGTTACGAAGGTCAACCATCCAGAGATCACCCTGCATAGAAAGTAAAATTCCGGCATAATCAACTTTTCTGCCAACTTTTCTCATTATGGCTGTGTAACTAAGAATTTGGAGAAAATGCCGATCAGCCTTTGATTTAAAACTGGTCACGGTCTTGATATCTATGACTGAATTATTGGTCACAATGTCGGGATGGCCAGCTAAATTTAAATGAATAAACTCTTGATTGAAGGAAACATCGCTTTTGTCACAATTAGCAAAGGCTGGCTGAAAGATAGTAGCCATCTTTTTCAAGAGTCCCATGGCTTTATCAAACATTTCCCAAGAAATATGAGCCTCAGGTTTATATAATTTTAAAATATGGAGAAAGGTCGAGTAGGCTATTTGGCTCCAAGTCAGATTGGCTTCTCGATAATTAGTTAGAGGGTCAGGACTTCCTTTCAATTCTCCCCAATTAACTGGAACAACTTGAGAGATGATTTTTCTAATCAAACAATCGATAAATAAACCAAAACATGAAAAATTTTCTTTGCCCAGTTGTGTCTTTAATTCTTGGTAGACCCAACGAGGATATCTCTTGGTTCCTTTCTTAACAAAGGGTTGCAAATCAGGAACAACTTTCTTATCAACCAAGGCTTGATAATGCAATTGATCTATCACTTCAGAAACTCTAATTAAACTAGATGATCGGGGGGATGGATTCTCCGCCATCAATAGTGCGACTAGATTTTGAATATTAATCGGGGAATCCATAGACTATATTGGATATAACTAATGAAAGGTATTTAGTTTTAATAAATTCAGCTGGGAATATAAAATCATTTGTTTTTATAAATGGTCTAGTTAGAAGAAGGGTTTAGTCCCAATTTGGTTGAAGTCCAGATGTAAATCCCTTTCGTGGATAATTCAGATTCAAATCGTCTGATATCTTAATTGAAATTAATCAAGATATTTTTTTTTAATAATTTGGATTATTGTGTAGAATCCAGATGGAAACCAGAGGCTACCACTAATTTTCCGTCATGACTTTTCGAAACTAAAGTCATTTTTGTTCGACCTTGCCAGACATAACAGACTATCTTATTTCCGCGTTCGGCTCCATTCAAAATAGCTTCTGTGGCATTATGAACTTCAGAATTATTAAGTTGTCCGATCGGCATACCGACGATGTTCTGGTTAATATGAGAAAGGTAAACAGAATCCTCGGTTGTTTGTCCAGGTTTGATAACAATCGGATAACCATTGAAATTGCTAGAAACATCACCTAAAGAATCAAGAGTTTCAGGATTTGTAGCTAAGAAATCTAATGTTTCGTTTAATATTTTCTGGGCTCCTTCTTCCCCGGTTTTGAAGGCCTCTTTGCAAATTGAAGCTATGTTACATTTAGGATCTATGTTATTTGATGAATTATTTGATGAATTATTAGTAGAACTATTGCTGTCTCCACTTTCAAGGTCACTGTCGAAATGATGGGAATTCTTATCTTTCCCGAATGTATTACCTTTATTTCCGAATCCAACAAAGGCAAATATGATAATACAGATGATAATGATAATTACGATAATCACAATAATCACCGTGGCTCCGCTATAATTTGAGTTTCCTCCATAGTAATCGTTACCCATTCTTTTAAAGACGTCTAAAAATCAAATTTAGAGAAAGTGAATTCTTTCCTTAATCGGAAATAAACTTTTCTTATTTTGAAATATCATTTCATCTAAATTGTCTTCAGTTTAGATGATCTTTATATTTTTCGTCTTTTTCTTAATTTGAGGAGCTCAGGACAAGATAGAAATGGATTTCCCCATTTCTGCCAGAAATTGATCAATTAAAACACCCGACAATAAGATTATCCAGATCAGTCCATAGTGGCCAAGTACATATTATTTTTGTAAACTTTCCGAATAGTATACTTGAGAGATTTAACATAATCCATCAATTTCTTTCGTTCTTCTTCAAACCATGGATCAGGCCAAGCTTCGAATAAAATCGGTGGGTACCCGTTTTCCTCCAACGTTTTAACTGCACCTTTTAGGACATCAATTTCTGCCCCCTCAACATCAATTTTAATTAATCCGATTCTTTTCAATTTAAATTGATCCAGAGTTCTCGTTTCTACTTCTTCTGTAGCTATTGGATCAACATTATTAGCCAAATTTCTAATACTGCTTCCTCCACCATCCAGACTGATAATCTTCAAATTCAATGTTTTCCCTGAATCATCAGGATTAGTTAAGGCAAAATGATGAGCAGTAATTTTATCAGATAGTCCATTTAGTGCAATTCCACCAGCTAAACAATAAAATGTGTTCTTTTGAGCTTCAAAAGAATGGGTGTGAGAAAAATGGGGAGCCAAATTAATTGAGTATGTTCCCATATGGGCACCAATATCAACGAAAATCTTGGCAGAATTTTTATAATTATCCCTAGCCCAATCAATCAGTTGTTTTTCGTAAATTCCATTCGATAAAATATGTTTTGAGGTTGGGTTAGGGTGAGACATGATGTAAATAGTCTTATCTGGAAGATAAGAAAAATGTAAATCATCAGTGAAAATAATGTTCATTTTGTTCGCCATTTTATCATTGAAATCATATTTTTAGACTGCCACTAATTTCCTTTAATTTCAACATTAAAGACTAGTTTGGATTGAATAAAATGGAATTCTTAAATAAACAAAATATGTCTTATCTTAAACCTCCAAAATCTACCCGAGCCCGTTGTCATCTAGTTAAAATAGTTAAATCTGAGAGCAATAGACTCACTTCGATGTTAACTGTGGCTAATCCAACTCTGGTAATAAACCATTGGCCTCCTGCACCAATAGATGAATCTATGGGACCCTCAATTCTGAACTATATTACTAATGAAGGATATCATGTTGCAGTGACTTCAGCCACCTCCCTTCAAGGTGGTCATTCTCAAAAAGTTATTATCTCACTCTTACAACCTTCTTGTAATTATAAATTCTCGAATTCCATGATTGAGAATCCACTCAAAACTATGGGGTTTCTCTCTAATATAACTCCAATCAAAATAATAGAGCCTTTAAAAATGGAAAAAATTGAAATCACCAATCCACCAGTTCCTATTTTGAGTATACTTACACGAGCTCATAACATTAAACCTGCAGTTGATGATAAAACCCATAAATGCTCCTGTGAGTCGTGTAATACTATCACTAAACTGTGCGCTAACATTCCCATTAAAAAGAAAGTTGGTTTTCAACCAGGTATTCCAAGAACGGATGGCGAAGCATCCGTTCGAAGGGGATCGATCTCTGTCGATTTTCCAGCCAAACCTACCAAGGCTAAACCTACTGAAACTAAACCTACTGAAACTAAACCTGTTAAATCTGCCAAGACTAAATCTGATGGGACTACAATTAATAAATCCAAAGAATCCAAAGAATCGGTCAGGAAAACTGGAATGAAATTAGTCGAAATTTTGGCTGAACTGGTTGAACAACAAAGTTTATATCAGCGGCAATTCAAAGAAATCATTAAAGTTTTACAGCAAGAAAACTAAACCGAAATCGTTATATTCATCCTGAAATCAGGTTGAATTTTTTAAGAATTATAAACATTTTTTATGAATTATAGATTCTGTCCAATTTTTGGTCATAATATATAGAATCCAGATTAGTAATCAGAGCGCCTTCTTGAACAAAATTTTGCCTATTCTTTCCTCTCCGACGTCCTTCTTTGGTATGCATGTCGATCACATATTCGGGAACAGTGAAATTGTAATCGCTATTTCTAAGTTTGGTCAAGAATGGGTGATTGCTCCAAATCTGAATACCCTGATTTATGGTCTGATCGATTGAAACTATCTCCATTTTGTTATTGGAATACAAAATAGTCGTAATAGCTGTCATCAAGAAAGGTCTTCCTTCAGAAAGTGTAAAATATGCCCTCGATAAAACGTCAACTATCTTTGATCCAAGAAAATCTCTCATCATCTCCCAAATAATTATCATCGGTTTAGTTCGTCGTCTTCTAGACTTAACTTTCAACTTTTTGTTGTTCTTCAAAATTTGGAGATATTGATAAACCCACCAAACAGCATTAAAATTACGTTCTTGCAATCGGATATAGAACATCTTGGCCAAGGGAATGATTTCTTTCGGATCACCCTCCTTAAAAAAACGATTCAAGCTCAAATCTGAAAACACTTTCGAATCAAAAGAATCCATATCCAAGGTAAATCCCATTTGAACTGCCATTGATCTTCCGGTTGGGTTGGTATAAGCCCTCCAAATGTGACTCATAATGCGAGTTTTCTTGCTGATTGCCAATTGTTGAATAATAGTAGCTAATTTCACTGCTGATCTGTCAACTCCCGATTTGACATCGGTCAGAACATAATTGACTACATAAATTACTAAATTTAAATTAGGTGGACCAACATCTTCGGCGGCAATCACTGCCAATCTGTTATAGAGATTAGTCTGCCCGGCTTTTCCTCCAACCTCGGCTAATCTCCACAATTCAAATCCAGCTTGAAGTGAAAATTCAATCATCCCGCGTCTAATCCCCTTTTGAACTGCAGATTTACCAATATCTAAGTCGTAACCGTGAAAAGTTTTGGTCCCGTTAAATAACCCAGTCCAAACCATCCTACCAATGTTCCGCGATGGCGTGTTCTCGAAATCCTGCGGATTCGAAGAGCTACCAATATTAGGTTGTCCAACATTTAATACTAAAGTTGGCTGCGAAATAGTATTAAATTCTAGAGGAGAAATAATCACTGGAGGTTGAGAGCCATTCAAGACCGTAACCTCCACTGGAGATTCAGAGCCATATTTGATCAATAGTTGAACCGCTTGCTTAATTCTGGAAAAGAATGACTGGTTTTCTATTTGATTAAGCATTTCTTTGATTCTCGTGGCCACTTTTAAATAATGAGGCTTCATCTGTTGATACCATTTATATTTTTTTCCGGCAGGTCGACTGAAATAAAATTCGGGATTGTCTTTATCTCTCCCTGTGGTTTCATCGAAATCTATAATATAAACCTGATGAGTAGAATTTTTGATCAACATATTGGCAAATCCTGTGTCCCCAATTTTCAATATCCACATATGAACCAATGCTAATAATAATGGTTCACCATATTTTTGACAAACCCATGGTGCTTTAAGAATTCCTTGATTAAATTTCAAAAGATCTGTTCTATTAATTACTCTATATTTGTTTCCGGTAAATGATTCAGTGTTCCATCTGGTACCCGAAATTCCTTCAGTGATCAAGTTTTGATATTTGGCAAAAGTGCCGTCTGTGGTATTCAAAATTTCAATGGGTAAAACAATCAAAGGAGTTTTCCACTTCCTGAACCATTTGGTTCGATTCTGTAGTTTTTCTAATCTCTCGGAATTATAAGGTCCCTTAAAAACCCAATTTGATTTCAAAATAACATATTGTTTATATCGACTAGTTCTAGGTTGTCCAAAGATATCATTTTGGAAAGATGTTGCCAACGAAACGAATCCGTCTGACATAGTTTATCTATACCAAAATGATGAAACATTTTTAATCATTTTCTTGAAATTTGGCTAAAGATGCAAAAACCCTTAGGAATTCTGAATGGATGTCTATTTGAAGCGGTTATTAGACTTCAAAAATTGGAGATTTTCTCCAATTTTTTAGTTTTCTATTGAGATTAATAAGGTATATCCTTATTGAGTCAAAGCTAATTTACGAGAATTGAACAATCTAATTCTCCCCTCGATTTCGCTCTTATAACTTGAGATTCCAAGAAGGGACGGCTAAGCGTCCCTTCGAGGGGGATCGACGGTAGTCGATTTTCCAAGAAATCCGTAAGATCGATCTCTTTTTTTCCTTCTAGGTTCGATTGATGGTAGGGTTTCCTGTGGGAAACCTCGTCCTTTGTCGGATACAACAAAGTTGTATCTTGCCGATGGTAGCATAATAAATCCCTTGGATTTATGAAGCACGCCATCGCTTTGTGATGGTAAATCTTTCCAGTCTCTTCTCTCTGGAAAGTAATAAACCAGTCGGTTCATGTTCTTTTACTTGGAGATTTTTTTAAATAGCTCTGTATAATAATCTAGTCTTTGATCTGATTTTTCTTCGAATCGAGCATCTCTTCTAATGTATCAGAAATAATCTGACCAAGTTGATAGTCAGTTTTCCAGCCAAATTCTCTTTCAGCTTTTCTACAATTGGCTAATAAAATAGGTGGATCACCTGGTCGACGTGGAACAAAAACCATTGAACCGCAATTATTAGATTTTTGAAACTTATATTGAGCTGAACATTGTTTGTTGACCTGTTTAAAAACTTGAAGAACTGTATATCCAACACCTTGTCCTAAATTGTAAATTTTCCATCCAGGAATTTCAGAATTGGGTGAATCATCAGAATTATCTGCCACAGTATTTCCAAATGATAGAAAATGACGGATATTTTCATTTGGGTGATGGATTCGGTCCCATTTTTCGATTACTTTTAAAATGGCCCTAATTAAGTCCTTCACATGAAAATAATCTCGATAACAGGTTCCATCTGAAGTGGGATAATCTTTACCAAAGATTTGAACTGGTTCACCCCGGATTAGTTTATCTATAATTATGGGAATTAAGTGAACAGAGGGATTATGTATTTCCTTTCCACCACTAACATTAAAAAATCTGAAAGCTATTCCTTCGAATTTATCAGATTTGACATATTGCCGAATTAATTTTTCTGCTATCAGTTTAGTTTTACCATACACAGAAACTGGATCGAGAGTATCAGTCTCTTTTAGCGAATGCTCAGACATCATATCTGATGAGATCAATCTATTTTTCTCATTGATAGGAACGATAACAGGAGATTTATAAACGGCAGCACTAGAAGCAAAGATAATTTTCTTTAATCCAACGGCCTTCATCGCCTTCAGAATAATTTCTGTGCCCTCGATATTTACCTTCTTATAACGATCTGGTTGTTTTTCTCCTTCTCCCACTTTGATTAAACTAGCCAAATGTATCACCATCTGTATCTTATTTTCATCTAATAATTTGGTGATTTCTTTTTCTGCTTCTTGAGAGGTTAAATCAATTGTGAAATGGTGATAATCATTGTATTTTTTATCATCTGAGAAGGGTGAAGAAAGAATATCTAATCCCCAAATTTGATTATCCTCAGATAAAAGTTGTCTAACTAATCTAGAACCGACGAATCCGGAAGATCCGGTCACAAGGAAACGCTGAGTTAACTTATCCATGGGTTTCACGCTTATGATGTAATCTGAAACTTTAACTGGACAGAATCCAATTTATAATTATCTAAATTAGATTTGGTATTTTAATAACAAAAATCATCCGATTAAACTGTTTTAATCAATTATGTCAATTTTTGATCGTGGGGATATGATTTTCCGAGATCAATGGGGAATTCCAGTCAGAGATAGTTTTTTTCAATTTAATCAACTATTACCAAATTAAAAATTTAATCCTAAACTAAATAAAGATAGTCTGTAATTAATCTTAAAACATGTCACATCGAGATAATAAAGATGACGTTCAAAGATATTATGGGCAACCCCCTTCCCATAACCACCACCCATCCCAAAGGTCAAACTATGATTCACACCACGGGAAATCTCATAATTGTTCCCCACCAAAATATAAGAAATCTCACTGTCGGAAACCAGAAAGGGGTCCAAAAGGACCACCAGGTTGCGATGGCAAAGATGGACGTATAGGTTGTGACGGAAGAGACGGTTGTGACGGAGAAGATGGTGAAGATGGTTGCGATGGAAAAGTCGGACGTGATGGATGTGACGGAAAAGATGGACGTCATGGCTGTGATGGTAAAGATGGTAAAGATGGTTGTGATGGTGACGATGGAGGACAAGGAATGGACGGAATAGATGGTGATCTTGGAGATATCGGACCGCCTGGACCAGAAGGACCTAGGGGACCACCTGGAAAAGCCGGATGTAAACACACCTCAACGTTTGTTTTAACTGTTTCAGCTGAAGGGGGCTGTGATTTCACTAAGCTCTGTGATGCATTAGAAGCTGCCGCTGTAGTTTCAGGTACAACAGCTGTTACCATTTTCGTACTACCGGGAAAATATGAACTCTGCGATATGAAGAATGACCGAGAAATTAATGTGGTTGCCAAAGGTACCTCACTAAATGGAGTAAAAGTAAGTGGTAATGGAATCTCCGGTGGTAATAAGACCTGGTTAGGAATAACCTTCGCTGGAGATGAATCATCATATACCCTTGAGTCATCTTCTGGTCACAAACTAAAATCGGATACTTTCTGTAAATGTATCTTTACTGAAAATTTCCGACTAGTGGTTAAGAATCATCGGATGTTATTCAGAAATTGCTTCTTCAACTATGATCAATTAACTCGAGAGAAGGTGATTATCGTTTCGGGGGGCACCGGGTTAATAAGTGTTTGTGATAGCAAATTCTTCATCTGTCGCTTAGGAGGTCTAACGGATGTCAACACCTTCCTCTGTTTTAATGCTGACACCACCATTGAAGCCTCTGAAATATTAAACTGTCATTTCAGGATAATTATCGACGGGAGTGATGATTTCTATGTCTTTAATATTAAGAATACTCAACTGATTGTCTTCTGTTTCGTCTCATTCCATTGGATCAAAGCCTGTCCCGAACATTGCGTCCTGTTTGGAACCGATACGATTGAGGATATTAGCGTCAAGGGAGTTAGACTGATAGTCAAAGGATGTAAATCCATTTATATTCGTGTATCCGGAGATAACGGCCCCATTATCGTAGCAAATTTGTGGACCAATACCAAAGAAGAATGTTTAACCTTTGTTGGCTGTTTCTTCCAAGCGGCCAAATTAGTTGATAATTTCTTAACGGCCAGCAATGGATTAAAAGGGTGTTGGTGGATGGAACGAGTGACCTTCCAAGCTACTCATAGAAAATTCATTACCTGGGCAACAGATGTCGAAGAAAATAATTCTCTTAAATTCATTATTCGTTTCTGTAGTTTCACCGTTATGCCCACAGATCCAGCTAATACTCCAATCATTGACATCAGCCAAACCGGTGGTGCTGCTACCAATTCAGTCTTGATTGAAATTACTCATGCCACATTTAGAAATTTAGCGGGCTTAGTGGCTAACCCAGCCTGGTTAAGAACAGCTGTGAATCCAACTGATATAACATATGCAAGTCTTGAAAGAATTCAAGTGGATGCTAATATGACCGTTGGAGCGGGTGTGGTTAATGCCACGGCTGCTGGTTCGGGACCTTAACCTGCATTTCAACTCTAAGTCTATTAATCATATTACCCGAGCTTTACTCGAATAATAACTTTTTAGTCGCCTGTTTGGTTTGAAACAGAAATTATGCCACAGCCAGCCAACAATAGAATCACCAGCGGAGATTTATTACGAATCGAAGTTGAAGTTGCTGCTGGGGGGACATTTACAATTGTTCCAATTGGAGTCGGAGCTTAAAAACTAAAATATGATTATTTCACCTTCTAATTAGAAGACGAAATTTACGTTGACGCGATTTCTTTAATTATGAACAATTAGGGTGGGTGGTCCTAATATGGAGACGGTCGTTTTTATTTGACTGTGGAAATATTCAGTTCTATCTCGGTTGAATCTATATTGCATGTGAATTTCAGGTGTCATCTGAAGAGATTCTTTATAGAATAAACTTTTGTTATAAATGTAGCTAAAATTTATCTGATGAAGCACATCAATTGAGTAGAATAAGAGTTTATTTCGATTTGGGACTCGATGGGGATACCTATAAATATTGGTGACGGTTTCAAATAGTACAGATAATTCATCTAGGGTTTTAGCCTCTTTGAATGGATTCCATCGATAAATAATACCTTTTAAACCAATTACTATATGTCGTTCCATCTCTAAAATTCTTTCCGGACTGTAATGTCCGGAGGTTATTTCTGCCATTGATTTCGCTGTCCACTTTTTGTAATCATTGGCTTTAAGTGCAATCCAAACTGAAGTTAGAGCACCAAGAGAGATAACTTCAGTCAATGATGATCCTTCCGAGAGAAATTTACCAGTTCCCTCCGAACTCTTAAAATGATCATATAACATGTAAAGATGAGACAACGACCGATGAAAAATATCAATTCCGATAAAGAACGTTTCCGCCAGCGGATTAATATTTATCATTAACCTGATCATAAAATCTATCGAGAGATAGGTTTCAATTCCAATCTTTTCGGGTGGATAGATCCAAATCAATGGGTATAATGATAACCCGGCAGGAGTTTTACTAATTGAGACAGTAGTCTTAGAGAGTCGAAATATAGGATCATTTAACAAATCTTTAGTGGTTGCACGATCGGAAGCTCGATATGACAAGAGACGATCCAAAAAATCAATCACTACAGTTCTTTCTCCAATCTCAGGAATGGTGGCTCGAAGATAACCATTCAACGTTGTTTTCCTATTCTTATCGTTCATCTCTCTAGCTAATTTACATCGAATACTCTTAGGCTTGACGTCCGAGAAAATATGTTTGACATTCATCATCAAATATAAACACAGCATACCAAAAGACCAAACATCAGATGATCTTTCATAGAAATGTGGATCCTTAAATAATTCTGGAGGCCGGTAAGTAATAGTAATAGCTTCACGTTGAAATATTTTCCTACCAGAAGCATCTGCATAAACAGACAAACCGAAATCAGTAATCACAACATGACTAGGAGTGAGAACTAAGATGTTCTCTAATTTTAAATCAAGGTGTAAAATCTGTTCAGAATGTAGGTAATCCAGACCAGATAAAATTTGTTTGATATAGCTAATTTTGGTATTTAGGGATAATTTTTCCTTTTCTATATAATCCATTAAATTTGAAATAGCCAATGGCATCGAGATCGCCAAAGTGGTTCCCGGATGACTACCCATCGATGTTACGGTAGGAGTAATAAAATCAACAATAGTAATTTGAGACATATGGATAAGATTCTCATGTCTAAGTCTAGCCATGATATCCATTTCAATTGGGGGTCCAATCGAAGATCCGCTAATTGAGTCAGACCCAACAGGATTAGTCATGATCTTAACAGCTAACATTTCGGATGTTTCTTCTATCTTAGTATGATCGATTTGTTTAGATTCTGTTATGGCTATCATTTTGCAATAAGCTGCCTTATAGACTACACCATATGATCCTTCGGCAAGTTTTTCCTTTAAGATAAAGGGACGAGTTGAATCATGAACATCTTGTTTCAAGTTCGGATCAGTCCTTGGTGATGTGGATGGATAGTTTGGTTTAACCACATCTGTGGAGGGGGGATGGCTTGGAAAATCTACGGAGATCGTTCTCCCTCGAACGGATGCTTCGCCATCCGTTCTTGGAAACATGTTTCTAGGTGAAATGATCGTCCCTGGTTGGAAATCATTATTAGTCACCATTTTACTGGAATCTAGTATTCCGTCAAGATTAGGAGCATTGATCTGGTTTTCTGAGTTAGAAACAATCAATCTTGGCTGTGACGGGTTAAGAAATACTTTTTGGTCATAGTTTTTGATCTGATTATTAATCATTGATTTCTCCGTTTTTGAAGAATGGCAGCTCTGAGTTATAGAGTTATACCTTTTGTTTAAAAATATTCTTATAAATTTAGATTTATATAATCAATTTTTTAACAATCAGTCCCATTCTTAATAGTATATATTACGATTTATCGGATTTAGAGTTTCATAAAAAACATAAAGGGAGATAGGTCTTATCTAATAATTAAAGATTGATTTACTAAAAATCTTTTAACCTCGAAATCAAAAAGATGGATTTTGATCGAGTGGCCTGGTTCATGGCTGGATTAATTATCGGAAATTTACTGAATACTTTTACCACTATCACTTTATTATTTATTTGGCTGGTGGCTAGAAATCAGGTCTTACCTCTCTGTCTGGGAGGATATCATCCCCAAGATGTACTGGCTAATTTTTTCCAAATAGTAAGCGTTTGGCTGAGTTTAATCAGTCCTTTTCGATTTTCCAAAAAGAATTTTTCGACCATTTCTTCCAAGAAAATACCTAATTCCCCTAAAAATAAAAATACCCTAATGATTGAGAATTTCCCTTCAGATATCAACGAAATAACCAATTTTTCTCTATATAATTCCACCCCAGCCAAAAATATTTCAAGACCAATCACTCTTCTAGTCAGTCCAATTGAGACTCCGAGACCACCAGTCATCCAGACAATTAATTATTCTCCTAGTCCAATTCCTGGATTCACTACCAAATCAAGACCGATTATTTTCCCGCCAACTGTAAGTCAGATGAACTCAGCAAATTATGGTCAACCTGGTGAAATTAAATTACAATTAATCGTATCTAAAAATTAGACAACCATAATTATCCTTTCATATTCATCGTATTAAATACTGTGAATATTAAATCTTTAAGAAATCTAGCAAATTCCCTCCGATTGAGTGTAAGTAAAATTAGGACTCGTATATAGCAATGAATTCATACCAATATATCCTGGGATTTGGAAATCCTTTCCTTCTAAAACTTCTAAATAACTAGTCTCTGTAACTGGATTATCTTTACCAATCACACTTAGCCAAATATTAGAAGTAGATATTGAATCCATTTGGCCGATTGAAACATCGATGATATCATAATCAACCGTCCTGGAATTAGAAGGATAAATATTTCCTATCAAAGTCCCAGTGAATAGTAATTGTTGTTTGAGTGAATCAGTATTAGTGACATATCCAATATTAATTGAATTATCTATTACTACTCCGAGTTTTGCTGAATTTGGGTTAGGAGCTAAGAAATAAAATCTAACCAAAGCTATTTTCTGAATTGAGGATGGGATAGATACCTGAGAGAAAAAATTGACACCCATCCCTTTGCTATAAATTTGATTACTATTTTGACCTAAATTAGTAGACCCAATTAAGACAACATCCCCAACTATATTAATATCAAAATCGATGATTTCAATTAAATCATTATTAATAGTTCTAGGTGGATCAAAATTTGGAATGGAGATTAGATTGGCTGAATTACTTACATCTAGTTCGACTCTCTTAATTGCCCATTCCATCGTGACATTGGCAACTTGTGATTGAGTGTTAACCGAAGTAGTGGTAATTTTGATCAGAGCGAAAATCTGACTCTGATCAGTCGAAATAGTGAGAATAGTTTCAGTTCTAGTAGTTTGAATCTGACCATCAAATGAAATATTTTGAGTAGTGCCACTAATAGTTTTGATCCAACTTCCCCTAGTTGGGTTACTTAAGAGATAAAGACCACCCTGACCAGGTTGATCCGAAAAGTCTAGCCCCCAAAAAGTATCCATAGAACCCGAAGTAGTAGCTACAAATCGAGAAAATGTGATACCTCCGGGAAGATCAACCACCTTTGACCAACCTATTCCGACCAAAGTAGAAACTGGTTGATTATTCCACTTAAAGATAGCTAGCTGGTTTTTCGAACATGAACCACTTAAACACTGTGACCCGACAGAACAAATAGCCCCGGATTGTCCTAGACATTTATTATTTGAACATGTATAACCATTACTACAAGATTGAGATGTGGAACAATCTCCTGGTGGAACAGGATAACTACAGACGTCATTTAAACAAATTAATCCTTCTTGACAGAAAGTATCACTTCCATTACACGATCCACCTAATGGTTCTGTTCCTCCAACACAAGTGTTAGTATCAACGGAACAGGAAAGTAGGACTTGACATCCTGGTTCTCCTCCTGGAACACAAAAAGCACCTTCTTGGCTAGTATTAATACCTGTTATCTGACAGAATCCTAAACTGCAAGTTAAACCTTCTTGGCATTGTCCCGTCAAACATGATTGTCCAAGATTTTTAAGAGGCTGACAGATACTATTTAAACATAATCCGCTTAAACAATTATCATTAATATCTTTTCCTGCGGGTTGACTTCCAGAGGGAACGGCACAACCAACAAAACCGTCCGTTCCTTTACAAATTCCATTATCATTTGGGGCCAAATCTCCTTCACATGGGCTAGGACCATTTAATCCACCAGTTACTCGACTTGAACATATTCCTTGTTTATCTTCAGAAACACCCACACATTGATTACTAATACAATCTGTTGATTTGGTGCAACTTTGGTCATCATTTTTAAGGCAAACTCCACCTTGACATGTTAAATTAGACTGACATTGGAGAGTTCCACCACAGGCTTGTAGAAATCCGACATTTGAGATTTGACTTGAGTCAGTGACCCCGTCAGTCCCTGTAATTTGGGGCCAGAATAGCCACAAAGCTAGTCCGATAATAATGGCAATTACAATAAAAACACATATCACAATCCATATTTCGTGCATAGGATCAAATTTATTCGATAGTAAGTCATTCCAATTTGAACAACTTGGTTTGATTTTGATATGACTTGAAAAATATCATTTCTATTAATTTGAATCTATCTTTTTATCGAAATAAAAGTAATAATTTAGCAAAAAATCATCAAAACAATGGATATCAATCAACGCTGCAGTCGACATGGTGACAAACCATGTCAACGTTACTGGTGTAATGATTGTGGTAAATATCATCACTCTTCATCAAAGAAAAAGAGTCGATCTATTGAAAAATGTCATTGTAATAAATGTTCAAAATCGAATTGTGGTTGCAAATGTCATCGTCGAAAATCTTGCAAATGTTTCAAGTGTTATGATTGTAAATGTCATTGTCGGTGCCATCGTTTCCGTGTATGTCATTGTAGTAAGTGTACCACAAAGACCTGTCGTTGCAAATGTCACCTAGAAAAATCATCCAACTCTTCTGATAAACAATCTGGGTCAACTTCAAATCTTTCAGATCAGGACAAACCCATCAAATCTTCAAAAGAAGAAAAGACGAATCCTCAGGAACCATCTGATAATGCTGGACCTCAAGGATTAATGGGAAAAATAGGTTCAACTGGTCCTCAAGGAATACCTGGTATCCCAGGACCTCCCGGTCCACCTGGTCTTTCAGGATTAAGTGGTTCAACTGGTCCTACTGGTTCAATTCCTAATTTGAATCTTTTCGACACGACTACAAATCTCTCCAGTCAGGGAAAACCTAACAAACCATCACAAGGAGGGATGACAGGTCCAACCGGTTCTCAGGGACTGTTTGGTTCTGGAGGACCACCTGGTCAGGCTGGGCCACCCGGATTTACTGGTCCACCAGGTCCTCCCGGAGGAAGTGGTCCACCCGGATTAAGAGGGGGAACTGGAGATACTGGTCCGACCGGTGGTACTGGTCCAACAGGAAGTTCTGGAGATACTGGACCAACAGGAAGTTCTGGAGATACAGGTCCAACAGGAAATTCTGGAGATACAGGTCCAACGGGTCCAAAATGCACCGGACCAACAGGAAATTCTGGAGATACAGGTCCAACGGGTCCAAAATGCACTGGACCAACCGGTGAACAAGGACCTGCTGGAATGGATGGTTTAGATGGGCCTACTGGTAATACTGGACCTGTCGGATTGACTGGTCCTTCGGGAACAGGATCTACTACTGGGCCTACTGGTAATACTGGACCTGTCGGATTGACTGGTCCTTCGGGAACAGGATCTACTACTGGTCCTACTGGAGAAACTGGGCCAGCCGGTCCACTCTCAACAGCCTTTGAATTTAGGGCTTTGAAAACCGGTACACAAATGATACCAAATGCAGTTCCTACCCAAGTTATATCTCTCTCGACAGCCGCTTCTAGAGGATATGATACTACTGGTGGTGCATTTCTGCCGATACCTGCAACTTTTACTGTTCCGTTAGGAAGAGCAGGTAAATATCTAATTATAGTTGCCGGTGAATGGGACGGCGTTCCGGGGGGAGTTAGACAAATCACAGTTAATGTTAATGGTACAAATGTAGGAATTTTCTCTGATGTTAGCAGTGCATTACTAACAGTGAAAAAATTACACACTGCTTCCGGAGTAATAGATTTGGCTGTTGGAGATATAGTAACAATGGTATCATTCCAAAGTAGCGGTGGATCTGTAGGATTAGGTCCAACCCAAACTTCGTTTTCTTGTAAGCTTCTTGGAGGACCCGGACCCCCAGGTCCACCAGGGTTATCTGGAACCGGACCAACTGGCCCAACTGGCCCTAAATGCACAGGTTCAACCGGAGATATGGGACCAACTGGTTTCACGGGTGATACAGGTCCAACTGGCCAAGTAGGTCCCGGCAGTCAAGGAGATACTGGAGATACTGGTCCAACCGGATCGCAAGGTCAAACTGGCGAGAAAGGATTAACTGGAGATAAAGGACCTATCGGGGATAAAGGAACCATTGGTGATACTGGACCACAGGGTCAAGTCGGTGATAAAGGATCAACTGGTGATAAAGGACTTACTGGAGATAAAGGACTTACTGGTGATACTGGGCCAACCGGATCACAAGGATCAACTGGTGATAAAGGACCTATTGGTGATACTGGATCGCAGGGTCAAGTTGGTGAAAAAGGATCAACTGGAGATAAAGGACTTACTGGTGATACTGGGCCAACTGGATTGCAAGGTCAAGTAGGTGAAAATGGATCAACTGGT